>LKMJ01007200.1_pt1 | contig 10488 bp, 11 predicted proteins | sample 643391 | NCBI WGS metagenome assembly LKMJ01 (sample SAMN04112250, study PRJNA286221) | soda lake metagenome | biome: soda lake; feature: Kulunda Steppe; material: water; isolation source: sample PL-Br10 brine of Picturesque Lake | place: Russia: Kulunda steppe | collected 2010-07
CCCCGTAATCCATTAGAGCATTTAAGCTCCATTAAGTTCCATATAGCTTCACATAAGATATAAGCTTCATGTAAACACATTTAATCCGTATTTTAACCTAATTTATCGTATTCTAATGTATTTTAACACATTAAATAATTACATTGCAATTATTATATTATTCTCCGATGCTTTTATAATACCTGCCCGTTGTGGCATTATAATCCTTTTCGCACCTGGTAGCTTTGACATTGTAGGCTTTCTATCTGTTCCTGGCTGCGGTTTGAACCTGCCATGCTGCTGCTTTAGCTGCTGTTATTTATTAGCTGCTCTTATTTATTAAAGGTACTTGCTTTTATCCTTCCGGGCCCGGAGAAACTTGATCAGGGGATAGCCAAAGAACAGAACCACAACGGCCTGACTGGCAGTTATCTGCAGGGCGGTGATCCAGTAAGGAATCTCGAAAAGCACCGAAAGGTAGAGGCTGACCAGCACCCCGTTAAATACTATGGGACTTAAATAGGCAATAAAACTAAAACGAAACTTGTAGGTAACCGCTGCTGCCAGCAGGGTTACCAGGCTGCCGCCGATGATGTCAACCATCCCCAGTCCGCCAATGATGTTGGCCAGCATGACTCCCAGAAAGAGAGCCGGTACTGCTTCAGGATAGAGAATTGGCAGTACCGTCAGGGCTTCGGCCAGCCGAAACTGCAGTGGTCCAAAACTGACCGGTGCTAAAATGTAGGTTATGACAATATATAGCCCGGTGATCATGGCTCCCCGGGTTATGACTTTTGTTCGCACAATTATCAGCCCTCCTGCTAATCTAGGATGCTATTGTCTCTAGGATACTATTTTCCAGGGTACTTGTATCCAGTTTGTTTGTACAATAATATTGTGTATTTGCACAATAATCTTGGGTATTTTTACAACAATCCTGTATGTTCTTACAACAATTTTGCTGAATAATTTGCTTAAATGTTGCCGAATAATTTGTTTAAAACTCATTTTTCGCAGTGCAGGCCTGGTTTTATTAAACTGGTCATTTTAGTTTAACATCTACAACTGGTTTACAGTAATCTCAATAAAAATTAACTTGTTATTTTTTAGGTCACCAGAGGTTACTAACAATTAGTTTGGGGTTATAAATATTCTGGAAAAATTCCGGTTATATTTAGGCGTTTTTAGCTACCACAGCAAAAGAATGCCGGTGAATTGGGGAAGGTCCGTATTTCTCCAGGGCAGCTATGTGTTCTGCTGTGCCATAGCCCTTGTTGCTGGCAAAATTATACTGAGGATACTGCTGATGATACTCTTCCATCAGGGTATCCCGGGTGACCTTGGCCAGAATTGAGGCAGCAGCAATAGCATTGATTCTGGCATCTCCGTCAATGACCTTTTCCTGAGGAATGGAGGTTGAAAGCTCCAGCTCGCCATCAAGCAGCAAATAATGTGGTTCCAGCTTCAGTCTTTTCAGGGCGGTTTCCATAGCCTGACAGGTAGCCTGAAGAATATTAATTTCATCAATCCGGGAACTGCTGACCAGAACAACCTCCCAGTCCAGAGCAATCTCCTGAATCCAGGCTGCCAGTTCCTCCCGTTTAGCAGCTGAGAGTTTCTTGGAATCATCAAGTCCGGGGAGATAACAGTCTGCCGGAAGAATTGCTGCTCCCGCTGCTACCGGTCCGGCCAGAGGACCCCTGCCGGCTTCATCCAGACCACAGATCAAATTATAGCCCTGGTTACGGAGCTTATCACAGTAGGCTTCCCGCTGCTGCCAGACCTGTCGGAGCTTATCCTGACGCTCCTGCTTTCTTTCCAGGCGGCCGGCAAGCTGCTTCACGCCCTTACGAGGGTCCCCTTTCAGCAGCTGTATCACTTCCTCATCAGGCTGCTTCAGGGAAAAAAGCTCTTTCAGCTCCATAATTGTCATGTTCGCAATTCTTTCGCCAGTTATCTCAGAGTCATTATGTTTAACTACTTTATTATTATCATCATTATCATCTTTATTGTAATAATCATTTTTATTGTCATAATCATTATTGTGATAACCATTACCGTCCATATCACTATTATGGCCTTTATCTTCTCTATTATGGTCTTTATCTTCTCTGCCCCCGCTCACCTTCTCCACTCCTTTTTCTTATTTTTCAGGGTAATACAAACACAAACTATCAATTAATTATCAACAGGCATAATCCCCTCATCAATTAACCACAGGCATAATTACATTATTAATTAGCAATAAACCCAATACAATTATTAATTAACAACAGTAATTAAATAAACAACTGTAATTAAGTAAACAACAGGTCCAATTCAATTACCAGAAGGTCCAACTCAATTACTAATAAACAACAAACAATTGGTATAATCCCATTATTACTAAACTAAAAATATCATTTTGATTCGGCTCAAGTTGATTCGGCTCAAGAGAAATCAACCACGACATTTTTCATATATGTCATTCTTCCTGGCTTGCTTGCTGGGGAGCCTTTTCCAGAGTCAGTCGTCCCAGTTTGCCCTCCTGAAACTCCTGGAGTACGATACCGGCAGCTCGCTGACGGTCAACCCGCCCTCCGGATTGAAGACATCCCCGCTTTCGCCCTATTTCTGCCAGCAGATCATAACTATGCTCGCCCCTATCAGCAACTCCATAGCGCTGCTGGAGTGCTTGGGTAGATTTTTCCCTGAGATAATCCAGCAGGCGGCAGGCCAGCAGTTCCCGGTCCACCACATCGGGGTTCACTGAACCACAGATGGCCAGCCGGTAACCCATTTCTTTATCGGTTATATCAGGCCAAAGCAGGCCCGGAGTATCAAGCAATTCAATGCTGTCACCAACCTTAATCCACTGCTGACCTCTGGTAACTCCAGGCCGGCTGCCGGTTTTAGCTCGACCACCTCCAGCCAGCAAATTAATTAGAGTGGATTTGCCGGAATTAGGAACGCCTGCTACCATGGCCCGCACAGACCGTTGATTTAAGCCTTTCTGCTTGCGCTTTTGATTGACGCTCTGGCGAACTCGATGAATTAATTTTATCAGCTTATCCTTGCCCCGGCCGCTAACTGCATTGATTCCCAGAGCAGCTCGACAGCTCTCCTCACTGGTTTCCTCAAGATAGGCAAGCCACTTTTTAGTTTCCTCGGGTAGGGCCAGGTCAATTTTGGTAAGCGCGATAATCCTCTCCTGCTCCTCCAGCAGTTTCAGGAGACTGGGATTGCTGCTGGAGCGGGGAATTCTAGCATCTCTAAGCTCAATTACCAGATCAACCAGTTTAAGATTTTCTTCAGCTTCTCTTAAAGCTTTTGCCATATGCCCGGGAAACCAGTTAATTTTTTCAGCCACAAAAATCGCCTCCATCTCCTGGAGTCATAACAAATACTCTCATACATATATTCATATATTTCTATGAATGTACCCCTATGAATGTGCTCTTATTAATTTATTTGTTTCTTTATTTCTATGAAAAATTTATCTGCAATTTTTCAAAGTAAACCGCCATGCCCCTCTGGAGCACAACAATACATGAAAATATCAGAGCGTATTTTCAAAGTAAACCCTCATGCCTCCTTGAGGCACAAAAATAGATGAAAATAATACGGCATATTATCAAAGGCAAAAAATAAAAAAAGAGGTGAAGGTTGCCCCCCCACCTCCTAAGGTGCAGTTTTACTTTTCTTCGCTTTCTGTTTCTTCAGCTCCGGAGCCAGCATCCGTATCTAAAAATTCAGCAGTCTCGAGATCTTCAATGGAATCAACATCTTCCATTTCCATTAGACGGGCCCGTCTTTTCTCCCGAACCCGGGCTGCCTTACCCCTGCGCTCCCGAAGGTAGTAGAGCTTGGAGCGACTAACATCACCTTCTTTGAGTACTTTAATCGAAGCCAGGCTGGGTGAATGCAGGGGAAAGGTTCTTTCAACTCCCACTCCGTGAGAATACTTTCTCACCGTGAAGGTTTCTCGGGCGCCGCTACCCTGTCTTTTGATAACAATACCTTCAAAGGGCTGAACTCTTTCCTTCTCGCCTTCCTTTACCTTTATTGCCAGGCTAACAGTATCACCGGGCTTAAAATCCGGAATATCATCTCGAAGCTGTTCCTGATCAATTTTATTAATAATGTCCATTGTTTTACCTCCTTTCGTCAGTTCAGTTGGATAAATTTTGTTGTCTATTAAATGAATTTGTTCTCTATTAAATGAATTTAATGTTAGTAAACTCTGCAGCTAATGTTAATAAACTGCAGGTTTTTAAAATATAATATCAACTTTAATATTATCGACACTATTTAAGTGCTATTCCTGATTCCACCAGGCCGTCGCCAGCAGCCGGTCCAGAATAATTGAAGCGGCACTGCGGACCGAGAGATGATTAAAATCTCCTCTACCCCTGACGGGTTCCAGCAGATAATCACAGTCAGCAATCAGAGACTCGCTCAAGCCCCAGCCGGTTCCAAATAGTATCAGGTAGGGCCGCTCCGATTGCTGTATTTCGGAGCGAAGCCTCTTAAAAGACACCGGAGTGGTATGAGAATAGCTTTTGGCCGAGGTTGTCACCATTACTGGCAGTTGACCCTGTTCAGCTTCAATTTCTGCCGTGGCATCTTCCAGAAAATCTACAATCCTCAGGACTGAGAAGGCTTCATGGCGGTTTTGATTAAACTCTGCCCCTTTACCTCCAGTCCAGTATTTACGCATCCGGCGTACCAGAGCCTGCTGGGATTTCAGGTGGTTAACTACATAATAACCGGCAATTTTATAGGTTCTGCCAGCCCGGGAAATATCATGTAGATCCAGGTTGGTTATGGTGGTGGTTATCTCCTCGCCATTCTTGTTATAAACTGGATGGTGAACTAAAGCCAGATAAACTGCGGCTGTATCAGTATTGACATCAGCATCTTTTGCTCTTGTCCGATTTTTTTCCTCAGGTTGCCTGTTGGTCATCTTTACCCCTGTCTCCATCTGCCTGATTATTTTTATCTCGGGTAAGTTCATTATTTTCATACCCGGACAGCTCATTATTTTTCTCTTCTGCCAGCTCATTATCTTCCTCTTCGGTCAGCTCGGCCTGAATTTCGTGTAGGATTTCTATATCTTCGGGATCCAGATCGGCCTCTTCCAGGAGATCCGGACGGCGTAGCCAGGTGCGCTTAAAGGCCTGCTTCTTGCGCCAGCGCTCAATCCTGGCATGATGGCCGCTGAGCAAAACCCCGGGAACCTCCAGCCCCTGAAAGCTGCGGGGCCTGGTATACTGGGGATAATCCAGTATACCCTGATAAAACGAATCCTGGCGGGTTGACTCTTCATCACCTACAACTCCGGGAATCATGCGGGCTACGGCATCAATCACCACCATTGCCGGCATTTCACCTCCGGTCAGTACATAATCCCCAAGCGAAAGTTCCCGATCCACTATCAGCTCCCGCACCCGCTCATCCACGCCTTCATAATGACCGCAGATCAGGATTACTCCGGGCTTTTGACTCAGTTCCCGGGCCTGATCCTGGGAAAACTTCTTACCCTGAGGTGAAAGCAAAATCGTCTCCGGTCGATATTCCCGCTGCTGCATGACATCCTGATGGGCTCGGTAAAGCGGACCGGGCTGCATCACCATACCGGCCCCTCCCCCATAGGGATAATCATCAACATTTTTATGTTTATCGGTACTAAAATCCCGAATATCAACGGGATTTACAGTAATGAGCTTTTCCTCCAGGGCCCGACCTGTAATGCTGCAGGCCAGCGGTCCGGGGAAAATTTCGGGAAAGATTGTCAGGATATCAAAGTTCATATTAAAACTCCTGTCCAGTTTTCATTTCAAATTAATCAAAATTAAATCAGGTGCCGTGGAATTACAAATCAAGCAGACCGGATATTGGTTTGACAGTGATAATATTCTTTTCCTGATCAATGTTGAGGATGATTTCTTTTGCAGCCGGTATCTGGTAATCCTTATCGACACCCGAAACAATAAAAACGTCTGTCCCGGTATCGGTTCGAATATCGCGAACCTCCCCCAGTTCGCGGCCGGTGTCGGTTACCACCTTCATACCCTTCAACTGATAAATATAATAATTATCGGCTGGCAGTTCTGGCAGTTCATTCTCGGAAATGCTGAGAAAGTTTCCCCGAACATCCTCTGCCTCAGCCAGAGAATCAATTCCCTCCAGCTTGAGTACAATAAAACCCTTATGTTCGCGAACTTCCTCTACTTCCAGTAATCTGTTGCCCTCCCGGGTTTCCAGGATTACCTTATTCAGGTTAAAAAATCTCCGGGGATTATCGGTCAGAGGAACAACCCTGAGATGACCCTGATTGCCCTGATAGCGGACAATTCGTCCGATAACTATGAGATTGTCATTTTCAATATTGTTATTGTCCTTTTCAATTTTGTTATTGTTTATCCTGTTATTTCTAATACTGTTTTCATATTTTTCACTATTACCCACTGCCATCACCGGCCCTTTTATTCAATATCAAGAATTGCTTTTTTATCTGCTTTGGTAGCGGCAGCTTTGACCACAGTTCTAATTGCCCGGGCAATTCGCCCCTGGCGGCCAATAACCTTACCCATGTCTTCCTCAGCTACCGAAAGTTTAATCCGGACGCTTTTCTGCCCTCTTTCCTCGCTGACTTCAACCTGATCAGGATTATCAACTATAGAACAGGCAATTACTTCAACAATTTCCTTCATAGGGACAACCTCCTTTAATTGGCTTCTCCCTTATGTCTGGCCCAAACGCCAGAATCTTTGAGGAGACTGCGCACAGTATTGGAAGGACGGGCACCATTTTTCAGCCATTCCAGTGCTTTATCTTCATCTATTCTAACCTCGGAAGGCTGCTTGGTGGGGTCATAGAAACCAATCTCCTCGACAAATTTTCCTGAGGGAGCATTTCTGGAATCAGAAACAATCAGCCTGAAGGCAGCATCCCGTTTTTTACCTATGCGCTTGAGTCTAATTTTAAGAGCCATACTTACACCTCCTTCTAGTAGTCATCAAACTAGTAGTCATCAAAAATCCAAATCCATCAAATATACAAATAATTACCTAAAACAAGCCATTATTTACAATGTCGTCATATGCAATATCGTGATATACAATTTCGTCATATGCCATAAACTTAAAGTTCAAGACTTGTTCACCGAATTAGTCCCTCAAATCAGTTCATCAATTTTAATTGATGTTACAAATATCCGGGTTTTAGATGTTTATCAATTTATCTAAAAATACGCAGCTTTATTTTCATGTATTGTTGTGCCCCAGAGGGGGCATGGCGGTTTATTTTGAAAACCAGCTTAGTTCATGAAGGGTAGATTTAAGCCCGCGCCCCGTCTTTTACCCTTTTTGGAGTTCATCTGCTTCATGAGTTTGCGGGTCTGCTTAAACTGCTTCAAAAGGCGGTTGACTTCCTGCACGCTGGTGCCACTACCATTAGCAATTCTACGGCGGCGGCTGCCGTTAATTACATCAGGATTGCGGCGTTCTTCCTTGGTCATGGACTTGATGATGGCCTCAATATAATCCAGCTGCTTATCATCCATCTGCATATTCTTAAGCTGTTTGGCCCCGCTCAGCCCGGGAATCATGCCCATAATTTCATCAATGGGGCCCATATTGCGGACCTGATCCAGCTGATCCAGGAAATCCTCCAGGGTAAATTTATCCTGGCGAAGTTTTTCCTCCAGCTTTTTGGCCTTTTCGGCATCGATAGTTTCCTCGGCTTTCTCGATCAGGCTTAAAACATCGCCCATCCCGAGAATCCGGGAGGCCATTCGGTCCGGATGAAAGGGCTCCAGAGCATCGAGTTTCTCGCCAACCCCGGCAAACTTTATCGGCTTGCCGGTAACTTCCTTGATCGACAGAGCCGCACCACCTCTGGCATCGCCATCGAGCTTGGTCATCAGCATGCCATCTATTCCGAGTTTTTTGTTAAAGTTTTCGGCAACATTAACGGCATCCTGACCGGTCATGGCATCAACAACCAGCAGGGTTTCATCGGGCTTAACTTCCTCCTTGATCCGGCTGAGCTCATCCATCAGCTCTTCATCAATGTGGAGCCGGCCGGCGGTATCAATTATGATAATATCATTGCCATTTTTCTCGGCAGAAGAAACGGCGCCCTTGACGATATCAACCGGGTCATTATCGGTGCCCATCTGAAAAGCATCAACTTCCAGCCTGCCGGCCAGAATCTCCAGCTGTTGAATTGCTGCCGGACGGTAGACATCGGCGGCTACCAGCATGGGATTCTTGCCCTTATGCTTGAAATGACGGGCCAGTTTCCCGGCCGAGGTCGTCTTACCGGAACCCTGCAGGCCAACCAGCATAATCACGTTGGGGGTAGTGTCAGAGAGCTCCAGGTCCTGATGTTCTCCACCCATCAGCTCGGTAAGCTCTTCATTGACAATCTTGATGACCTGCTGACCCGGGGTTAGACTTTCCATAACCTCCTTGCCAACAGCCCGCTCTTCAATACGGCTGACAAAATTCTTAACCACCTTATAATTAACATCGGCTTCCAGCAGAGACATTTTGACTTCCCGAAGAGCCGCTTTGACATCATCCTCGGAAAGCTTGCCTTTGCCCTTGAGTTTTTTAAAGGTATCCTGAAGTTTTTCGGCCAATCCTTCAAAAACCATAATATAACCTCCTCTGCCCCTATACTATAGGCAGGCAGAAATTTTCTCCACTGCCTGCAGTAATTCCTGGCGTTCTGCCTCAGTCAGGGGGCTGTCATCCTTAAGACGGCTGCGGAGAATATCAGCCTGCTCCTGCAGACCGCGGTAGCTGGCCAAAAGGCTCAGCTTTTCCTCATACTGCTGCAGCTGCTTTTCAGCCCGCTGCAGGTGATCATGGACTCCCTGACGGCTGATATCGAGGTTATCAGCTATCTCGCTCAGCGAGAGATCATGATAAAAATAATACTTCATGATCTCCTGCTGTCTCGAGGTCAGCAGGGAGCCGTAAAAATCAAATAGTTTACCAATGGTGATCGTCTTTTCTAACAAAAAAATCACCCTGTAGTGTTAAGTGTTTTACCTTTACAGGGGATATTATAACTGATATTCGGCTGGCTGTCAAGACTGAATGCAGGTTAATTGCTGGAAAAAAGGGCCTCAACAAATTTATCCGGGTCAAAATCCTGAAGATCGGCCGCTCTCTCGCCCACACCAATCAGGCGAATGGGTAGCCCCAGCTCTTTTTTGATGGCCAGTACAATTCCCCCCCGGGCTGTACCATCCAGCTTAGTCAGGGTAATGCCATCCACAGAAACTGCTTCGTTGAAAATTTTAGCCTGATTTAAAGCATTCTGTCCGGTGGTGGCATCGACAACCAGCATAACCTCCACCACCTCTTCCCCGGCCTCCCGGCCAATCACCCGGCGGACTTTCTTCAGCTCCTCCATCAGATTTTTCTGGGTGTGGAGCCTTCCAGCAGTATCCACAATCAGCAGATCGGCCTCCCGGGATCTGGCTGCCTGAACAGCATCGTAGGCTACCGCTGCGGCATCGGCACCTTCGTTCTGGGAAATGACATCGGTATCGAGCCGGCGGCCCCATTCCTTGATCTGATCAATTGCTCCGGCCCGGAAGGTATCTCCGGCTGCCAGCAGCACCTTTTTACCCTGCTTTTGATAGCGGTGAGCCAGCTTGGCAATGGTGGTGGTCTTGCCGGAGCCATTTACTCCCACTATCATGAGAACCTTAAGATCATGCCAGGGCTTGAGAACCTGGTCGTTTTCTCCCAGAATATTTCTGATTTTCTCCTGGAAAATCTGATATAGTTCTTCCGGTTCGATAATTTCCTGCTCCTCTACCTCCTGTTTCAGATCGGAAATCAAATCCATGGTGGCCTTCACTCCCACATCGGCCTGAATCAGGGTTTCCTCCAGTTCTTCATAAAAGTCCTCATCAATTTTGCTGCGGCTGAAAACCGAACTGACCTTATCGACAAAACCCTGACGGGATCTGGCCAGCCCTTCCTTGAGACGCTGGAAAAAACCCTTCTCTACATCCTCCTCATCCTGAAGAATTCTCTCAGCTTCATCTTTTTCTTGATATTCAACTTTTTCTGGCTTAGATTTATTTTCATCTTTATTAAGCTGTTCCTGCAGGCTCGAATCTTTCAGGTCCGGCTCTTTCACACCCGGCTTTTTCAAGCCCGGCTCTTTCAGACCTGACTCTTTCAGGCCCGAATCTTTCTCCTGTCCTGTCAGCTCCTCACTCTTTTTATCTTCCAGTTTTTGAGCTGATGAGTGCTGATTTGAAGTCTGCTGCTCTGATTTTTTTCCCTGCAGCTCTTCTTTATCTTGATAATCCTGTTCTTTTACTACGTCTTGTTCTTTGTCTTTGACTTGTTCTTTCTCCTTGTCTTGTCCTTTCTCCTTATCTTGCTCTTTATCTTGATCATCCTGTTCTTTCTCCTCCTGTTGTTTATCTTCATCTTGTTCTTTGTTTTGTTCTTTATCCTTATCTTGCTCTTTCTCCTTATCCTCCTCTTTATC
>LKMJ01007201.1_pt1 | contig 10486 bp, 7 predicted proteins | sample 643391 | NCBI WGS metagenome assembly LKMJ01 (sample SAMN04112250, study PRJNA286221) | soda lake metagenome | biome: soda lake; feature: Kulunda Steppe; material: water; isolation source: sample PL-Br10 brine of Picturesque Lake | place: Russia: Kulunda steppe | collected 2010-07
AGGGGATGGCCGGTGGCAATGCGATCGTATCCACGACTGTCGGGAGTATTCCGGAAGTGATCAGCGACGAGAACGGCGTGTTGGTTTCGCCAGGCAACGTCGACGAACTCCAGGCCGCGATCGCGACACTGGTCGACTCACCCGATCGGGTTCGAGAGATGAGCAAGCGAAACCGTGCCGAGATCTGCGATCGATACGCGTGGGATGCGATCGTCGAAGAATTGTTAGAAGTCTATCGTGGAGCTGATGCAAACACAGCAGCCGGCGTTTCCTCAGCGACGGCCGATTAGCAAATGCGGCGATCGACGACCACAATTGACACAGGAACCGACAGCGAGTGTAAGTAACTGACTGCGGTCATTTCGACCTATGAATAAGCCTCATGCGGGCTTTTTAACGATCATATTGAACGGTACTTCAAAATCCGGAACGTCCTCGAGACTTCCCTCGTACACCGTATTGATAGCCGGGTGTATTGTTATTTTTTCTGGAAACGCTGCAACCACCTCAAAACCGTGTTTCTGCAACCGATCGAAGAGTCGAGTAAACATCGCATCTGTAAGAATATTGGGGTGTATTTCAAAAAAGATAACTAGTGGTGCCGTCGCTTCGAGTAGCGACAGCATCGGCGGGATGAGTTCAGCCTCGAACCCTTCGATGTCCATTCGAATTGCACGAATCGATCCCACGTCGAGATCGTGTTCGCCAATGTAATCGTCAATCGACCAGACGTCGACCGTCGTCGTCTCGGTGTCTCGACGATCGACGTCGGTTGTCGACGATTCGAGTTTGTTCAGGTTCGAGTGATCGGACAGTTGTAGTGTCCCTGTCCCAGTCTGAGTACCAATTGCGGCCTTCTCTGTCGTTACCATCGGTTCGATGTCGCTGTGTCTGACGTTCTCGGTTAGCAGTCGATAGTTTCGTTCATCAGGCTCGAACGCAACGATCTCATCTTCTTTTTCAAGTACCTTTGCTTCGTTGAGTGTGAAATAACCGATATTCGCGCCAACTTCGAGAACGGTTACTGGGTCGTCTACTTCGTTTCGAATTTCGCGTAACTCTCGTGTAAACGTTTCCAGCGCAAACTGTTCTCGTGTTCCGTAGAGGAACAGATCACGGGAGATTCCGTTGTCGTCCAAGTCGATGATTATCTCGGTATCAGTCACACTCGTTTGGACCGTTCGCCCGGAGCTCCGCTTGCAGTACTGAAGATACTGATTGGCTGGACTCCAGCCAGTCACGCCCTTGCATATGAAACTTCCCGCCGTTCCGAAACGGCGCTTGCGAACGAGATAGAGGAACTCGACTGTTCGCCGTTTTGCCATTCCGAGTGCGGTTTCCGGGTTCGAGCCGATCGTTTCCGCCTTTTGAAGCAATCCATTCATAGGTCTGGTTATGACTGTGTGATCTGCTGTTCGATCGTATTGTTAGCCTGTTCTTTCCAGATCCGAAACCGGTTCAGACGGTTCTGAACCCATTTCATTCAGTCGGTTGATTGATTTACAACTGCCTATCGGCCGCTGGAATCGCCGACTCGGCGGTCGAGTCGTTCTCACAGAGTCGATGTCGGATAGCCTCGTAGTACTCCCAGATGAGCGAGATAATGACTGCGCGTTCCTCGGGACGTTTCGTGTACCTCAGTGCCGGACTTTTGTGTGCGTACCATCGCAATCGTCGGACGCGTGGATAGGCGAGATACAGACAGAACGCACGGGGAGCGATCCCAACGGCAGCACAATAGTCCCGAATCGTCGCCTGGAGAATCGACGCGTACGGTCCCGTCCCGGCAAGCACCTCTTCAAGTCCCGTTTCGAGATCACCCGCGATAGCCTTACTCATTTGCAGAACGAAATAGGCTGGATCGGTGACCGGATACCCGGTTAACGTAGCGAACTCCCAGTCGATAACCATGCTGATGGCACCTTCCTCGAAAAGCAAGTTTCCCGGGCAGAAGTCGCCATGAGAAGGCGTTGAAACCATGGTCACGGGGTCGGAGACCGACGGCGGTCGAAGGTCGAACCCATCCACGGTGAGATCATCCCGAATTTCAGACGGCGACCGCGTCACCGATTCGCCAGCGTACGTCCGCTGGAAGCGAACGAGCCACTCAAACACCGTACCGAGCAGGGTCCGGAACTGATCGATCGAGTCGGGGTCGAAGGTGGCAGCAGTGCCACTCACTGCCTGTTCGATATACGCGGGCCCACATGCCGTCTGTTCACATCGTCCCGACGGCAGTGTCTCGGTAATCGGTGCATCGATCGAATTTAGTGTCGACAATACATCATGCTCCCGCGTGACGAAGGTGTCGTGGGCTGTCCGGTTCGGGAGTTTCACGACGCGGACGAGTTCATCGTTCTCGAACTCGAGTCGCACTGATCGGCACCGTCCGCGTACGAGAAGGGACTCCGAACGTGGAGTCAGTGCTGAGGAATCCTCGCGAGCAGTTCGTTCTACACCCCGTTCCGAGTCAGTACAGACGAATAGAAAACTGGGTGTAGTCTGTTCGATTACACCGAGTTTAGCCCCGACAGACGCGAATGATCGTGCGAGCGCGTGTCTTGTCGAGTTGGACGAAAGTTCGGAATCCAGAATCCACTCAACCGCCCTGTCGGTCCCGGTCTCGAACGTGTACTTCGAGAGATCTCGGTTCGGAAGCAGCGAGTACATGTCTACAGTATCAAACCCGACTGTTTCGAACAGCGACCGATACTGAGACGGAGTTGCTTGCAGCGCCTGTCCGAGATCATGACACCGTTCGCTGTGGGGTGGTGTAACCCGCTCGAGTCCCAGTATGTCGCTCAGTCCCGACCGTCGAAGCCACCCGTCAGCGATCACGAGCAACGAACCGTCCTCGGTAAGCGCCTTACGTAATTGATCGAACGCTGTTGTCATCGACGTAGGAGAGAGTGAGTCAAACAGGGAGGCTCCAACGACGATCGTATCAAAGAGTTCGTCTGACCAAGCGATCGACTCGAAATCGGCGTGGATTGGATGAACGTGATCGACACTGGCGTAATCCGTTCGCGCGTCCAGAAACCGAAGTGCATCGATCGAGGGATCGACAGCGTAGACTCGGTCGACCTGTTCAGCCAGCAACAGCGATCTTAGTCCGGATCCTGCGTGCAAATCAAGACACGTTCCAGAGAGGTGCTCAGAGACGAGGAGTCGCCAATCGTGGGCTCCGGGATCGAACAGGGCGGCACGGATTGACCCATCGTGATCGATCGGGGCAATCACCTCACGGACGGCACGATCGAATGACTCGTTTTGCGCAACGGTAACGAACGAATCGGTGGTCTCTCGATCGAGCAGCGGCGACTGCCGGACTCGATCCGTGAGCGATGGAATGCCGTCCCGTGTCGGAACTCGAAGAGCGCAGGCACGACACTTGTTTGATCTATCAACAGCGTGTGTAAAACACCGTGGACACACTGCGTGGCTCGTTTCGGATTCAGTTGTTGTATCTGGTGACATCAGTCGTGGTCTCATTACACCGCCTGGACTCTGTAGAGGTCGAATCACCGTTCATGCGGATCTGGTTCACGCCCCGTTATTATTCAATAGATTCGTCAGTATATTTGCCGTCTGGTACGTGAGGTTTTGACGGTTGTATTCAGTTCGTATCGGTCGTTGTGACAGTTCTTTTGATCAGACTCCCCGTTCCGGCCTTGTTATTCGGCGTCTGCCACAGTATAACCAGAGCGTTCTTTTATACGAACAGGAGTGGTGGGCAAAGGAACTGATATAATAAAAAAGAGCGAACCGTGTCCGAAGAGAACAATTCCGATCGAGTTTGGGTAGCATGTGGAACGCGTGGTGCCCCGCTTTCGGCGCTTCGGCTTCAGCTCTTAGACCGGTTGGGACGCACCGACAGTGGCTATCTCGTTGCTCGAAAGCCGGCTCCATCTGCGCCGATCAGTATTACTCTCTCAAGTTCGCGTTTCCGACCTCTCTCACCACCTGTTCTTCCTGACCACATTTGTAAAATATTCAATATATTAGACCATCAATAACAACAGATGTTCTGTCACAAGTACAGGAAGAATGTCCTGGCCGAGAGAATTTAGTGATGTGGTTCGATCTCCTGATGGCTATTTATTATCAGTTTGGTTGGAACTCGGTCCCGAACTGGAGGGGTCACCAGATGACTGATTTTTACCAGACAATTAAATCACGATTCAAAGCAGAGTTGGGGGCCCGCGGCGTAGCTATTCTTTCATCTGCGATTCTCTATATTTTTCTAGCATCTTTTCTCGATCCTGGTGGCTACGGTCTGTTGTTTCTTGCTATCACGGTTGCACAGGTAACGAGACTGCTCGGTGAACTTGGAATCGCGAAATCCGGTGCACGGTATCTGAGTGAGTTCTCCGAGACAGATCGCGGTCAAATTCGGCACGTCCTCAGACTTACAGCAACGTATCAGGGGATACTTTTGAGTGTCGTCTCTGCCGGTCTCTTCGCATTTCGCACACAAATTGCGGCGGCGATCGGCGAACCGTCGCTCGAACCGTATCTCGCGATCGCTACAGTATTCGTCTTTGTGAGCGGTGCACAACAATATTTTCGGTACATGTTCCAGGGAGTACAACAAATTCGGACGAGTGCACTGCTGAACGCGGTGAACGGTATAACACGATTGGCATTCGTCACCGCACTCGTGCTGTTGGGATTCGGTGGAATCGGTGCACTGGTTGGGTACACGATCAGTGCTGTCGTAGTGGTCTGTCTCGGCACTGTCTACCTGCTTCGACTCCGTTCAGACAACCCCTCCGCCTCCGAACCGGAACCTGGACTCGGCCGTCGAATTCTGGCGTACAACGTCCCAATTTCATTAACCAAGAGCGCAAACGTGCTCCAGAAGCGAATCGATGTTCTATTGATCGGGTACTTTCTTACACCGGTTGCTGTCGGCTACTATACGATCAGCAAACAGATTGTCGAGTTCATCGAGGCTCCGGCGACCGCTCTCGGATTTACCATGTCACCAGTCTACGGGACACACAAATCAACGGGCGAGACCGATAGAGCCGGCGACATATATGAGACGACGTTCGTCCACACGATGCTGTTGTACGTCCCCGCTGGCGCTGGGCTCTTACTCGTCGCCGACCCGCTCGTCCAGAACATCTTTGGTAGTGAGTACGCCGGAGCAGTAGTCGTGTTACAGGTATTTTCGCTCTTCGTCGTTCTGCAGGGGATTACACAAATTACGAGTGATGCGCTCGATTTCGTTGGCCGCGCAAAATCGCGAGCGATAGTCAAGGGTGTGTCTGCGGTGCTGAACGCGCTCCTTAATGTGATACTGATCCCGATAATTGGCGTCACCGGTGCCGCGATCGCAACCGTCGTTGCGTATTCACTGTATGCGGGTGCGAATATTTATATTATCCACGATGAGTTCACACTCCGGGTTGGTTATCTGGTCCGACAGACGACTGTCATACTGGGCATCACGGCAGTAATGTCGGTAGCTGTTGCGATCGTGAGTCCACTGATTTCCGGTCTGGTGACGCTCATGGCAGCCGTTTTATTCGGGGTGATCGTTTGGTTCGTACTCTCGCTCACCACGGGCTTTCTCGAAATCGCCCAAATCAGAGGCGCGCTGGGGCGAACGGGGTAACCGAATACCCAGTGTGTTGGTCAGTTCTCGCTGCTTTCAAGTGTTACTGTCGCCGTTCCATTGAGCGAGAATGAAGTCAGGGTCCCGGTGAATCGAAACCCGTCCTGTCCGCTCCGAACGAAGCCATCGACGACGAGATATCCGTCTCTCTCAGTAATTTCGCCACCAGTTCCGTACTCGCTCAGTTCCTCGCTTCGCTCAACGTCCCCATCGACGACGAACGTGTAGTCGGCGACCGTATCTCGGTCCTGGCCATTTAATACGAGCGTGTGTTCCAGAGTAGTTTGTGCTCGGTCTTCATCGCTCGATTCGGAGTTGTCTTCTGACTCGTGCTGTTCATCGTCACCCCAGATTTCGTTGGGATCAACTTCAGCCCCATTGACGCGAACGATGACACCATCATCGACAGTAAGATCCACTATTTCGCCCGAGAATCGCCACGCGTCTAGCGAATCGACGACGCCGCTAACCTGATACCCATTGACCGACACCGAATCGTCGACCGTTGCGTCAGAATCAGTGCTCGGCTCGACTGCTCCGTCGACGGTGAACTCATACTCGCTGGCTGCCTCTATTTCACGGCCGTCGAACACGACGGCGTTCGGCAGCACCTGATCGTCCGCTTCGTCTCCGCCTGAGTTCCCTTCCTCCGAGTCCTCGTCGGAAGACCCGATCGCATCGATAGCGATTTCCTCGCCATCGAGATAAACGATCAGATCGTCAGTTTCCGCTTCGAATGCTGTGATCGTGCCGTCGAATCGGAACCCGTCCTGTCCACTCCGGACAAATCCCTCGACAACGATGTCCTCATCACTCTCGAATTCGCCACCTGTGCCATACTCACTGAGCTCTTCGCTTTGCTCAATGTCACCGTCAACGACGAACCGGTATTCGGTTCGACTGTCACCGTCGGCTCCGTCGAGGACCAGTGTTCGTGGTAACTCCTCCTGTGTTTCGTCGTCGGAGTCGTCTCCGTCTCCGTTATCGGAATCGGCTGGTCCGTCATCTGCAGACCCGTCGCGATCCTCATCTTCGGAGTCATACCGGGGAACCGTGCAACTTCCGTTCTGGGACACCCCACTCGTTTCGACGGACGAGTTCTCGAAGACTTCAGCATCGCCGGTGACGTCGATAACGGTGTCCGAAACAACACACCCATCAGCGTTCCTCAGTACGATTCCGTCACGGTTCGATCCAGTTTGCCGGATACACGAATCGGTTATTTCCGTCCTGTCTCGATTACCGAGAGAGATCACGCTGCCGCCCCCAGCCTCACCGGTGACGTGAAGTCCGTCAATGACTGCGCGATGTGGGCCGCTGGCAGCAGGATCACGAAGTGAGGTGCCGCTGACAACCGGAATGCCGTCTGCATCGACCCGAACACGACAGTTTTCGACAAAGAATTCGCCGCCGAGGCGTCCGGAGTTGGTGATGAGTCCCTGCGACCTGTTCAACTGTGGAACAATAATATCGCAGTTTCGGATCGTTGCCCCGTACGGACTCCCACGCTCACTCGATCCGGACTCCATCCATACTGCACGGGTTCCTTTCCAGTCACCCGGTTCATTCGGGCCGTGGAGGTCAGTTTCGTCGATAACGATCGTTGCGCCGTCAACGTAGGAGCGATCGTTCGAGATTCGAACGTTCGCAATATCATTATTTTTGAAGAATCCGCCCTCGATCTGCACTGCGCCAGCAGTTCTCGAGGCGTAGATTCCGTTGTCCGACCACCCTTCGTACTCGCAGTCTTTGAACAGAAGCGTGCCCCTGTGTGACCCGCCGAGGTACGTCCCTGTTTCGGAGTCTTTGTAGACGCCAAGTCGCGTCCCGCCGCGAGCTACGAACCGTTCGATACGTCCTTCGCCGCCCGAACTCGTGATTGCCGGATATAGTTGTCCAGTGACGTTGTGATTAGAACCCCGCGTTTCGGGTTCGACGTAACCGTGAATCTCGACATCGATGATCCGCAAGCGGTCGGACGACTGGACACGAAGGTTTGCTTTCGCCTTCGGTGTTCCAGTCTGGTCGAAATCAATATTTTCGAGCAGCGGGCCATTGTCCATGTTTCGGAGGTCAACTGCCCGAACCCGACTGCTCGTGTTGGTACCCAGCAATTCGGGCACGACGAATACCGTGTCGCCTCGGTCACCGCTGCCGACCATTCCGAACGAATCGAGTCCGTTCAATGACAAGGATCGATCGACGAGGTACTCTCCAGGAGGGAACACGAGTAGCGTTGAGTCAGCTGCCTCGCGTTCGATTGCGTCGACGACCGATTCGGACCCCGTTGGGTCTGCACCGCCATCTTCGACCATGTTGACGACGGTCTCAAACTGAATGTCGTGTCGTTCCTCCGTTCCCGTTGCAGCGACGAAACCGCTCATCGCCGCCGTTCCGACCGCCGCTCCTGTCGCTCTGAGATACGATCGTCGGCCGAGCAGTCGTTTGTTCTCTTCACCTTTCGACTGGTCACGATCACCAGTGGGTATTTCAACCATACCTATTCAGGGGAACTGGACTGTCTTTTGAGTAAGTATGATCAATTGAAGTAGTTATAACAGGGCGAGTGTCAGTGTTCGATACCAGTATAGAAAATACTGTCCAGCAAAAATTATATTCATTTATAAAATAAATTCTATTTTCTAATTAATAAAACTTCACGACACCTAACTCGGCTGGCGACAGAGGCTATGATTGACAGCAATTGCGCGATAAGCGGAGGGAAGAAAGTGTGAGGCCGCTAATCAAGCATTGTAAGTTCAGTCTCATTGATTACGCGCACAATGTGCGGTTCGATGAACTTTCTACGGCCGGAAAGCGTGATATGAAACCCTCTTCTCCTTGATCAAGCGTACGCTTGGTGGCTCCGTCGTACGCGAAGTTGGTATTGAGAATTTCGTGGACTACTCTGATGTGTACCGCTTGCAACACCAAACATGCTGTGAGTCAGACAAAACCAACGCTGTATGGCGATTCATCACGCCCTTCCAGTTGATAGATGTTTTCAAAACAGCCGTACGCCATCTTGCGGTTGGTAACCCGATTTCCAACTATGAGACGCTAAACGATACCGTTTTCATCAAACTCTCGGACAGATAGAACGTCAATAGCGCCGTCCGATTCTTGTTCGTGCAGGTACTCGATTGTCTCTTCGAACTCAGGATAAAAATCATCATCCAATCTATGGTAGAAAATAGGCGTTACACCGCCGAACTCAGCTGTTAGATCGATTTTGTGACGCGCAGTATCTGCGGACGGATCCCCACCGATCCGGTGGATAAGAAGGTTGTTTTGAATATTGCTCAGCGCCGGGTAGCCTCCCGCGAATCCAAGTTCATGATACTGATCCACGAGATTGAGCGTTGTTTGGGTGTAACTGTGATGGGGATAAGCAAAGTACTCTGCCCCGCGCTCAAACCCATGCTCAATTAACCATTCTTTGGAACTGCGAATCTGAGTTTCCTGTTCATTCCGATCCAGTTCTGCCATGTGCGGGTGGTCATAGCTATGACTACAGACATCCCATCCTGCGTTCTGGAGTTCGTGGACCTGATCCAGAGAGAGTCGCTCCTCGTAATCTTCGTTATCGATCCATCCTGGATTAATGAAGGTTCCAGCAACGAGATCATGTTCCTCGAGAAGCGGTAAAGCTCTCGTATAGTCCGTCACATTTGCATCATCAAATAGGATCAAAACTGTTCCTGGTTTCGATCGTTCCGAAAACCCAAAGTTCTCACACCAAATCGTCTGATTCCGCCCTTCTCCGACGTGGTTCGTGATTCTAATCTCGGCAACAGAAGAGACGTCGGGGTTACCCTCGATATTATCAATCCCGAAATCAAACATCTGAAAATCGAGGCTCCCCCGGACAGCAGTCCGGAAATCAATTCTGTCTCCATCTGTATCAAAGATTTGAATCCACGGATACGCATTACTGTCCGCCCGGAACGCTGCACGAGGAGTTAATCCGCGAAGATCAATTGGTTTATCGAACTCGTTCGAAATGCGGACGCGAGCCTCCTCATCAGTGATTTCGAGCCGTGCTGCCTGCCTCCCTTCGATGGTGTCAGCCGATACTGAACCATCAAATACGTCCCATTCTAATAGATCCTCTATCTCTTCTGGATGCCCCGCCGACATTTGCTCCGACTCACCGTTAGTGGAAGTGAGGCAGCCTGCTAAGAGTGTTGTAGCTGTGATACCACATTTCGTGAGTAGTGCGCGTCTATTCATATATGAAGCGTTATAACTTTTGCACTTCCCTGCTTTCGGAGTGAAACCCGGTACTGGTGCAGTGCTCGTATCCACTTTCCTTGGATAAGTACTTAGTAATATAACGCATTCTCGTATTCTGAATATAAACTTCGTATGGGATGTGTGTCACACTTAATGCTCAAACAGCAACGGGAGGCTGCTTCTGGTCGTTTGTCTCAGCCAGCGGAACGCGGGATTGCGCTTCACAGACGCGAGTTGCCTGTACTTCCGGATTGGTTGTGTTTAGTTACTTGACTTCGCACGTTAGACGGACATGCCTTCGATCTGGTGCATTAGCTCGTCGGTGCTACGGTTTGGGCTGTTGAGTGCCCAGGATAGGAGGTTTTCAACGCTTTCGCGGAAGGATCGCTTAATTTCGTTGCGCAGCGAGGTTGCTCGTTCGAGGATCGTTCCAAGGGCGCTGTGTGCAGCACCGAGCTTAAGAAGCCTGTAGGCCAGCATTAGCAGGTGCCAGTGGTAGCAGTTAGCGAATCTTATTGAGGAATCCACTGAGGTGGTTGTCGATCCACGATGCAGCAAAACTCAGTTTCTCGGTCAGTTGATCGAACAGGTGGTCAAGGCGTTTCCGGTACTCGTCTTCGCCGTTGA
>LKMJ01007202.1_pt1 | contig 10486 bp, 12 predicted proteins | sample 643391 | NCBI WGS metagenome assembly LKMJ01 (sample SAMN04112250, study PRJNA286221) | soda lake metagenome | biome: soda lake; feature: Kulunda Steppe; material: water; isolation source: sample PL-Br10 brine of Picturesque Lake | place: Russia: Kulunda steppe | collected 2010-07
AGGAGGTGGTATATTCCAGACTGGAAGAAACAATCGGTGTTTATAAGCAACCAGAACTGGAACTAACTCCTATCGAAATGACCCGCTACGCAACCTACATCAGAGTCAGTACGGACAAGCAGGAAACGGGTGAGAGTTCGCAGAGAGAAGCCGTCAACGAATTCCTCGATACACACAACATCACCGTCAACCCTGACGACCAGTACGCCGATATCGACCGCTCAGGGTCGAACGACACCCGAGAAGAATTTAATCGACTCCTCGAAGCCGTCGAGGACGGACACTATACAGATGTCGTGATGCCTGAGATATCTAGACTCGCTCGAAAAACCAGTACCTCTGCCCTCTTTATTGATGAATGTGTGGAACAGGGAGTAACTATCCACCTTCTCGATGATATGATAGACGAAATCGCTCCCGACGACCCGATGAGTCAATTCTTCGGGAAAATGCTCTCTCTCTGGATGGAGGAAGAGCGGAAACAGACTATTAGACGAATCAAACGGGGCGTAAGACAAGCACAACGAGCTGGGAAATGGACTGGACGCCCACCAGTCGGGTTCACCACTACTGATGATGGATACCTCACCCTCGAACTCGAAGAGTATCTCGCCTTTCAGGATGCTCTTGAACGCATCCACAACGGAGATTCATATCGTTCCGTAGCAAACGACACCCGATGGTCTCGAACCGCTCTGAGGAACAAATACACCGACACAACACAACGACAAATCTACCTCGAAGAAACTGTTGACCCCGATGCCAATTCGAATCCTGAAGAACAACGCAAGCACGAACAGATAGCGAATGCTATTCAGCAGTTAGAGTAAACCAGAATAAAGTGTTGAATACAATTAGACGCAATCAACACAGAGCGAGTAATACTTTGAAACGATTTTAAATGGGGATTGTTCGATAACCTCACCGTGGTCTAATTCGACATCAGAAATAGAGCTGAAGAGGATAACTCTCTCATCTCTATCTAATTCTCTACCACAATCAGGACATTCCTCAATTGAGAGCCAATTAATAGTTCGTACATCCCTACCGTGTTTCTGTTCATCGTAAAATGTAACCATACAATCTAATAGTATATGTTACACTTTAAGTATTACTTCAGTACAATCAAACCCGTTGCCAAACACGATATAGTATACTTTATTCTTCATTTAATCGGTGTAAGTGATACAAGTAATAACGAAATCTATATAATACGAAGATACTGTATCCTGTAAGTAGATAGTATATACTAATAAGTAGATAGTGAGAAGTATAGAACTGTGTTAGTGTTCCAATAAACAAGGTGTATGCCAGTACAAAAGCCAGTAACAACGGATATACCTTTATCATACCCTTCAAATTTTCTAAACTGAATTCGTGTTCTTGTTTTATATTATATTGATTCATTGTATTATCTGGAGCATTATCAATAGATGATTTAATGAATGGCTGAAAAGTATTGAAGAAAATCCTATCACAAATCATTGTAAGGGTGATGGCAACAGACATCACTAACAATAACTCAATAGATGGGGTATATACTTTAGCCAACCCTACTGATACTATCCACAGTAATACTAGTTGGCTTCGAAATCCTAGTATATTATTTTTAGTTTTACCTAATTCGTGAGTCAAAGCAAAATATTCATTCATACTACTGTATAGCATATTAATCCCTATATGTATTTTGTTAAATAAATCAAAACATTATGAACTCATTAAGGACTCGAATAGATAACAAGATTCGAATTGGCAACGGGAAAGTAACTGAGATTCTGTTACCCACAACTGGAGGGAGATTGTTGTGGGTGAAAGAGGGTTATATATTCTCATAAGTTATAGAATGGTTACTCATAAGTTATAGGTAACTAAGTCTACCCACAATTGTTGTGGGTGGATTTTTTCTGACTTCGTGGATGAACAAGGGCTTCGCTTCTCTATTATATCGCTTGATGATAATAGACGCTACGCTAACGAAAAGGGCTTACCGTAAGGTAAGGGTTAAGGGGTTATAAGTTTTGGGGTTATTGGGATTACTGAAGGTTATATCTCTGTTATCTGGTTAATTCACATCTGAGTAAATAATTGTGGAAAAGTACCATTTAGAGGAAAATATTACCTGTTTCTCCCTCTCACCCACAACTGGAACTCAAATCTCACCCACAACAATTGTGGGTAGAAAAGTACAACCATATAGTATCCCGATTCAGAACAATATATGTTATCTATAACTTATGAGAATAATTTACTCCGCTTACCCACAACTGGCTGTGGGTACGAACATATATAACCCTATATGGAAAATAATATGATAATGAACACTGATAAGGAATCACTTGAAGATACAGTTGAAGAGTTACAGGGTAAAGTAGAAACTCTTGAGAATAATTTTCAAGTCGTTAAGTCGCAAGCAAAGTATCTTGCTGACCATTCGATTGAGGTTGAAGAACGCATAGAAGAGTTAGAACAAGAAAACCGTAAACTAAAACGGATGATTGGAGATGGTGTTGATGTCGTTGGTGAAGGGAAACTATCCCCTATCGAGCGAGTATTAATCTTCGGATGGGATAACACCGAACTCACAAAGAGACAGTCCTCTAAGCGAGCTGTAACTGTCGTAGAGAACTTCTATCAACTCTCCACTAAAGTTACCAGCGAACGGTTTGTTTCCATCACGGATATCCAAGACTTCCTCTCAATCCAAGAAGACGAAGAAGTACGATGGACAACAGCTGAACGAACAGCGAAGAAAATTAGCGACCTCTCAAATGAGAAATTCTACATCACAGACGGAAAAGGAGGAAAAGTACTTGTAAAAGACGCTGAAGCCGAATGGTACGAAAATGAAGACGACATCCTTCTCGAAGACTAACCCGCTTCCAAACCCTATCCTCTTACTCTTCCACGCTATCTGGTTTCTCAGAATGAATAGACAATACCTCTTCACCAGCCACCACCCAAATCCACTCATCTTCGGCATCGGGTTTCTCTAACACTAATTGCCCATCAGGACTTCCCTCGATGCGTAACCCTTCCACATCCACCTGCGTAGCAGAATACACGGTCGCTCTCTCACCCATATAATACCCCGCTACCTCAATTGTTCCCGTCCCACTTGTAGAAATATCCACTCGCTCGAAAGTCGCTGTCCCCTCAATAGGAAACTCCATACCTAACCCATACACCACCACAATAATATACCTGGTTCATTCACCCTCGAACAAACAATATCAAATACTGAAACGGGTATATAGAAGTCTAGTAATCTAGTAACAGTCTAGTAACTTACTAGAGTACCACTATAACTATCAGTACAATAATTGTAATTAATACAGCGAATTTGAGTAAGTAGGAAGCCAACATAAATGGAATCGAGATAATAGTAATTGGTAGTTTTAGAATTTTAACCCCGTATTTGAGTAACCTGAACATAGTAATCACCCGTGATGTATGGATAATCGTTGATAGGATGATATTCCATTACAAATAATAATACGCTTTGAATTTGCTCTACAATGCTTACAGAGATATCTGTGTAACCCTGATTCGGAGATTAATACAACTGTATCTGAAGAACCGCAAATTTCACAAAATGTGTTAGATTGAGTCATAATCACATAGTTAATTATAGGAAGTTACAGTATATAAAGTTAGTGTGAGTCTATACAGAGTCAGTATTATCTAATTTTAATGTAGGGTCAAATTCGAATTGTTGTTTATCTGTGATTGGAGTTCCAAACCTGTTTTTAGGGATTGTTAGATATGTTGTGAGTGTGTCTGTCCGTGAATCAAGTTCAAACCTCATATTCACATCAGCAATTGAAAGCATCGTTTCGGAGATGAATGGAGAGGAAACGAATACATAGGTATCTTCTGTTATTACAAATTCAGATAACTGTCGTTCGACTTTCGGATTGATAGTGTACTGACTGTAAAATTCAATCAAAACAATATCAGCAGTCGTCTCATTGAGTATTCCTAGTAAATCAACTTCATCGTGAATTTCCTCGATAAGTATCTCGGATGGACTCTCAAAGGAAGACATCTCAAGATATGCTTCAATATCTCGCTTAATACTCTTCTCAGGTCTATCTGTTATGACTAATACAGATTCGTCTGATGACCGAGAGCAAGTTAAATGGATTCCTAATCTTCCACCCATAGATTCAACAGGATATGAAATCGTAGTTAAAGAAGGATATGGAAGTGTATAATCCAACCCAGTTATTTTAAAGTTAAAGACAGACATTCCTTTTATAGTACTCTATTGTATTTATACCATTAAAGTTGTTCGGGTATATGGATGTATCTAAGTAGTGGAAATAAAAATAAAAATTTAGTTGTTTAGAGTATCCTATTCTGCTGTCTGGTAAGTCTGGATAACAGACTCCTCATTATCGACCTCACCAATCACGCTGATTGTATCACCAGCGTCATAGTCTAAGTCGTCAGTATCTGCTGTCGTTGAAGCTGTTACACTTGCTCCAACAGATGGAGGTCCTTCATTACCGTCATCTGAAAGATATGCTCTTTCGCTATCTGAATCACTTACAACCCAGATAGAGTCTGCTGTCTGTACACTATTCAATTGAACAGTTACTTCTTCACTACCTTCATCGAATGTTACTCCTGCTTGAGCATTCTGCCCGACATCACCTCCAAGGTCGAGGACGAATGCCCCGATTACCGCTGCTAGAATAACTGTTACCGCTACCATTAGGATGACACCAACAACTGGTGAAACACCAGCGTCATCCATACTGAGATTCTGTCTATCAATCATCACATAATATGTTTGATACAATGCTATTTAAAGTTTGTGTAAAATATGGTGGAATATAGTATGATATAGCAGTTTACACTAAAGCACCCAGGATATATAGGGTGGCTTGTAGTATATACTTATATGAACACTAAAAATCAAATCGCACGCATCTTAATTGTATCAGTACCATTCGGAATTCCGTTTATGTACGGGATTATGATGCTTGTATAATCGTATAGAACTCAAATCAACCCAAATTTTCTTTTTGAACAACCCGTTGCCGAGTGTTGTCTGTGTTTGTTAGTGTATAGTAGTTGTTTATGAGATACCTCGTTTGGTGTCTACGGTTAGTGTTTTGGTGAGGATGACTGGGTATCGTTCTTCGAGTGGTTCTCCGTGTCGGTGTTTGAGGATACCGAGGTAGTGGGTGTAGTCTTTCTTGTTGGTGTGTTGTTCGATTGTTACAACAGTATCTGAAAGGGTGTATGTTGTTTTACGATTTGGGTTGGTATCGGGTTTTGGTGTTCCGTAGAGGACGATAGTGGTGTTGTTATCGAGAGCGAATTCTTTGAGGCTTCGGAGGAATGTTGTGTATTCTCGCTCTGGTTCTCGCTCCAGCTCATCGAGTCCGTGGATGATAATTAGGTCTGGGTGTGTATCGAGGTCGTTGAGCTGTTCAGTAACATTGTTTGTAGGGTTATCGAGCGGGATGTCGGTTACTGTCGGTTGTTTTGTTGTGTTTAGTGAGTTCTCGAATTGTAATTCAATCTGTTTCGATGGCATCTGAAGTGTGTATATTTGTGTATCAGATACTTCATCGACCATATATTCAAGTAAAATTTCAGCGTTACTGTTTGGTGGAGCAGTAACTGTGAATAGACTCCCGTCTGGAATGGTGGATGTGAACTTCGTATTTAATTGTTCATAATCAAAGTTGAGAGCCATTAGTCGTATATAGTGTGTTATTTATGTACCCTTATATATGTTCGGTACTTTGAACCATTCTGTAATAATGTTTAAGTAAATCAAATACCTATAAATACAGTAATGAGTGAATTAACTGTTAATAATATGGTTTTTATTAGTCGTGTTGAAGGCACTATTGACTTTGAATGTCCATATTGTGAAGAAAAACTGAGTATAGATGTTACAGAACAAACAACAAAAAATGATAGCGTGTATTGTAGTTCTTGCGATAATTTAATAAGCATAACTCAAGCATTTGAATTGTTTGATGCCCAATTTCCGAATCGGGAGGATGTTATATATGGGAAAGATGATGAAGTTTCTAACTACAAGGCGGAGTTAGAGAATGGAGATATTACTGAGGAAAAGTATGATAAGAAAACAAAGGACTTGTATCTAAACCAGCCACGGAGAGAATTATATTCATCGTGTGATTTCTCTGTAACAAGTGGGATTAGATTTAAGAGAGATGTTCTTACGATAACGCTTCATTATAATGGTCGGATTCAGGTAACAGGTGTTATTTCTGAAGATGAAGCACAGAGGTTTGTAGATAGATTAGTAGAGCAATTAGAATGGGTTCAAGTGGAAGGACTTGAAGTTAGTAATATTAATGCGATGTATGATATGAACAAAAATATTGATTTAATACGGTTTTATAGAGGTTGTAGGCTTATCTCTAAGCTTGAGACAGAATATGAACCTGAGACATTTCCTCCAGTTAGGGTATCCTATGAAAACGAAGATAATATCTCATTTCAAGCCCAGTTCTTTGGGAGTGGAAAAGTAGTTATTAATACAGAAAATTATACAGTTATCCAAGATTTCTGTGAGATGTTAGAGGACAGCCCAGTTGTTGAGGACTTCGCAATTGGAGTATAAATATTTAGTTATTAATGAAGTAGTGTTTTAACTTGGTCTGGTTTTATAATTCGAGCGTTGATATCTGGTTCAACTGTTTCTGATTCTTCTACGGTAACAATTGATTCTAAACTTGTTAACGAATAATAGATTAAATGGATTTTTACACCGTTTTCCACCTTCTTCTTTGTTTCGTTATGAATTTCATATAAGTTGCCTTCTCCACCAATATTATACAATGCTTCAAGGCAAATCCTTCGATGTTTATGTACATTATCTTTGTTCATATTGTATTAGACCATCTATGTTTTTAAATATCTTGTGTTAAATTCACAATGTAAGTATATTTGTCGCAACATAATTAATACCATATCCGATTGAAAATGATAGTAATACAATAAACATAAAGTGAATTACTACACCTCCAATAAACTTCCGTTGGCTGATTCGAATAATCGTTGATACTGCTAATGCGTTAAATAGAATCGCTACAAATACAACAAGTTCAATATATGCGTAGTTATATACTGCGGTATTCAGTATATCTCCTACTAATACATTTGATGGAATGTCCTCTGTAACTTCAATAAGCACTTGAAGGATTTCGAGAGCAATGAAAAATACAGAAGATGTTGCTATTGTAATTCCATACATAGTACCCATTAATTTCTGATTGATAGTCTGTCGGTTTTCTCGAAGTTGGAGAATGAATCGGTAGTTTCGACTAATAATTTCTCCAAGTTGTTTTGGACTTCCACCAGTTTCTCTGCCATAGACATACATATCAGAGAATACTTTGATAATGTTACTACCAATCTGAGCTGAAAACAGATTCCAACTCTCTTGGTTATCAACAGATAATTGGAGTCGTCTATATAATGTCTCAATATACTTATTCAAGGTTTTGAACTCTTTTTCTTTTAGTGATTTTAAGACATCGACAGTACTTGTTTGTTTTACAGATTCAACACTACCTAAACTACGAATGAAGCTAGGGTATTGTTGTTCAACCTTCTTAATAGACCGTTCAGAGTATATAATTCCGAGTGTAGGAATCATTAGAGGGAGAACAGCGATAATTGGGTAGAAGTATATCTCAATAGGTGGTTGTATGAGGAATAATCCTACCGTTAAGGATACTGAAGCGATTAACCCAATAACCGTTGTTCCTTTAATGAGATATGTTTTTCTTGTTGTGATTCCTTTAGAATCATACCAGAATTCATCTTTTGGAGCGATTGAATTGATTATAACAACGAATAATAATTGCGTTACTACGAAAATGAATAATACAGCAGTCATTAATAGTTGAGCATCAACTCCAGTTAAGAATGGAACAAGAATCGCAAATGTGAAGAGGAAACTCGATGCCATAATCACGCTGATGAAAAGCTCAGTCATCATCTCGATATTTTTCACTTTAGAATTGTATTTGGATGAGAATTGGTCTCGGACATCCTCCTGCTCGGAAAGTAGAAATTCTGAAAGCGACTGTCCTTCTCCAACAGAGTAACTCAGTTTCTCATAGAAGTCAGCTAGGAGTTCGCTTTTAGTGTGTTGTGAGCGTCGTCTTGCTGCGTCATCAAGAGAAAGGTTGAACGCATCAATTAAGGATACTAAAACCTTTATTTCCTTTGCTAATGCCCCATAATCGTCTTCGTTTGCGATTATCCTGAACACTTCAACACGGTCTGAGTTACTCAGACTAAGTATGGTTAATTGTGTAACGAACAGGTGAAACTTACTATTAATCTCATTAACATCTCTTGTATGCTTTACAATAGGATAAATAGATACAAGGAACAGTATAAATCCACTTGTAAACAATATCAGAACTGTCGCAATCTGATTATTGATAGTAAACCCGATTCCAAATAGTAGCGTTACAAATATGAGACTTGGTAGTATAACTCTCTTTAGGTAGTTAGTTAAAGAGATATCTATGTACTTGTATGAATCCAATATGTTTTGGATTCGGTTTGAGATAAAGTCTTTTGTTTTTTGTTCTGTCGCCATAGTATATCACCGTTTAGATAACCCACTAGTATCAATAGAGAGTGCTTCAACTCCGTCTTGTTGTATTGTGTTAATATATTCATTAGTAGCGTGGTATTCGATGTCTCCTTCTTCGATAATTCGTTCTATAATGTCTGTTCGTCTATCTAATTCGTCGTAGATTTTTCGTGTGTCTTCGTATCCAAGTAATTCAGCAATTTGGTCTTCAAGGACATATGAATTGAACATTCCTGTGAATTCGTGTTCATCGTCTGCTGAATCCCATCTAAAGACTTCTTGGCTGATTACACCTTCTTCTTCGTCGTCGTAGCCGATGATTTCACTTACACTTGTAACTCTCCGTAGCATATCTCCATCATCGGTTTTAACTCGATTCTGGAAGAGAGCTACATCAGCGTTGTCGATGAAGGTCTCAGGGACATTTAGCGGTTCTCCAGTGAATCGTTGAATCATTGATTTGATATCGGAAGCGTGGAATGTGAGGAGAACTGGATGCCCTGTCTGAGCAGCTTGGAACGCCATTCGAGCCTCTTCACCCCGAACCTCACCGACGACAATATAGTCTGGTCGTGCCCGTAGAGCTGCCGCCACAAGGTCGAACATTTCTACATTTGTAGAGGCTTCATCAGGAGATTCCCGAGTGAGGAGTTGTTGCCAAGTATCCTGCGGTGGTTCGACCTCAGCTGTATCCTCGGCTGTATAAATCTTCGAATCGTTCGAGATGAAAGTGAGAATCGAGTTGAGTGTCGTTGTTTTACCCGATGCCGTTTCACCGACTACGAATACAGTTTGTTCGTTTTCGAGACATAGCCATAGATAGGCAGCCATTCGTGGGCTGAGTGTCCCCCATTTTGTAATCTGGAAAATGGAGAGTGGGACTTCTTCGCCTTGTCGAATAGTAACGGATGGACCTTTAATGGAAATGTCATCCGAATAGACGATGTTAACCCGAGACCCATCTGGGAGTGTAGCGTCAACGATTGGTTGTGAGTCGCTGAGAGGGTTGTTAATTCGTTCTCCAAGGTTTTTAAGATACTTATCAAACTCTGCTCGCTCACCAAATGTAACATCAGTCTTAATTAACCCGTAAGTCCCGTGGTCAACATTTGTTTTAGACTCACCAATAATGTGAATATCCTCGATGTTAGTATCGTTTAATAATGGCTCTAATCCACCTAACCCATTAATGTTTTTGTGAAGAATATATTCATAGTTAGAATAATTCTCTGGAGGGATGTACACCCGTTCCCCAATATAAGAAAGTATGTTATCAACAAACGATAAATCATCATTTGTGTACATCACCTTCTCGATAAGGTTATCTAAGTACTCTTCATAATCCTCAGACTTTCCCGAGATTGGAACAGTCTCTGTCGCAGCTTCTTTAAGCAGTTTATTTAGGATTGTATTCAATACTTCTTTATCAGGTGTCCGTGGTTCAACAACATAGTATTGTGTTTCAATACCTGTATCACCAAAGATATGGACAAAAACCTCATCAGAGATTTGGTACAGGATGTTTGGGTAATTAGATTCGTAATCCCCCACTTCTTCCTCTTCTACAACAATTGGATATTCACTGTATTCATCCCGAAACTCACTAATATATGTTTCTAAATGAACATTCTCATTCATTAACGCTTTGAGTTCTTCAGATGGGCGTTGTTTACCGTGTTCACTCATTTTAGACCACCACCTTTGTCTCGATAATAACGCCAGTTTTAGCCTGGACTCTGAAGTTGATTATATCCGCAACTTCTTCTTCGGCTAAATTATACCGATTAACATTAACTGCTCTCTGTATTTCACCTGATTTCTTTACCATATCAAAAAATAAATAACAATCAGACCGTGATTGAAACACAGTAAACAATTCAG
>LKMJ01007203.1_pt1 | contig 10486 bp, 16 predicted proteins | sample 643391 | NCBI WGS metagenome assembly LKMJ01 (sample SAMN04112250, study PRJNA286221) | soda lake metagenome | biome: soda lake; feature: Kulunda Steppe; material: water; isolation source: sample PL-Br10 brine of Picturesque Lake | place: Russia: Kulunda steppe | collected 2010-07
CCCCCCCCGACTTGCGCTTTCCCAGTAGCTTCTCCCTTGACTTACGTTCTCCCTGCAGCTGCCCTTCCTGACACTCACAACACTGCTGCTCCTTTTTTTTAGCCTTCCTGCGGCAACCAGCACTGACAGCTGGCCTGCTTGCTGGCCGCTGCCTTCTTACCGCAACCAGCACTGTCAGCTGGCCTGCTTGCTGACCGCTGCCTTCTTACCGCAACCAGCACTGTCAGCTGGCCTGCTTGCTGGCCGCTGCCTTCTTACCGCAACCAGCACTGTCAGCTGGCGTGCTTTTGCTGGCCGCTGCCTTCCTACCGCAACAGCACTGTCAGCTGGCGTGCTTGCTGGCCGCTGCCTTCCTGCCGCTCATTGCTGCAGCTGGTGGGTCTCTGCTTGCTTTTGTGCAGGGACTACTTCGAGCGCACGGTGTGCGATGGCCCCACGCCCCCTGCTACCATTTCAGGTGAGGGGCATGCCTGCATGCTGCTGGTGCCTGCGTGCTACTGGAGCCAAGGGCTGGCGCACATTTCTGGGATGGGGCCCTGTTGCTAAAGCACAACTGTTGTCACAATGAACATTGGCTAGCAAACACCAAGCGGAGCAGGCAATGTGGTGTAGCACACGAGACCGACAAGGGGCCCTGCTCACCTGAGGAGCACAACGACAACAACAGTGTGTTTCCATCCGTTGTGCCGCTGCAGAGGAGCTGGATGCACGCCTGGCCAAGTGCCTGGAGGAGGTTGACCTGCAGTACCTGCTGGCGCGAGGGGCTGGTTGGGAGCAGGTGCGGGCAAGGGAAAGGGGAGCGGCTGAGAGGGAGACGTCAGGGGGGGCAGGGAGGGGTTCAGTGTGCGCACCTGAGAGTTACACACACACACACTCAAGCACACACACACACACACACGCACACACACATACAAAGGGAGTTCAGTGCACGGGCCTGCGTCTGTAATGGGGGAAGCTGGTGCGCCCGGGATCTCTGCTCTGCGTGCAACCATGAGGCAAGAGCATGCTGTGGCATGCGAGCAGGCGTGCGCGCACCTGTGCGCATGCTTCTGCAACACCTGAAAGGGCAGCTACATGCAGGCAGTTGCGTAAACACATGCATGAGCTGTGCGCACAAGGGAGGCATGCGCGCACCTGCACGCATGCTCCTGCAGCAACTTGAATGCGTGGCTACGCAAACGCATGCACATGCACGCACAGAGTGGACCTCGTTTTTTGCACCTACAAAAACACTGAGAATGGCTGCATGCACAGAGAGGCACAGCATGTAGAGTCATCCTTGCCCACTCACCGCTCCCACCCTCCCAACCTCCCGCCTGAGGGTCCGTGTGCCAATTGGTGTTAAAGGCCTGAGGACCCACTTGGTATCCAAGGGCTGAGGGCCCGCAAGCTTCTGCTCGTCAGCATACTCTTGTGCAGCACGCCCTCGCAAGGGGCTTGCTCCCGCGTGTGCATGCGCATGCATGTGCGTATGCACCTGCGCAAGACTTGCCACATGGCCTGGCACTGTCTCGCCCCACCCCCCCCTCCCCCATGCCTTTCCCTGCACATGCACTTTTGACCTGGCAATGACAGAGCCACCTTAAACCAATGACGACCTGGCTGGCAAGGACCAGCTGCCACAAACCAATGACGACCTGGCTGGCAAGGACTAGCTGCCGCAAACCAATGATGACCTGGCAGGCAATGACCAGCCGCCTCAAAGCGATGGTAACCTGGCTAGTGGTCCATCCTAAGCTTAACAGTTTTTCCTTTCTATTCCTGCAGGTGCAGCCGTGGCAGGAGACACTGAGCGGTGGAGAGAAGCAGCGGCTGGCAATGGCACGCCTGCTGTTCCACCAGCCGCAGTTCGCAGTGCTGGATGAGTGCACAAGCGCCGTCAGCGCAGATGGCGAGTTCAAGCTGTACGAGGTGCGTGTGCGTGCGTGTTTTGTATGCAGGTGCAGGTCAAGCATTTTGAAAGGGGAGGCTGAATTTGGGGGGAGGGCGGGCTGTGGTCAGGACTGAAATCGGTGCTGACCCGCTCGAGGAGGACTGAGTGGCTAGGCCTGCTGCATCTGGTCCACTGCCAGATGTGCAAGTTAGGAGGATGGGGTGATGAAGAAGGAGGGGTGGAACGCAAAAGGAAGGCAACCGGAATCAGGGCTTGTTTGACCGTGCTGGTAAAACGATTAGCCCTTCACCCACCGCAGCGTGTAAGAGCACACTGCTTGCCTACCATCTCACCAACCACGTGTAAGGGCACTTAAATGCGATGGTGCAATCTGGCGGTGCCTCCGGCCTCAGGAAGTGTGCTTGCCTTGCAGCAGCCGCCCACCCCTCCCACGATGCCAAGCAAGCTGCCCAGATGCTGTGGCCCCACTGCGGTAGACGGTGGCTGGCCCTGCTCAGCTGCAGGCATGGAAGGGGTCCATCCTTTTTGGTCTGTGCTTTGCACGCTGTTGGCTCAGGGGATCCGTTCACCACGTCGGCATGTGCTGTGACGTCGGCATGTGCTGTGACGTGGGCATGTGCTGTGACGTCGGCATGTGCTGCAGATGCAGGGGATCCGCCCTCGCAGGCAATCTGTGCTTGCGCGACAGGCTTACTGTTGATATGAGTGCTCTGCTGTTGATATGAGTGCTCCGCTGTTGCAGGCACCTTCTTTTAACGCAGCCGGTGCTCTGTGTCTGATGTGCTGACGCAGGCATGCGAGAGGTCGGGCATCACCCTCCTGTCCATCGCACACAGGCCCGCCCTCAAGCGCTTCCATGATGTCATCATCCACTTCGTGAGTGTGCTGCTTCTATCAGTGCGCTTGCGCATGCACACTCTGCATGAGCTTGCGTGTACAATCTCCAGTTTGCTATCTTTGATGTCAGTGAGTGACTTCCGGGCGCCGCTGCCTACATACTTCTGCACGCAAGCCTGCGTCGATGCACATGCCAGCGCAAATGCTGCTTCTGGCAGTGTGTTTTGTGTGTGTTGTGTGTATGTGTAGGGTTGCTGGAAACCATAAACATACCGTGCGTGAAAATATTTTAGCCTATACCTAATATTTACCCTGTCTTTACCGAATATTTACCGTGTACCATAGAAACTGTACATACAAAAAATCCCACCCCCTCCAACCAGTTCCCGGGGGGGATCATCGCGTAGCTCTGAAAGAGCAGGGAGCGCACAATCAATAGCCTTTTATAAGAGTCCACGGAAAGAAGTGGCCAGTCAAAGCTTGAAATGAACCAAGTGCAGCATCAATTTATGATTGCATACCCTCAAGTGCTAGGCAGCCCTGTGCAAACAAATTCCTTAAGGTCAACGCCTCATTCTTCTCCCTGCACACCACTGACATCCTCTCTTTTCAACCCTTCACTCCTCCGTCTTTGCCTCATCCTCAATCACTACGTCTGCAAGGGACAGATCAACCTCCTCATCTGCCCCTGTGCCCCCGCTGTTGCACTTGCTGCGGGTATAAGTCAGCTTCTTGGCCTGCTCCAAGGCTTGGTCTTGCTGAAAATGTTGCTGAAGAGCAACCAGTTGCATTTAGAAAAGCAGCTGGCATAATGGGCGCTAAGCAGACGCCAGCTGCTGCTGCTGCACCTGCTGCTGCTGCTGCGTCTTCTATTGCTGCACCTACTGTTGCTGCAGTCCATGGCTCCACTCTGCTCCCCTCCCCCTCTGTCCCATGGTCACTGCCATTCATGTTTGAGTCACCAATAATTTGTCAAACAGTATTTAACAATCACAAAGAATCACTCAGCAATGACGCGGATGTCCACAGAACCAATCATTTCGGCGTTATGAATACCCGTACATATACGGTTAAAAAGCGTATACATACGGAGCAGACCGTGTATATGGTTTGGGTGTAAAGGTTGTATGACTTGCCCCCTCCCGTATACCGTAGGTAACTGTATGGTGTTAAATTAAACGAAACTCAGCAACCCTACGTATGTGTATTGTGAGTGCGTGTGCACGTGTGTGTGTGTGTGCATGCTCACGCCCATCTAGGCACTTTTGCAAGCTCTGTATCCCTCTGTGCTCAAGCACTCGTGTGTAAGTCATGCATGGACGGACGCTTGTGCAGGACGCTAACCTGGCCAAGTCTGGGCGTGGGTGGTGGGCAGAGACACTGAAGCATGAGCACCGGAAAGGGCCTACGCAGAGCTGCGCTGCCCTATCACCGGTGAGGCTAACCATGGGCAAAGCATGAGCAAAGCATGGGCAAAGCATGTGCACCGGAAGGGCCTGCCCAGGCCTGTGCGACCGCACCGATGTTGAGGCAAGGCAGGGGTTTGTCAGGTGACATGGGACATGTGGCCACAGTGGGTTGCCAGGTGACATATGGGACATGTGGCCACAGTGGGCGCTCCAGAGGCTCACTCCGCACTAGCGTGTCTGTGCACGTGGCCCTTAAGGAGGACAATTGAGGTGGGAGTGCAATGAGGCCCGCTCTTTGTGTTCTAGTCTAGAGCACCAATAGTCCTCAAGGTATGCTTTAATTCCCCTGGGTTGTGTGCGCTGCCGCAAGGTCCCAGTACAAGCACAGGTAATGACTGTGATATTTTGAATGGATTGTTTTTGGGAGGGAGGTGTGTGGATGCAGTAAGTGAAAGCAGGGAAAGAACTGTGTTGTGCTGCATTTAGTGCACACAAGCTTGTGCACACGCCAGGCTGGACACGCAGCCAGGGCCAGTCTTCTCTAGTGTATGCACCGTAAACAAGTTACGCGTATCATATGTGCCAAGTATGTGTGTGAATGTGTGTAAGTGTGCACTCACATTCTCTCTGCACGCACACACATGCGCACACACACACACACGTACACCATGTGATGCTACGCTCTGCAGGCGCCCAGTCTACAGCCTCCAAGTGCCAGTTTAGCCGCCACACCCTCAAGCACGCCCACTACCCCCAGCAAAGGTACGCACTCGCACACACTGGGCACATACTGACATACACACATGCACCCTCCGCCAATCCCAGTAGAGGGCATGCTTGCTTCCGGCGGCGGTCTGGGTGAGAAATTCCAGGCTGTTTATATGTGTTCATATGTGTGTGAGTGTACGTGCATGGCTGCGCAGGTGTGCGGGTGTGTAGGTTGTGCGTGGCATCGTCAGGCAGCTGCCCGCATTGTGCGTCTATGTGCCCGCATTGCAAGGCAGTGCATGCAAGTGTGTGTGTGTGACTGGCAGCCATGGTGCCACAGCAAGACCACGTGTCTGCGTTTGTGCGCCGCATGCGGCTGCCTGCCGGCAGTATGCGTGCACGCCAAAAGGTGCACTGCTGTGCAGGGGCAGTCCCATGCAGGCAAGGGGTTGTGCTTGGAGTGGGCTGCATGCAGGCTAGAGAATAGGCTACTGCAAAATGATAAAGCTACTGGCTGCGGTAAATTGATGATGCGGTGGCTGCATGCCAGGGCAGCGCGCGCGCAAAAAACTTTGCATGCGGCTGCCCTGGCGCTGCTTGTGTAAAAGGGAGTTCTCCGCCTTGGATCCCGCACTCGCCAATCAAGAGGGATAAGTATCATTGCAGCTCATCAGGAGGGCGCCTGCTTGCTTGCCAGCACGTATGTGCCCTGGTACGCACCGGACATAAAGGAGCACATGCACAACACACATGCACACACACACAAATGCGCCCACCTACAGGCGCGTTCACATCTGCACAGAACAGCAACCACAGGCGTGCACGAAGCAGCACATGCGCAACACGCACAACACACATGCGCGTGCATCCACCACCTGCAGGCACGAACACGCCTGCACAGAACGGCAACCACACGACCCCCGCATCGAACGGGAGCGCCAGCAAGCAGCAGCCAGGCGGGGATGGCAGCGGCAGCGAGAACGGTGGCGTGGCCGGGGGAGAGGCCAACAGGGCGCAGGGGGGTGCCCGGCCCGGCAAAAAGAGATGAGGGGGCCTTACCGCGCGGACTTGTTCTGTGTCAATGGGGGTGGTGTGAGAGATCTGGGGCGAGGGGTGGACATGAGCATCTTGCCCTGGCTGCATCCTGTGATTGGGGCGGCAAAGTGGGAACCGTGCACTGAAGGGTGCTGGGAGGCGCAGCTGTAAGGATCCCCACCTGGCTGTAGGGTACTGGGAGGAGCAGGAGGCTGTACGGTGTGCCACAGTGTGAACAAAAGGCTGTGAACTACTAGGGGAGTGTGCATTTGTGCCATTTGTGTGGGTGCGTATGTAAGTGAGTGTGTGTGTGTGAGCTACTAGGGGAGCCTGGTAGCAGAAGGAGCTGGAGGCAGATGCACTGACGCGCTTGCGCGCATAAGTATGTGCTGCGCCCCTCCCCAAGGGGTGGGGCGCGTGCTGGTTGCCACGCTGGTTGCTCTGTCTGTGCCTGCCGGACAGAAGGCCAGCTGCGCGGGAGCGCAGGGGGCCCACAAAATCCTGTCGGCCTAGTCAATGGGGATGCGATGCTATTGTCCACAACAAGAGCGCTCAGCGTTTGTGGGGGGTGAGGAGGTGGGGCTGGCGCCATGTGGTGTGCTCAGCACAACTCTGTGGCAGCTTTGCAGACCAAGAAAGCGTGGTGCACGTCTGCACGTCTGAAAAGGTGTGCGCTTGCACATGTGTGCATGTTTGTGTGTGCACCTTTTGCGCTTCTCTGCCTCCTGCGGGGGATGGTGCTACAGTAGGCCTGTGCCTTGTGCTGCTGCAGCGCACGCTCTTCGGGAGCACAGCATCCCCAGCTGCACTTCGCCCGGTCCCTGTGACACTGGCGGCAGAAGCCGCAGTGAAAGGGAGGCGGAGGGCCCTGCTCATGCTCCAGGCCATGTCGGCGCTCCAGGTTAGGGAAGGCATTCATGGGCTGCAGCCCGGTTTGTGCCTTGCTGGAGAGGTTTGGCACTGCCAGCATGTGCTTCTTGGCCTGAGTCTGCAAATGTGTGTGTGCAAATGTCTGCGCAAGAGTGTGTGCATGGCTCGGGATGTGAGGATGTGGGAATCTCAAGGAGAAAAGAATAAATGGAACATTGTGCTAGTGACTGACAACACTCGCACAAGCCAAGAATGAATGCTGTGTGTTTCAAAGGACCTTAGTAAACTTAGTTATAGGAATTTTTACAAAGCCAGTGCTTTCCTGTTAGTGTTGTCCGCCTGTTTGTGCACTTACAGCACTTGTTAATGCCAAATGGTCCTGCGCGTCAGGTTAGATTACATTGCTGGACCTGCTGAACGAGCGCAGCTTACTAATTAATAGCTGAAGCTAAAAAGGCCTGCATCTAAATCCTGACAAGAAGGCACTGTGCGACAGTCCTGCGTCAGGGTGCTCAGCCATATCTTTTTAGTTTTTCAAATTCGAGGGTGGGCGCCCAGGCTCAACTGGCAATGGCTTCCGGGATGGATGAGGTGTGAGTCTCAAAATGGGTGCCATCTGGGGTTTGCTGCTGGATTCTTGTTCCATGCATTAGTTATCCGCTCATTCCGAGGCCACCTCAAGGACCTACTCTGCCAACATTGAGGTTAGGTCAGTTAACAAAGTTAAAGGTATGCTCAAGATGTTCAAACCTCTGTTTAACCCTTATGTTCCTCCATAATGATGGATAAGTAGCATCATGGATACTGAGAAATGGTATAAAGTCAAATGGTAACTTCCGCCAATTGAGGGAAAGGTGCTACCTAGGGCTTAGGCAACACAATCCTCCACCAGAGGAACCGGTAGAAGTAAATTGGGGGGGGGGACTACTAGTTAGTAACAGTGCCAGTCCTGACCTTGATGTCCTCAAGGGGGTAAGCTCCATGGTTTTCATGAAAAGTGAGCGCAAGATGTGTTTCACTCAGGCTATCAAAACTCATGAGCGGCAGCTCTCTGTCAGTCTCAATTTTGTAATATTGTTATCTTTCACTTCCTTTCCCAGCGTCACAACAAACTTTGGTATCATAGCAGAGGGGGCTATCTGAGGCCCAAAATGGGTATAGATTTGGGATGAATCCAGGGCATGGTCTCCGTGATGGGCAGTTTTCAAGCTTAGTGTTAAATGGTTGCCCTGCTTGCAAGCTGTCCGCAGCATCTGAGCTTGAAAACTGCTCGTCACGGAGACCATGCCTAATGGGCTGCGGTATGAACCCTACTTTTCACAGCCAGATGTCCACGGAACCATGGAGATCCATCAAGACCAGACAACCTCAAGACAGAGCTTGTGGACTGGCTCGCACATGTGCCACATGCAGTGCAAGCATTCTGGCGGCTGGTTGGTTGAAGTAGGTAGCCAGTAAGCCTTGTTCTTTTTTAACTATTCAGAGATCATCCTTTGCCTTGATCTTGCCCCTGCATGCTCGTGAACTGCCTTTGAGCGCCTTCAAGTTATTCAGTTTTGCTAAGCTGCCCTCGTTCAGCAGGTACAGCTTTGTAACCTAACCACCAAAAACATCTAGCTTTCAGATACTACCTTTCTTCTGCTTTGAGCGCTATCTTAGTTTTGGTTTGGGTTGCAGGCCTCTTAGGCTTCAGCTAAGCTACTTGAAAGACTTATGCGCCCCTATTCCCTCCCGCAGGCTTCAACAATGTGGGCCAGGAAAAAATAAGCTTTCTTCATGCACTGATAGCTTTAATGAGCAGACTAGCAGTCACACTTCTGGACCGAAGGCCTTTTTGTAACCCTTACAATCCTTGTTAACTCACACGAGGTAACACCACAAGTAATAACTTATTATCTTGAAGATAACTAGTTGGATTCCTTAGGTGGACCGATGTGTCTCCTTTTCCTTAATTGATGGAGGGAGTGGTTTCACTGCCCACGTAGTATTTCTTTTCTTTGGTCAGCCTGGTCGTGAGGACTCCAGGTGACATTACTTATGACCACGCGTGCTCCAACATTCACCTCCCTTACATTTTGCTGGGGGTTTATAATTACAGCTTGCCAAGCAGTGCTCTTGCTTGAACCGTAATGGTTCTTTTTAACCCTAGCCGAAAGTAGCCTGCAAATTCTAGTGAATCTTTTGCCACCAGATGGTTTTCCATAATCAAGAGGGGGGGCCTTTACTCTAGAGCCGCTCATAAAGTTTATAGTTTAAAGCCGCTCATAAACTCAGCATGCAAGGACAGCATGGTGGATGATTTATTCTATTCAGACAGGGACAGGTGCACAAATATGCACAGCTTGCCTGCACGTGATCCATTCCAACAACCCAATTGCCCGCTGCATAAATCCAATTGACCAGAGGCCATCAGAGCAGCGGAGTGAGTTGTACACGACCTTCAAGGTCTTTGAAGCTGAATGGGTTGTCTGTCCCATTTGAGCCTAGACAAAATGGCACTGTTCAGAGCTGATTGTCAGCTCTCTGGTCCCTTATCCCACGTTGTACATGGCAATCTTTTGCAACAGAGGGGGAGCGCTCCCCAATGCACAGCCCTTTTCTGCCCCACTGAGCATATCAATCGTCATGCTTGTGTTTATAAAGGACACGCTCAGCGTCCTTCATAGGATAACATCCTCCTTGTCCTTGTTGTCCTCAACTGAGCACCCTCCACTGAACGTCCTTCTTTCCTCCACTCTGTATCCCCCACATGTCCTCCATGTCTTCCTCTCGATGCCCCCGTTTTATGCCCTCCGCTATAAGCTCTGCTTTTCCCAAGCATTTCTGAAAGCTCACCTGTCAATCACCAGCACCGAGCAGTTGCCGGAGCCATCACAACCCCAAGCATCTACACAAATCACAGCTGATCCTGACGCCAGCCATCTCAACCCCCAGCATCCACACAAACAACAGCTAATGCTGTCATTAGCCACCTCAACCTGGCGCACGTGCACAGGACCTCCACCCAAGGGCGCAAGATCAGTCCCCTTACTTTTCCCGCATATGAGGCACATGCCTGCAGGCACAATGTGCCATCACAATGTTGCAACGTGCAGCGAGGGATCGGGGCAGGCTGAGCTGCGCATACACGCGTGTGCGCCCCAAGCGCTCTGGAGGAGCAGTGAGCTGGCTAGGGCTGAGCTGCAGGTGCTGTCGTGTGTGCTTACATGGAACCTCTGCCCAGGCCAAGCTGTGCATATGCTGCCACGAGCGGCCAGGGGCCTGCAAAGGCTGAGCTGCAGGTGATGCCATGAGATGGCGGCTAGGGGGTGGGGGAAAGTGGAGGTTCAGGTGCCGCCATGGGTTGGCGGCTAGGGGGCAGGGGAAAGTGGAGGTTCAGGTGCTGCCATGGGTTGGCGGCTAGGGCCGAGGAAAGAGGAGGTTCAGGTGCTGCCATGGGTTGGCAGCTAGGGCCGAGGAAAGTGGAGGTTCAGGTGCTGCCATGGGCTGGCGGCTAGGGGCCGGGGAAGGCTGAGCTGTAGGTGGGCGGGGGCTGTCCTGGGGCGCCTGGGGCCCTGCATCCACGCATGATGGGCACAACAATCGCGTGGGGTGCAATTGGAGCGCGGGGGTGTGCCCCATTGGCCACCTTGTGGAGACACCAAGACGCCCCACGCCCACGTATCACAGACTCGCTCTGGGGACACGAGCGTGAACGGGCCCGCCTTTGTAGGCATCAAACTTATCTACTCAC
>LKMJ01007204.1_pt1 | contig 10485 bp, 7 predicted proteins | sample 643391 | NCBI WGS metagenome assembly LKMJ01 (sample SAMN04112250, study PRJNA286221) | soda lake metagenome | biome: soda lake; feature: Kulunda Steppe; material: water; isolation source: sample PL-Br10 brine of Picturesque Lake | place: Russia: Kulunda steppe | collected 2010-07
CAAATAACAGGTACCAACGCAGACACACTGGACAGGGGAGTAGGAGGGCAAGCTATGTAAACAATAACTGAGATACCCGCCTTCAGTACACTTAAGATTGTTTTGGTCATGAATAGCTGGTGTTCAAACTGTGCAAACATGTCATGCCACAACATGTCTTCGCCAAATTCATGTTTGAGACGGTGTGCTTGAGATCTGACAGTTGCTAGAGATATTTACTGCCTGTAAGCCTGGAGTATCGGAGGGCCAGTTTTTGTGATTTCCTATTTTCTGGCTTTGATTGTGGGTCGTCCCCACCACTGGACCCCCCCAAACATGGCCAATTAGCATTTTCGCCCACTTGCTGGCCCCATTTCCAGACCCAACCATGCACAACATGTACATATGTCATAAAAAGTCAGGCTGTGTGAGGAAATGCGAGGTGGGGGCGCAGCGTGTGCGCCTTTGGCTATTCTGGCACCGTTTTGCACTCTTTTTTGCAATTTTGGCAGGCAAATGGTGCATCCCCAAACTTGCTCCAATCCTGCCGCTTTCCAAAACTTTAGCTGCTCTTGCATGATGATTCGATGCTGCGAAGTTGGATTAGGGGGAGGCGGTCGGGAAGGTGTGTTCCGTGGGTGACCCTGTCGCGACCGGAATAGGGTCCAAACCCAGGAAATGCGATATCTCCGCAACAAATGCATGCTTTCAAACTAAACCACGTCTAAGGGTTGCGGGCAATCAAATTTAATATAGGAAATTTAAAATGGAGCCGATCGAGGGTGTGAGTGGGAAGTGGCGGGCCAAAACGTTTCGTAACATTTGCCTCTTTTGAGTGCACAGCTCAACAGGAGAGCTTTCCTCACCCAAATCCACACAAGATGTGCGGGACAATTTTACACATCTGCAGGCATCTTAAGCTCGGAGTTTGGGGCTGGGAGTGGGAAAAAGCGCGCACTCTTCCAACATAGCATACCATTTTTCCGTAATTGCCTTCCACTCACCGCACCAATTTCGACCCCAAGACCACTACGAGAACCGGAAAAATATGAGCTATCCAATGGTGTGCTCAGGTCAGGAAACGGTGCGGTGGATACAGAGTTATGCCTTGAAAGGCTTATTTGGCCACGTTTGCCTAAGAAAGGGGTGACTCAGCGGTGGGGAAGACCAGTGGAAAATTCGTCATTTTTTTTCCCAACAGGTCAGTGATACACGTAGTAATATATAGTTTTTATATATAAGTATATACCTATAGTTATATACCTAGGTTATACATAGCTTACGTAAGCTCGGAGGCTTTGGGGAGGGGAACAGTCTGGTAACCGAACCAAGTGTTTGCGTTATGTGATGTACAAGGGTAAAAAATTGACGACATGCTACAGCATCAGCCTGATTCCTGAGGAATGATGCAGCTCATGGTCTATGCAGGTCGGCAGGTTGGGGGACATGCCACCCCTGCTGAGCACGCCACTGCCCAAAAGGGGGTTAGGGCAAATCTTCCAGGCGCTCAAGACCTAAACCAGCTTGTCTAAAACATCAAAGGTCCCCCTGACCCTCATGATGACCCTGCTGCAGCAGCCAACAAGACGGCTGGCTTGCTTGCCATTATCCAGCGGCGCCATACTGGTGGTGATAACTGAAATATGCACTGATAGCATGGATTGGCTGTTGTGTATTATGCAACCAACCATCAGCCGGTAGACTTAATGTTAGAGTGGCTGTTGTGGCTGCCATCTCTTGTGCAGACTTGTGGACTTTGCACGAGGTGCAGAGCTGACTTTGTCACGAGTTTTCCTTACAGATGTGCAATGGCGCTCAACAAATATGCCACGCACCAGTTACACTTTAAACATTGGAGTCATTTCTACCAAATCTACTTAACCTGGAGTAGAGAGGCTGGGTTTTTTTGCAGCTCATGGAACAACAATTTTGCAGCTGATCCATGAATTGGCCAATGCAGCCATGAAAAACCAGCGCGGTCAACATCAGGTCACCCGACTACATCAAGGCCAGCCAAAAAAGAGCGATGGAAAAGCTGGATGATGTCAAGCTGGATGTTAGCTCCCAAAGATAGCGCCACACGTCATTGCTCAAACAAACCCTTCACCGGAATCATGCCCTTCTCCATCAGGTTCAACTCCTGGCGGTCAAATAAAGAGAGAGTTGCGTTTGTTAGAGAAAAACTAACAAATGTAGTTTTTTGAACTGTCGAGAGCTGTTGCAAGAATTTGAATCAATACTGCGTGAATGTACTTAGGCAGTCAAAAAGAGGAAGGTCGAAATGCAGAGCAAAAGCAGGGTAGGATGCCTCAATTTTGTATTGCCAAATTTCAGGGCATACCTTCCTGAAGCGGTCAATCTCCTCCGGGTCTCCCTCAATGCTGATGTCTGTAGTGAGCTCATCATCCGCCGTTGCCATTTTCACTTTGACCTTCAGATCAGAGAGTATGAAGGCATCTCTCAAGACACCTAAACGCTAATGCTTAGGTGCGCTTTTTAGCTTAGAGCAACTGACATAGCAACCACACTAGCAATTGTGGGCAATCGCTGGACTCGGTTATATGTTATATGGGACAATCCAGGCACATTCATGAGGTTGATCGCTCTTGGGCCTCCGCAGCCCTTCAATGTCCTTCGCAGTATGTACGGTCCCAATCCTACTATCTGATCTGCCATGTTGGACCCAAGGCTGTGCATGGACAGGCTGCAGGAGGACCAAGCAAAGGCCGTGAACAGCCACAGCAAGCTGCTGGCCACCCTCATCCCACGCTGAAATAAAGAGGGGCAGCTCAGCGTGTTGACGCCAGCTCTCACCTCCTCTTGCCGAGTCCCTTTGCCAAGGTAGTAGAACCAAGCGCCGGGCGCAAGCAATGTCAGGGCGTACCACCAGTTGCCAATCTGGGGTACCACTAAGCTCATGACCAAGGCGACGCTGGCCATGCCTGCAAAGACGAAAGCGGAAATAATCAATTTTGGCTATCAAAATTCACAAAGCCTAGCCGAAGAGTCAAAATTAAAGGAGTTGAGTGGTGCACAGGGTTCGATAATGTGTACTTAGCAGCCAACGCGCGCAATGCATAGTAGCTGATACACTGCTAAGACATATCCTGATGTCGTGCTTTGGAGCCTTCATGCCTTGCTAGCTCCCCTTGTGCTTGGCTGTTTACAGCGCTTTGCAGGTGCCAAAGCATTTTTCTTTGCGATAACCCAACCAAGCTGGCGCTGTGCTGAACATGCAGCAGACTAATCTTGCACCATTTCTCCCTTCTTCTCATTCTAGGCAGGCTGTAGTGGTGCCTCATTTGCTCCCTTGGATACCCGGCAAGCAGAGGTGTTGATCTAAAGGCAGGCTGCAGGACTGCTTCACTAGCTCCCTCAGACACCCAACAAGCAGGTGTCTGAGTGCTCCCTGATGCAGCCTAGCGCAGGAAGCTCCACTGATGGGCAAATGATCAAACTGCCGCTCATGTACAATGTGCTGATGGCTCTGCGCACTCAGCACTCGCAGCAAGGTCTGGCAGAGAGGAATGAAAAACATAAAAATGCATGCAGGTGGTAAGGAGAAGCTGAAAGGGTGGTTGAGAGCTCACTGGCCCACCTCCAACTCCCCTCTCCATACCCTTCATAAGGGAAAGTCTTAAAGGCCACATTGAGAAACAACATTTTGTGAAAGCGCGTCTTGGTCCGTTCTATCAACACATGCTCCAACCCTGGTGTTGCTACGAGCTGACTGTGCACAGTGGGGTTGAGGAACGATACCTACAAGTCTATCTGAATGCACAAGGCACGATGGAGGTCTGTGCATGGAGAAGGTCCATTTCAACTCGTTCCTCAACTGATTTTCTTTTTTTTGGTCAGGTATACCCTCTCTACAGCCCTGCAGAAACTGTCGTGGTACCACCTACCTATAAAGGTGTAGAACGTCAATGCAGCTGCCTGCCCTCTGCTGGCACCGTAGGTACCCACAAAGGTGATCACATCACCCATCTCCTTGGTCTCATAGTTGTACCTACAGCAAGACAGCATTGCAGCGCACCACATGTGAGAGTTTCCAAGGCTCACGATCTATGGATGTTATTGACACAACAATAAATGAGGAAGCAAACAAGCTTTCATGCCTATGATAACCTCACAATAAATCTCCAGGTCCTCTCCATGAAGGGCACTTTGCCCTTGAGAGCAAGCATTCATGAATGACTTACAACAATAAGCAATTTTCTGCCATTAAGCAAGTGCGTAATTTCTGGGCTTCTGACAACGGATACACAGCGGGCAGAGGTGTGGGAGCAGGCATTTTTAAAACACACCAGAGCATCTCTCTCTTGCCTACGAGGTCCCCCCCTATTGCAAAGTCCACAATTCCCTTATGAGGTCCTTGTTCAAGAGAAATGGAAAGGATTGCTGAATTGAATTACTCGTACGCATTGTGAAGGCACTTGGTGGCTTCTAGGCAGCCAGGCTTTGTCTGAGGGCAGCAGGGCAGCTTAGTCCCTCTACTCACTTTTTGAAATAGGAGACAATCTGACGCGCCCGCTCTTTTAGAGGCATAGCCCCCTCCTTTGCAGGTCCAGCCACCTCGTACACCTTGCGCTTCTTCGCCGCCTTTGGAGCACGCTTTATCTGGCTCCAGATTCCTGTGCGTAACAGTTTGGTCAAAGCTGAGCTAAAGAGCATGGGCAGGAGGGGCATGGATCGCTCACTGCAAGCAGCAATGCAGCAAAACTTTGCGGGGACCTGTATGCTCATATGAGCATGCGCAAACACCCTTGCCATAATAAACTATTACCCTTACATGCAAAATTTGCTAGCATGCATGTGTACTACCTGGAACTGTCATGAGGAAGAGAGCAAAAGTGACGTATTGGCCAGGAGCATACACCCCAGTGAACGGGTTGACAGGCTCAAATGTTTGGGCACACGCCGCAGGTGCGTTTGCTAACAAAAAGAGGCTGAAGCTGGCGAGGAAAGTGCTGTGTGTAGAGCTGGGGCTGCTCTCTTGCTGTTGGTGAGCAGCGAGTCTGTGTGGAGGAGAGGGGGCGGTGGTAGGCTCCTGCTCTGTAGCCACAGGGCTGCTGCTAGGTCCCTGCACGCCACTTTGGTGACTTAATGCAGAAACAGCTATGAAGCGGGGATGCCGGATGTGGCATGGGCCTGGAAGGCTCCCCAGCCTCATGTGTGGCACGCAAGCCTGCTTCCCCTGGCACCTTGCCAGCATTTTGCTTGGATTCATGGATGAAATTATACGTTCCAGAAAATTTTGCTAAAGTAAAAGTAGCGCGTACGCTTCAGCGGTGGTCTTTGAATCCAGCAAGAAAAACGAGATCAATTTTTACTCCAAAAGGTATACGTGAAGAATAAGTTTTTAATGTTCAGATGATGGGATAAGTGGAGAAAATTGCCCAAATGTCTTGAATATACTTTTGAGCCCAGGACCCCCAAGTGAATTCTCAGCCCTGTCTACCTGTACCTGTAGGATATGGTAGAGGATGAAACCTCAATAAAGAGAGAGGACAATAGCAATGAGCTAGCTGGGACTTACGAGGATGAGGGAATCTACGAGGATGATGAAGAGGGTCCTGATGAGGAAGAGTTCCTAAGGGGTGAGGTTTCTGCTCGAGATTCTTAGATTGCATGTCTACATGCATTGTACCTGTACCTTGGAATCTGGTCAGATGCTGAGCTGTGCAGCTGCCGTCTCCCTCGTGCCCTATTCATCAAGAACTCAAGGTCTTTATTCAATTGGAAGCAAAGAGCACAGGTGGGCTTGCCATGCACCCTTGCTGTTGTGCATGCATATTGCAGGGGAAGGGGAGGAAGAAGAGGGAGAGGAGGGTGAGGAGGGAGAGGAGGCGGGGGAAGAGGGGGAAGGGGGGGAGGGAGAGGGAGAGGGAGAGGGGGAGGGGAAGGGAGAACTTGAAGAGGGGGAGGAAGGGGCTGAGGAGCAGGAGGAGAAGGTGGAGGAGGGGCAGGCCTTGGACCAGCAGCCTGCTGAGGAGGCTGCGCAGCCTGGGGAAGCAAGCGCAGCTGCGCAACCCCCTGGTGCTGAGGGGAAGCAGAGCAACCGAGCCACCAGCGGAAGCGACGCTGCATCTGCTGTGCGCCAGTCAAACTCTGGTGCTAACATTGATGCTGCCGCGGGTGGGCCTCGGGGTTCGAGGCCAGGCTCTCGGCAGCCTGCAAAGCCTGTGCCCTCTGCGCCGCCCAGTGAGACTGACCCTGCTGCGGTGTTGTCAAGCCTAGCAGCGGCACGGCATGCGCGAATGAACAAGCAAGCCGCTGAGCCTGGCGCGCCTAGACAACCAGGAGGCGGGCTGGCGGCGCCTGCAGCAGCACCTGCCTCCTCATCCCAAGCCTCCGCCCTTCTACGCACTCTACAGGCACCGACCTCTAAGGCGCCCACATCATCAGCAGCAGCACAAGGAGCCCAGGCCCAAACAATCCGGCGGTGAGCTAGTTCCCACATTTTGACCTTGGTCAGCTAGAAGTGTGCCTACTGGGCTGGTTGGTAACTGCCAGCGTAAGCTTGAGATCCATGTTAACAAAAAGACACGCTTGTTGATCCTGAACAAGTACATGTATGCCAGATTTTCTATAACAGTCCTGCTAGCCAAACCAAACCCTGTGAAGTGCTCCTTGTACGCGTAAGGGAACACATTGTTCAGCAAGGGACTTTGGGATAACATTTTTTTGACCCTAAAAGCCACAGGGTTTGTGACGCGCCTGCCAGATTTTTCTGCTTTTGTGAGGGCATGCAGCCAATTGCGAGATGTACTGAACAGCACATGCTGCAAGTTTTGCATCCGGTCAGCTACAAAAATACCTGCTAGCTACTTGTTTCAAGCCATTTTTGTAGCCACACTGATCAAATGCAAGCTGTTGGGGTATGTCTTGGCCAGGTTCTTCACTGTGCTTAAGGGGGTACCATTCAGGAGTACAATGTTGCTGTCTGTACCCAGTCTTAAGTACATGCTTTGAACCAGGGATGGGTCACATGCATTTTGCCTAAATAGAATTTACCAGTCGTTCGCCGTACATGAAAACAATAATATTGGATTTCTACGGCCCTCCCCTAAGAGGGCCCTGTAAATATTGGGATTAAACATGTCTGTTGACTGAATGGGCGGGGCGGGGGAGTGGGAGGCAGGGTAAGTTGGTGTCAGTGAGTGCTCACCCCCCTCTTTGAAACTCACAGCATTTCAAATTTTTACCGAGTCATTCGCGTGCTGCAAATCTGTATAAGGTGATTGACCCCAATTGCTTTGCACCTGGGTTGGGTCTTGCGTATTTTGTCGCATTTTACGCGTTGCTGAAATGCCTAAAATTTGTGCATCGAAAAATCTCCGCTTCCAATGCAGAATCCCCCCTCCCGGCGTTTCTTGTGTTCCTGCTCAGCCTTGCTCAGAGGAGCACTCCTTGGCGTTGACGAGGCGTTGTGTGCAGCTGCTGCTGTAATGCTGTCAAGCTGACGCTGCGCTGCTGCTGCCTTGCTGAGCATCAATGGGCCCGGGCTCTCATCTCATCCAGGACAGACTCCAGGACTGCTCCATCCGCTGTGCGTTTCCCTAACCCACAAGCTAATTTAATGTGCAGGGCAGGGTTGTGTCATTCGCACTCTTCGAATCATTCGCCAATTCGAATTTTAATCATTTGCCATATTGTAAAACATCGATTCGTGGATTTTAAAGACTCTCCCCGGAATAGGCCCTGCGATGCACCTATTTTGCTCTGTTTTGCACCTTTTTAGCCCATATTAACAAAGCAGCCTTAAGCATTGTTGTTAAATGTATTTATGTGGAATCAGGGGGTGGGGGGGAAAAGGGTCAGCTGACGTGGTGAGTTAGTGCACACGTATGTACGTGCCTAACCCTCCTCCCCCTGCTCTCGAAGCTCACAGGAAACGTTTATTGAATCATTTGGCGTATTTTGAATTTTACCGAATCATTTGTGCATTGCAAATTCAAAATAGGCAAATGACACAACCCTGGTGCAAGATGTGCTTTCTGACGCAAGAAACATCAGCTACAAAGATGAGCTTGCAGAACTTGTGCTGGCGCACGCGATTTGTCTTCCAGCTCAAGGATCTTGGCATGAACTCACTCTTTCCCCACTTTGAACAAACATGACATGTAAGAATGAATTGCAATGGTAACAGGTAGCGGGGGGGGCAGTTGAAGGCCTACAGGCCCCCCCCCTAACCCCCTAGCCTCTACCCTCAAAAATGATGCTGACAAATTGACATAAAATTTGCGCATTGTTTGCATCATACGCGCATTGGTCTGGGCAAATGAAAGCATGAACCAATCATGCTTTGCACCAGTGAGTGTGTTCAAGGATCAGTACTGGATTTTTCCTAGGTGCTTGCAGTCTTCTCACTTGAAACAAACGGTAACTCATGCAGAGGTTAAGAAGATGCAGCTTTGACTCACTGCACCTGTTGGTCGCAAGCCTCCAAACCCTTACACGCCTCCAAATTCTGCATGTAATTAGAGGTGACCATCATGCGTGTGCTGCTAAACACATGTATGACCCTGTGATGACCTATCTCAAAAGTCTTGAAAGTTTCTTGGGCTTCTATGTAAGATAGTGTTAAATTGCATGCTTTGCTGTACAAACCTTTATACCAGACACCAACTGCCAATCTGGCAATTATGACAAGTACATCAGGCGTCAAAAAAGGTTAAGAAGTATACTGCTATGAAAGACCACTTCCTTCTTTATTCATATCAAACACTGCTGTATTTCTAAATTGAATCACCCCTGCAAAGGGAAGTGAGCCCACTCTACGTTCCATCCATGCTGTGGCTTCCTGCAGGTACCTTGACAGCACTGTCCTGCCGGTCATCCGCTTAGCCTTCAGAGATCTTTGCAAGGAGCGGCCAGAAGACCCATGGCAGTACCTTGCTGATTACATCCTTGCGCACAAGCCTAAGTAGGTGACAGGCAGGCGAGGGTGGCACTGATGCCCTCTCCCAAATCATGTCCTCCCTCATCACAATATGATGTACCTGTCATGTAAAATATCATACATCAAGTATTTTAAATGTCAGAATGCAATTTGAAAAAAGATCATACACATGAAGCTTTTTTTTTGCTTTCTAAAAAAGTAGCCAGGTACATAACAATTTTACAGCCAGCTCTGGATTGGTTACAAGCATTTCCAGTGTGTAAGTGCAGTGGACTGAATGTGTGTAATGCGTTCATGCCTGATACTTTCTTTCTGCTTATATTCCAGCATTTTCCTGCTTAACTCATTTCTTTCTTATTGCATATCATGTGTCTTCTATGGCGAGTTCAGCTATCTTAACTCTGTATTGTAATGGCAGGGCACCCAGCAATCCACCTGGGCATCTCAAATGACGCTGACATGTGCCATTGATGTGACGACTACCTTACAGGCATTCCAGTTGCAGCAACTCTGATATACAGAGGAAATCTGTAAGAGATTGAGGAATTCTATTATAACCACTTTTAAATTTGTTTGAATGACATCATCTCACGTGCCTGCCCCAAGCTGGACCAAAAGGGTCCCGCAAGATCAAAATGAAAAGGTTGCTTTGAGGCAAGTCTGGTGGCATTAGAAAGCAGCATCATGGAGAAATTGGCCACCTACCTCCCCAGGCAGAACTCTTAAACATGCATTATCATTGAGATCTCCTCGTTGAATAAGTGTCGTGTGATGTGCACCAGAGCTTTATTACCCCAGGATTACTAATGCCTGTAGTATAAGGGCTTACTAGGGTTCCCAAGAAAAGGCCTTCAGTCAAGAAGTGCAACTGCTAGTTTGCTCGTAAAGAGCAAGAAGTGCATGAAGTAAAAGTATACCTTATTGTTCTTCTGGCTCAGAAAAGCAGACACAATATGGAAACCTGTGGGAGGAAACAGAGATGCATAAGGTTTTACAAGGGTTAACAAGAAAAAGGCTTCAGGCAAGGAGTGCGACTGCTAGCCTGCTCATTAAAAGCTACAAGTGTACGAAGGAAGAAATAATGTTCTGTTTTAAAAAAGCAGACACATTGTGAAAATCTGCAGGGTCAAACAGACAAATAATTTCTGTGGAGAGAGCCACATGTGGATGGGTGCAGTGAAGAAGGCCATGCTGCTCATCTTGAACGTCATGAGCATTGCACAAGTCATAAGGAGGAGAGGTATTGTGAGTCCACAGGCTAATTCCTGTAGTACAGGCTTCGACCAGCTGCTGCGCTTATCTCTAATTTGTCCTGGATCCGCCCTGTAAGCATAGGCTGAGCTCAGTTGGCAATACTACATACCCCCTACATTGCCAGCAAGCGGACTCCGCTCGGAGCGGTTTTAGCACTAATAGGAGTTTCATCATGGAGGAATGACTCATTCCATGGAGGAAGGAATCGGATTCCTTCCTCCAGGTTAGGTTAGGTTAGGTTACATAGCTGTATCCGCCGAACGAGGGCAGCTTAGCTGAAGCCTAAAAGGCCTGCAACCCTAAGCCAAAACTAAAGCGCTCAAATCAGGAGAAAGGTAGTGTCTGGA
>LKMJ01007205.1_pt1 | contig 10478 bp, 16 predicted proteins | sample 643391 | NCBI WGS metagenome assembly LKMJ01 (sample SAMN04112250, study PRJNA286221) | soda lake metagenome | biome: soda lake; feature: Kulunda Steppe; material: water; isolation source: sample PL-Br10 brine of Picturesque Lake | place: Russia: Kulunda steppe | collected 2010-07
CACACACACACTGACACACACACACGCACGCGCGCACACACACACACACAAACACACACAAACACACACACTCACGCACACACACAAACACACACACATGCACACACACATGCACACGCACACGCGCACACACCACTCACTGATACACACGCGCACACACACACACAACACTGATATACACACTGACACACACACGCGCGCACACGCACGCACACACACTGACACACACATGCACACACACACACACTGACACACCACGCACGCACGCATGTACACACAAAAGTACACGCGCACATGCGCACAGACACATGCAAACAGGCACACATGTGCACGCACGTGAACACAATCTTGATATGCTTTCACACCACACTCCTGCACCACACTCCACGTTTATTGCTCAGCTTGCGGACCAGCCGCGCGGCCATGGCGGCTTCAGGAGGCGAGGGCTATGATGAGAGCCCCTCCACCTCTGAGGGTGCCGGTCCCAAGAAGTCCCAGTACAAGGGCCTGTCCTCTTTGGTGGAGCGCCTCCCTTCTATTGATGACACCAATGCACTGCAGACGGCCTTAACCTCAGCCCTGGTTGTGGAAGAGTACAAGATGGCGTCCGCCATTCGGGATCGGTTGAAGGAGGTGCGGTGGGCATGACATGCATGAAGCGGTGGCCAGCATGGTTGCTTAATTGGGCGCACATCATTTGTGGGTGGCATGTCTGGAGCTGATGTGTGGATGTTTGTTGGGCTGGTCCATGTCGGCCAATGGCAGCGCAGTTGCCCCATTTCCTGGTTCAGTTTTGCAGCCTTAATTACACTCTCATAGCATGCTTACATCAACCATCCTCCCATTGGCCCTCTCGCCTTGTCATCCTTCCGTGCTGGCATTGCTGCTTTGGTTCTCACAAACTGAAAGGTGTGCATGCGCTCAAGCGCCTCAAACAATCTGCATTGTGCTCAGCAATGTAGGGGCTCTGCAGAGCAGGCGTCCACACCTCCTGACTTGCATCTGACCTCGAGCTCTTGCAAACATGCGCTCGCACGCGCGCACATGTGTGGGGGCAGGCAACAGGCACCTCACCCAATGTCTTTGCATCGCCCGCCTCTTTGCTGCGACGGTGTGATGCATGCACCATCTATACTCACACACACCTGCTCTGACGCGCGCAATGCTCAGCGCAACGATTGCGCGCAGGTGCATGAACCTTGTGCTCCCGCGCTTGCATTTTTGCTTCTGCACCGACCCTTGCCCATGTTGGGCTGCTTGTTCGCACCCAATGCCAAAGCGTTTGGCGACCTCCCTGAGATCGTTTTTATGCTTGAACCCCTGTGCGTGTTGTGGCACGGCGGCAGGTGACAGGCAGCTCAGACGCGCGCATCGACTGGGCCTCCTTGGGCCTCCCTGATTGGCTCACGGACCGCGTGGAGCGCCTAAGCTTCCGCTTCCCCACAGGTGCGCACTTGACAATGTGCCCCAGAATACAAGCCTGGGGTTCAGTTAGGGCAGCTGTCACCCCAAAAGGGTGTGGCGTGGCTCACAGACCGCATGGGGCGCCTAAGCTTCTGCTTCCCTGCATGTGGGCACACCGCGCCGCTGGCCTGCTTCAAGGGCCCGCAGCTCTAGGGGCACATCGCGCTGTGTGCGCGTGCGTGCTGCGTGTGTGCTGCGCAGAGGTGCAGAGGAGGGCAGCGCCTGCCGTCCTCTCAGAGCTGGACGTGGTCATCAAAGCCGAGACAGGCTCCGGCAAGACACTGTCTTACCTGGCGCCGGCGCTGGCCAAGCTCCAGTACCCGCCGGAGCTATACCCCAGCGATCTGAACGGCCCCCAGGTGAGCTTGCGGCTGCAAGAACCTGCCTGCTCCTGGCTGTCTAAACATATGTTAAGGGTGGCCTGAGCGGCCCCGGGGCAGTGTACGATCGTCAGGGTCTGGTGCTCCTGGGAGTGCACCTGAAAGGCATGAGACGCCCCTTGGAGGGCACATGGGGCTGCAGGCATGTGTTGCTCCCGGTTTGACGCGTCAGGGCTCTGAATGCTGCCCAGGTTCCCAGGTCAGCCTGTTGCCCTCATCGTGGTGGGTTTGCGCGCTGGTGCCTGCCGTGCTGCTGGCCATGCCCATGCTCCACACAATGCCCACCGTGCCAAGTGTGCCCATTTGTGCTCGTGCGCACATTTGCCTGCTGGGCCCCACTCATGCCCGGTTGCACTTCTGCTCAACTGCTCATGATGCTGCTTTGCTCACGCTAACCGCAGCGCTTGCCGTCCTTTGTCCCACTCGATGGTATGCATAATGTGGGGATGTATACATGCATGTATGCTTCTTACGCTCGCGCCACCCGTGCAGCTCATAATCCTTGTGCCCCACATGGAGCTGGGCGTTCAGACGGCGCTGCTCATATTCAAGATGTACGGAGGGAACCTGTCGCAAGGCCGGCCTGGAGACCCGGCCAACATGTTCACATACTTTGGGCCCAAAGGCATCAAGGTGCTGTTCTGGGCTGTGCGTGCTGGAGCGTGCACGCTGCAAACTGCGGCAACACCCCTCTCCATGCACATCTCCATGACAATATTTAGTACTGATGCCTTGTCCAAGCCAAATAGTTCTCGTAATTGGACTGGTATGTGCTCAAAGGACTGCTTCGGCTTGGTCACTGTTTGCTGGCAGCCAGGCCACTTGAAGCCTCCGCCGGTGCCAGCTTTTTGCTCAGCGATTGTTCCGGGGCTCTCTTGAGTATGACCTTCATCACAGTCAAGGCTTTGGCACCCGTATGGGAGTGGACAAAAGGAAAATCACGAATGGGAAATCCATGCCTTGAATGGCCAATGTCATTTTCTTGCTGCCCTTATATCCTTGGACCACAAATCCCACGTGACAAGCCTTCCAGGGGCCTGGTATGGACCTGGTACGGCCAGGCACGCCGGGCATTGCTGCTTGGCCGCTTCCACATGCCGAGCTTGGCCGCTTCCACATGCCGTGCTTGGCCGCTTCCACATGCCGTGCTTGGCTGCTTCCACATGCCGTGCTTGGCTGCTTCCACATGCCGTGCTTGGCCGCTTCCACACGCCGTGACTGGCCGCTTCCACACGCCATGTATTGCTGCTTGGCCACGTCGTGCTTGGCCGGTTTGACACGCAGTGCCCAACCGCTTCGACACCCTTCCTGCTGTGTGGCACTCAGGTCCTGCTTCCTACTGTGTGGCACTCAGGTCCTGCTTCCTGCTGTGTGGCACTCAGGTCCTGCTTCCTGCTGTGTGGCACTCAGGTCCGGGGCGTGCTGAACAAGGAGGAGGTGGCCATGGCAAAGGGCACCGACTGTAAGTGCGGGAGCTGGCCTGCTGAAGCAAGGCACACTGGGCAGGTCTTGTAAGCGCATGCTTTGATCACTGTACAGGAAGCGTGAATTTCCAGAATCGGCAATGGATGTGCTGCGCACGTCTACATTCCTTTTAGGGGTCACAGACAAAGACAGGGATTGCGATGGGCGGTGCAGGAAGGTGCCTGTGGTGGCTTGCACACAATGCAGCGTGCACTGTGCTGAATGCCTCTGCCTCCCCTGCATGCAGACCTGCGCGGCGTGCATGTCGTGGTGGCCACGCCCACCGCGCTCTTGGACTGCGTCGGGGGCAAGGACTCCATGTGAGTGGCCCTTGCCCTTGCCTGCAATCCCACTTGCAGCCTCATGGGTCGAGTGCTCAGCAGCTTTTGATGCACCCTGCCCTCAGGACTTACAAGTCACCTGATGCTATGTCATGCAAGGGGCTTTTGGCATTCAAGGGACATTTCAAGGTATCATACACGTCATGGGGCGCTCAGCGCGAGGCGCGGGCTTGCCATCCCTGCGACGGCACTTAACTGGGGCCCATTCACTGACCTTTCATCATATGCTGCGCTGCGGATGAGCATCCTGTGTCCTGTTCCTGCTGCTGAGTCACACACGCACACACACACTCTCTCTCTCTCGTTATGCCATGCACCTGTGTTCCTGTGCTTGTGTCACCTTCTCACAATGCTGTGTTGCCTAGGAATCCTGTCCCTACCACCTCGGTTCCCAGCTCCTCCGTGTTGCCTCGACACACTGCTTCCGTGTGCTCCTCCAATCTTTTGCGCCAGGCCCTTGTTGAATCACCTGAAAGTCATTGCCGTGGACGAGTACGACGAGTGCTTTGACACCGCACCAGAGGCCATGTTTGTGTTGTTGAGTATGGCCGCACAGAACAATGCCACCAAGCCCCAGGTGGGTTTTGGCTTTAGGGAGATGGTGTCGGTTGCTGGTCTGAGGGGCAAGTGAGGGCCCTGCAGCTCCAGCATCAAAGATTTGCTCCTTTGACAGAACGCTCAAGCTAACCAGAGTGTGATTTAGAAGGGAGCATCATATGTCATCTCTGCCTACCCTGCAAGACCAGCCTGCCATCGAGTGTGAAAGGGTACCGCCCTGATCCTTCACTGTCTTTTCACAGCTTTGCAAGCTACCTGGCATGTGCAATGAGCTGAAGCCGCCGCTTGCGCTTGTGTTGTTTACATTGCTAGCAGCTGTTGAAGTGATTCTTGCCATCGATGTGTTGATGCAAGTGTGCGGCATTACAATCATGCATGATTGTGTAGCCTTCAAAGCAGGTACAAGTTGCTTGTCTGCTTCCAAATTATGCTTTGACTCTTGTATGTCTGCCCCTCCTTTTGGAAGAATCATGACACTCTAGTATTTTCCTCCCGGTCTTCTTCCCTCATGCCTGTGTTTTTAACATCATGGCTGGCTCATGGCGCAACATTGACCTCTGCCGAGGCCTGTGTAATCTCTGGTTAACACACCTTCAACAACTTAGGCTGCACACGTCCATGTCGCCTGCATTCTTGTGCTGCTTGCCCATGCCTGCCCCTACCCCTGCGCCTGCTATGCCCTGATGCCCTACTTCCCCTGTGCCTGCTATGCCCTGATACCCTACTTCCCCTGCGCATGCCACGCCCTGATGCCCTACTTTCCCTGCGCCTGCCATGCCCTGATGCCCTTCTTCCCCTGCGCATGCCTCACCCTCATCAGACCTTGACCCTCATTGCCTGACATTCCTTATATTGGCTTAGCTCATCATACATAAGCCCCTATTGCCTTGCATCCTGTGCCCTTTTCAAACGTTGCTCATCAAAACTTGACCCTTATTATTGCCACATGTTGTGCCTTTCTCAGATGATTGCCGTGGGGGCGACTGTGGACCCGTCCATGACGGAAGTGGCCGTGCAGGCGGGATGGATGAATGAGCCCGTCACCATCCAAGTCGGCAAAGACCAGGCTCTGCCCTCCGGCCTGACCCACCAGTGAGCACTGCGCCCCAACCTCAGCCACAACATCAGCCACAGCCACAGCCACAGCCACAGCCACAGCTTCAGCCACAGCCACAGCTCTGCCTTGGACATTTTGCTGCTATGAACCCTGCTTCTTGGCGTTGCTACCTTGGGCCTTGCTAGTTTGCTGATATGCTTGCAGCTGCGCATGCATGAATTTTGACAGGCCTTCCCAGCCTGAATCCCATCAAGGTGCTGGTGGTGCCTGGAGACCTTGACACATAACAAATGCATGCACATACACACACACATGCGCTCATGGGGATCGGAAAAGGGGAACTCGCGACCCAATGAGAGGCCAGGCCCTGCACAACTCTGAAGGATGCAGCAGCAGCCAGATGGGGCCTGCCAGGCTCCCTGCGCCTGCCACCCTGCCCTGCTGCTGACTCTCCTGGACGCCTCACCCAAGGGCAGGTGCCCAATGCTGAGTTTGCGCCCTGAGTACGTTGGCTGCAGGTACGTCGTGGTGGAGCCCGGCAGGAAGCTGGCCGTGCTCACACGGATGCTGCGGCAGGACCTGGAGCGGCTGGGCGACGACTCAGTGCCCGCGCGCGCCATGATCTTTGCCAACAACGCCCAGGTCTGCTGTGGGGGGCTTGGTGGCTATGCAGCCGCCCCCACCTGTGGCTCAAGCTAGGCAAATGAGGTTGAACCAGGGACGTGTCGCGTTTCACTGTTGCTCCTCTTGTCGCGTCTCACTGTTGCTCCTTGTGTTGCATCTCACTGTGGCTCCCCTTGTCGCGTCTCACTGCTCCCCTTGGCGCGTCTCACGCTCGAGCCATGCCTCAGCGCAGCATTGCGCTCTCAAGGGGCATATGGCCCATTGGTGCTTACAGTGCGCCCATTGCAGGTAGCGTACTTCCTCCGTTCAGCTTCCCAATGCAGTTCATCAGCCTCACTGCTCACTACTCATGCATAGTTAGCTCCAGGGAGGCGCAGCCCAGGCACCGTGCCTGGCTGTTTACCCCTCTTCCTGTGCTTGGCTTTCAGCTCTCCAAGCCCTGTTTGTGGGGTCCCAAATGCTGCCTGCAAGTCATGACGCCCTGACCATAGACCAGCAGCATTGCCTGCATGCACAGGCGCATGTCCTGCAGGCGCTTGAACACACCAAACCACCCGACGTGCACGCTCACATTTAAGCACACACACTCAAATACACACATGCATGTGTAGGAGGCAGGCGAGGCTCTGGAGCCTCTGCGCAGTGCTCTTTGGTCGGACCACAAGCTCGCTGTTTTGTTGCCGCCTGGTGAGTCGACTGTGTGCGGTACACGCCTGCTGCCTTGCTTGCGGCCCCTGGTGTGCCGCCCTTACGCTGTGCTGTTTGGTTGGGCCACAAGCTCGCTGTCTTGTTGCTGCCTGGTGAGCTGACTTTTTGCGGAACACGCGTGCTGCCCTGCTTGCTGCCCTTGGTGTGCTACCTTTGCGCGGTGCTCTTCAGTCGGGCCACAAGCTTGCTGTTTTCTGGTTACCCAGAGCTGTTGATAGCTGCAGCCAGACCTCACCCTGAACCCAAAGCCATTGCTGCATCAGCACATGAGGGGGCCACATTTGCATTGCTGATTGACCCATTGTTCAACTTGCTGAGATGGGGTGACCACACTCTTCTTCTTGCCTCCAATGGCTTGCTTTTGTGACAGCGTGAGCAGGGCGTGAGCAGGGCAAGGCTATTTATTTTGCTGTAATCTTTCACGCTGCTTCTGTAACAGCGTGAGCAATGCAAGGCTATTTCTTTAGCTGTAATCTTTCACGCTGCTTCTGTGACAGCGTGAGCAGAGGGCAAAAAGCTATTTCTGTTGCTGTAATTCTCATACTCAGTAAGAATTGCAGCAAAGAAAGGTAAAGGCACTTGGCACTTACGCCATTTGTTTCTTCTGTACATTTTCTAGTAAGTATTAAACCCTACATGCACACTGCATGCGCACACACACACGCATGCACACGCAAGATATGCATGCATGCACTGGAGCATAAATGCAAATGCAAACGCGCACATACACATGCTTGTAAGCAAGAAATTGCACGCTCACGCGCACATCCGCGCATAGGCACACATGAGCCAGTCTGTTACCTGCTGGCATGCAGGGACGCGTATCGCGCCCCCGCCTGGCTCCATGCCAGATCCTGTGGAAGCACAGGCCATGGGCCTCTTGGATCAAGGTGTGTGTAGCCTGCACTGCCACACGGCAACCATGGTCCCTGCCATCAACCTTCCAGCAGTGATCTCGGGGGCGAAGCCTGCCACCTGTCCCTGGCCTTGCGAGGCAACACCGCAGCAGCCCTTTCCTTGCCCCGCCAGCAGTTTTGGCTTTGAGCCAAACTCGCGCAATGGCTGATCCCTGACTGAGCAGCCTAGGTCACTGATGCCTGCAAACAGCAATAGACCTGAGTAGTTTGTGCAAGGGTGGCAAAGCATGTTGCGCATCTTGATCAAGTATTGCGCGCATCCTGTGCAAGATAGGTCCAGAGTGATCTACAAAATGCCACAAGGCACTTATTCCCTGATGCTTCACTGATCTACGGGTCTATTTAAAACCAGGGCACTTATCTCCTGATGTCTCACTGATCTACGGTCCCCATCAAGAAGCCCTGGGTTCAGATGACCTGCGTTCCTTATGATTTAATGTTTCCTCTGCACTCAGTGCCACTGCTCATTCCCCCTCAATCCCAGTTCGTAAAAGTATGCATACGCATCCCAGTTGCTACGCTGCTTTCATCGCACAACATGGGTAACAGTAAGAAAAGGCACTGATCAGAAAGGGCCAGGCTGTGTCAGGCTGCCCAGATGGCAAGCACTGCACCGACTTGAGGATATGAAACCATGTACATGGGGTGCACTTGCCACCAACAATGTTTGGGAGAAAGAATTGTAGGAGAGGCAAGTGCAAAATGCGCACTTTTGCGCTGCAGATGGTGATGAAGCTCAGATCAACACACTGCACGAGCTGGCAGGTGCTTCCCCTTTTTCAGGTACGCACAGATACTGTCTGTAAGAGTAATGTACATGTCGACCCTTGCACTTTTTCGGACGCTTGCTTCCACACCATTCACTCGAGTTGTGCCTGCACTTGCAGTGAGTGACCAAAGACAATTTTAATCAAAGTAGTCTTTCAGCCCTGCCGAGCCAGGGTCGTCTCTCCTGGCACTCCTTGAGACTCCCTTGCTAATCTAGATGTAGGAACCTCCTACCTGACGCTAGATATCAAGCATCTTCCCAGATCCAGAAGTGCATCTGTACTTGCTCGCTTGGCCTACACGCAGCGTCAGATCCGATTCGTGCAATGCACAGCTTCCGCGACAACAAAACAAGCCTACTGTTGTGTACGCCCCAGGTAGGCTTGGGGCCGATACAATGCACCCGAATCTACAGAAGCAGCTGCTGCTGCAGCCTTGTGCTGAGCCTTTTGCTTACTGTACAGCATGGAAGCCAGAGTGATGCGCCTCCTTTGTTCACACTTCGCTTGTGGACACCCATTCCTTTGTCTCACATTGGTGTATGGGCATCCTCTCCCTTTTATGCCTCAGGCCTCCAGAGGCATCGACCTACCAGCTGTCAGCCACGTGTACAACCTTGGCCTGCCGGTGAGCTTTTTTCCCGGTCTCGATCTCAGCGCGCGCGCATCTGATCCCAGCCAAGGCTCACCCTTTATTGGGCTTTCTCGCCAGCCCCCCTTCGCAGCTTGGCAGCTTGAGCAGCGAGAAGTATCATTGCCTTTACGCTGCTTCTTGCTGAACTAGACATTTATGTGCGCCTGCTTGCACACCAGGGGCCGCCTGTGTGCATGAGCACCCTCTGTCATATGTTATCTGACAAGTGGCAAGGGGATCTGCACTTTCCCCCTTGCAGCACAGCAAGTCAGTCTTTTTTGCAGTGCAATGACCCTCTCTTTAAAGAAGTCGTGAGACTCACAATCATACGCATATCCCCACTCCCTCAACACATGCTTTGCCACTCAAGTCATGGGGGAAACTGCAACTCCAGGCAACCTAGATTCCCTATAGTCACTTGCAAAAGATGTAGAGAATGTAGCGTTTCAATCTGCGGGCCGTCCACCTTGGAGACCATCTTGAAAAACCACTTGGATCCTCCCAGGTCTTTCAAGGCTCACCTAATGGCTGACCTTTGAGGATAAAATTAGATGCACCAACATTTGCAGGTTATAGTCCATTTGGCAGAAGGAGCTCGGCTAATATTTGCTTGTGATGTGTGCAGGATGATGCGAAGCAGTACCTGCATCGTGCTGGACGTGCAGGCCGCGTAGGCTCGACATCAGGTACTTCTGCATTCCTGCATGGGGTTTTCATGTGCCCGGGCTCTTCAATGGCCGACTGAACTAGACCATAAATGCGCAAGGCATGTAGGCTGGTCCTTGTGAGGATTTATCCCTGCTTGCACACGCACATGTGCGCGCGTGCATGCGCACACGCACACGCACATGCACATGTGCACATGCATAACACGGGTGCAAGGGCCTATTTGGGGAGGATCAGAGCGCTCCTGGCTGGCATTGTGCTATAGGCAGGCCTCTTGCAGGGATGTTTGGACTCCCTGATTTCTATCCAACTCGCGAGGTAGCTGGGTGCTCGCTCGTTATGGCATATTGCTGCGCACACAACTTTCCAGGTGGCATCATAACGACTTTGGTGACGCCTGATGAGCTAAGTTTTATTAAAGCTGTGGGTGACGAGCTCCAAGTCACCATGCTTGAGGGTGAACAACCAGGCCCGGGCTTACCCTTAGGTGAGTATGGGTGCTGACCTCCCAATGCAGGGTACCTATGTGCAGAAGATTGTATTCATGGAAACTTTGATCAGTTCAGGTGCAGACCTCCCAACGCAGTACATCCCTATGCACTGGGACCAAATGCTTCTGCTGGGAGCAAGCTTCTGCTTGCTGCAGCAGCGCCTCATACTCACAACCTGCTAGCAGAACCCCTTTTCTGTCCTGGCCTTTTTCATAAAAGCCCATCTATACGTACAAAAATCCTAGGGTCCTATCTATCTTCATACCCTTGCAGGCTTATTTCTAGGGTTGCTGGAAACCGTATATGGAAATTTTTTATAACTTATATACCGTATATATACCCCGTATATACCCCGTATACCGTAGAAACCGTACATACCAAAAATCCCAACCCCCCCGATCAGACCC
>LKMJ01007118.1_pt1 | contig 10477 bp, 14 predicted proteins | sample 643391 | NCBI WGS metagenome assembly LKMJ01 (sample SAMN04112250, study PRJNA286221) | soda lake metagenome | biome: soda lake; feature: Kulunda Steppe; material: water; isolation source: sample PL-Br10 brine of Picturesque Lake | place: Russia: Kulunda steppe | collected 2010-07
ACATACATACATACATACATACATACATACATACATACATACATACATACATACATACATACATACATACATACATACATACATACGTACATACATACATACATACATACATACATACGTACATTTATTAATTTATTGTTTAATCTACTTATCCATGTCGCCATTGGGCTGTGTACTCTGTATGGGTGGGCCCGCTGCAAAGGGCTGGATGGGTCTAGTGCCACCGGTACCAGCTGCTGCACTACATGCACACAAAGGGTTCGTGGTCTTGGAAGGTGTGCCCCCATGCTGCATCCACATTAAGACCTCACGCCACTAGCAGCAGAAGAAGCAGTAGCCGTCAGTGCGTACGCCATGTCACGAGGCCCTTGATGCACTGGGAGGCAGTACTGGTGTGCGTGTCATTTTATCTGGCGCTTGATGCTCTGGGATGCATACCGCAGGCCCAGCTGGATGGTAAGGCTGCTGAAGTGGACAAAGCCAAGCAGCAGCTGGAGGCGGTGATGGAAGGAGCGCGCACGTCCTCGCAGGTGCGCAGGCCTGTGCTGCTGGGGGACAATGTCGCTGCCTGCGTTGCACTACCCTGCCGCCCTTTACTAAAGCCAACTTGCTTTTGCCTCGCGGCTTGGCGCACAAGTAGTGGTGGCAGTAGCAGCTGCAAGATGTCTGATGGCTGCTGCGTGCGCAGCGCTTTTTCAGCGTGCCCTGCTGTTTGCTTGCAAGCAGTCTTGTTTTTATCCACCAGTCATTGCCTTCAATTGCAATGACTTAGACATCCTTGACTTAAACTTGCCAATACAAGCTCCCTCTTTGGATGGCTGCTGGGCAGGAGCGTGCGTGCGCTTTGCCATTTTTCACACATGCCTGTCCACGCTCCCTCTTTGAATTGCTACTGCGCTCGAGCGTGTGTGCACTGTGACACACATATGTCATGCTTGGACTGCACAACCTCATAAGTGACTACCAAGGGGTCAATCGCGGCGCCTGCTGGTGCTTCTGGAAGTACCGATAGCGCCCAAGGCTGGGTCATCAGCTCAAAGCAAGCGCACAGGGTCACCGTGACTGGTATTGTAAACGTGCTTGTCTGGTGTGCTAGGCTTCGCAGCTAGAGCAAGCGCGAGGCCTGGGTAAGGCAGCAGGGTAGTGCTACGCAGGCAATGGCAGTGCTTCCCGTCTGCTGTCTGCCCACAGGCGCAGCAGGAGTTGCTGGCGAGCCAGGCCGCGCGGCTGGAGCAGTGCAAGGCGGATGCCGAGGCCCGGCAACAGCAGCTGCTGGCTGAGCACGCGGTGCACAAGGCAGCTGCAGAGGCGCGGCAGCAGCAGCTGGCTGCGGAGCTGGAGGGCTGCAGGGCGGCTGCGGAGCGGGCGGAGCAGGTGCTGCAGGTGAGGGCGGCCGTGCTGGCGGTGTGCTGTCGTCACTCATTCCCCTTTTGGGGCCCCATGCATGTTGCCTTTTCGATGTGTGCATTCCATGATGGTCCTGTGCGTGCTCCCAGACGGCCATGCAGGCTCCATGGCCGCCCCCTGTGTGCAACCATGGCCCCGTGCGTGCAGTCATGGTCCCATGCACGTCACGGACATGCCTGTCATCACTGCAGAATGCCCTCCTTTGACACCCTTACAAATACCAATGCACCCCGGATCCTTGTCCCACAGCGGGCACTGATGGGCCGTGCCATGGCTACCCTGTGCACATGCACAAAGTCAGGCCGCCCGATGTGGTGCCAATCTGCACCATGGCGACGCTGTGCATGGCATGAACACACACACACACACAAGAGCACAAACACACACGCGCACATGCACGCACACGCGCACAGATACAGGCGCGCACAATCACACACGCATGCGCACACATACATGCACACTCACACAGGCGGAGCTGGAGACCGCAAGGGCAACAGCAAAGGCGCGCGTGCAAGAGCTGCAGGCGCAGGTGCAGGAGGCGCGACTAGAGGCAGACAGCCGGCAGCAGCAGCTGGAGGTGGTGATGGAGGGCGCGCGGCAGGTGAGCATGCGCTGGCGCAGCGTGGGATTGTGTGTGGTTGATGTACCCGTGCGTGCGTGTATGTGTGCCTGTGTGCGTTCGTGTGACAGAGCACATCGCAGGTGGGCAAGCGCATGCGCTATTGTGTGTGTTTTGCATGCGTGCGCATGCATTCACACTTGAGAAGGAGCAGGGGTGTGGATGAACAAAAGTAGATTGGCGTGTGCACGCCTATCAGGGGGCATGTCGATATGCACCATAGTCACGGGCAGCAGGGCAGTAAGCAGGGTGACGCTAAGCTAAGCTGGGCATGCAGTTCCTCATGCTTTTATTGCTCACTCATGGCAGCAAGAGACAATCAATCACATATGCACACTTGCAAACACCACAGTATGTGTGGACATGCGCATGTGTGTGCGCGCATGTGGCAGGCCGCCAAGGCGCAGGAACAACAACTGGAGGGTCTGCGTCAGCGCTTGCAGACCAGCACTGCAGAGGCCAATGCCGCGTCGGCGCAGGCTGCAGCTGCGCGGGCACAGACTGACGCACTGGCAGATGACAAGGCCAAGCTGCAGCAGCAGCTGGAGGCGGTGATGGAGGGCGCGCGGCAGGTGCGCAACCACAATGCAACGACCACGTATCCGTACTGTGTGTGCGTGTTTGTGTGCCCGTATGCGGGCGTGTGTGCATGTTTGTGTATGTGTAGTGTTCGGCAGCGAGTTTTATGTCTTGGTGGTGTCCATGGGGCCTTATCAGACAGCAAAACAACGCACCAGCAACTGCTAAGCACCTTAAGCCACAAGCGCAGACCCGTTTCTATCATCGTGTCCACGTTCGGTTGAGATGAGGCATGGGCCTGTATTTATTTTGGGCTCTGCATGAGCACACAACAAAGGGCTGTGTGTGACGGTCCCCCAGGAGGAGCAGAGGCTTCCAACTGCAAGACGCTCGTGTGGGGAATGATGAAGTGCACATGAACAAATTTGTAAGCTAACACCGTGCAAGGTGGTGGCGCTGCTGGGTCAGGCAAGGAAGGGATCAAGCCCGCACGCACACGCACACACACACAAACACACACACGAACACACACATACTCCTGCTGCTGCTGTTTGCCTAGGTCTGCTTACACAAGACAAAGCCAAAAGGCCTTGCAGCCCTTGTGCACATGCGCCCGCCCCACTCTTGATGCTCTCTTTGCTACCTGCTCAACCGCATGCCGTTGGGCGCTCCCCTCTGCTTTGAAAAGGGCTTGCTGGCAAAAACCTAGCTGGGAGACGCATGCCAGAAGCGGCCACAGGGCTCAGCTAGTGCGGAGGCTGCTCTTTCAAACAAGCGCCCGCTGTGCTGTGGTTCAGGCTACGATGGCCTTGCCTAGGCGTGATGTGCCTGTGCGCTAGTTGCACAGTGGCGCGTTTGTACATGGCATGAATGGCACATGCAGGCCTCCAAGGCCCAGGAACAGCAGCTGAGTGGGCTTCGCAAGCGTGCCGATGCATTCAGTGCAGAAGCGGATGAGCTCCGGGAGCGGCTGAGTGCTGTGAAGGTGCGCTGTGAATGCGATTGATGAGCAGGGGTGAGCAGGGAGGCCTATTGGACCTGCATGCGCGCCTGTGCACACGAGGTGCTGCTGTGTATGTGTGCGTGTGTGCGTGCCCACGCATGCAGGTATTGCTGTGTTAATGAGCACGCCCAGCAAATACAGGGAGCATCCTGGAGCCCTGAGCATCCTCATGTGCACCACTGGTCGTGCAATGCCCCTCTGTCAGTGCAGCAGCGTACTCCTGTCAGTGCAACAGCATACTCCTGTCAGTGCAACAGCATACTCCTGCATGCTGGCATGTGGCATGCCATTGTGGAAAGCCTGGACCCATTCCATTCATCGTGGATGAGTCAAAGCGCCACAAGATCTAAGGATAACAAGGGTCAGGTTGGCTGTAGTGGGGCCCTCGGGTGCCTGCAAGCTGCACTAGTGGACCTTTCTTTGATACATCCAGCTAATTATTTGGCTGGCATTGACTCTTTTAATTCACTTCAAAGCACCGCCGCTTGGAAGCCCTGGCAGTGTGTGCAGACAGCTTAAAGACTTGGGACCTATCCAATAGGGCTGGACCCTTGCAGGCCCTCCTCCTCAAAGGAAGTCCTTCTTCCAGCGCATCTTTTGCTCCATACATGCGCGCAGCAGGCACTGCAATCACCTCCTCTGCTCCTTCCACACTGACCTCCTCTGCACTGCTGCGCTGGCTCCCTTTTCCTTGACCTTTTGGTCTCAACTACAAGTTGCCAAACCTACTCTGTGCTCCTGCTCCATTGGACTCCCTTCTGGAAACCGGCGTCTTGTGGGCGCTGTGCAGGCTGAGGCAGAGGGTGGCAAGGAGGAGGCGGCGGCGCTGCAGCGTCAGCTGCGCGCAGAGGCCGCGACCAAGATGGAGCTGCAGGAGGCAGTGCGGCAGGTGTGGAGATGGTGGCTGGTGGCTGGGGCTGGTCGGGTCAGACAGGTCAGGTGGTGATGTGAGGGTGAGGATGGGCTGGGTGGCCATGTGGATGGTTGTCCTGACCAGGTGCTGCTGCGGATGTGGTGATAGTGGCGGTGGTATTAGAAGCGGTGGCTGAGAGGGTGCGCACTCAGCGGCATTGGGACCGTTTAAGCGCTTTCAAGAGTCTTCGGAAGGATTCGGCTTGCGCCCAGAGAAGCCTGTGCCAGGCTTGTGTTCTTACAATGGGTCTATGGATGAGCTGCTTGTGCTCTGACAATGGGTCTATGGGTGAGCTGCTTGGGCTCTGACAATGGGTCTATGGTTGAGCTGCTTGGGCTCTGACAATGGGTCTATGGGTGAGCTGCTTGGGCTCTGACAATGGGTCTATGGGTGAGCTGCTTGGGCTCTGACAATGGGTCTATGGGTGAGCTGCTTGGGCTTGTGCCTTGAGGCGTTGAAGCTGTGCTGGGCAGAGGCCTGAGAAGGCAGGCTCCTTCCACTTTTTAGGAGGCGCCTGATGTTGCCCTTCCCCCCCTCGGTCCCTACCGGGCGCACAGAACATGCACGCTCTCACGCTCAGAGGCTGCTGCACACCAAGGAGACATGCAGCGTGACTGTGACAATGCAATTCATCTGGTGTGTCATGCACCGCAGCAGTGCATCAGGCTTTGTCATAAGACCTGCTTCTGTGTGCATGCATGCAGGTGCATGGATGTAGGCATGTGTGGGAGGGGGTACAATCTCGCCCATTTATGCCCGTCACTTGCACGGCATGTGTGGTTGTGCAATCGTTCCATGTGCGCTCGCTCAAGCTTGCGCACCCTGGCTTGTGATGGGCACCTCGCGCAGGCCCAGGCCGACGTGGACAGCAGCCGCACAGCAGCAAGCACGGCCACACGCGAGTTGCACGCTGAGCTCGTAGCGGCACAGCAAGTGGCAGACGCGCGGCAGCAGCAGGTGAGGCTGTGGCCAGCAATGGCCTGCTGTGCTCTTGGCTGCTTGCTGCTGCTGCTCTCAGAGGGTGGAGCGCCGCTCAGCTCTATGCTGCGCAGCCGTCCTTCCCCCAGCTGGCCTTTTTTTTGCTAAGGAGAACAACAGGTTGCGTCAGGCAGCAGCGCTGTGCCAGGCAGCAGCGCCAGCTCCGGGCCCCTTACGGCAAAACAACAAACGGCAGCGTGCTGCGCAGCTCTTGCATTGAACTCCTCTGTGAGCTCTTCTTTTTTTACATCAGGCAGCAGCAGCTGCAACAACAAGTGCTTGGGCGCACACAGACGGATGCACCCACGCCGGCATGCGTACATACATGCACAAACACATCGCATCTGTGCACACATGTACACGCAAGCACCTGCATGCGCATGCACACTCCCCCACCTGACCTCACCCCCAAGGCTGTGCGCATGCTTGCAGCTGGAGGAGCAGCTGGCGCAGGCAGCTGCCCATTCTGCAGAAACAGCACAGGCACTGGAGCATGCGCGGGCGCAGCTGCAAGACGCTGAAGCCACGGGGGCAGTACTGCGTGGCCGTATAAACGAGGGCAGCACTGAGGTCGCGCGCCTGCGGGAGGAGGTGCTGGGCGCGCGGCGCACGGCCCAGGTGAGCAGGACGAAGCGAGGTGTGGGGAGGGGCGGCAGGGGCAGGGCAGCGGCAGCAGAGGCAGGGTGTGGCGGCGCGCGCATTTTAGGGTGGGGAGGGCCTCAGTGAGTGCTTCAGGTGTGGTGCCTGGGTCCGCTGGGCTTGAAGAAGGAGGGGGCAGGTTGCTAGGGAGGGCTGGTGCGGCTGGCCAAGGCAAGGTCCCGGGCTGAGGTCGTTTGGTCCTCATCTTTTGACACAAGAGTGCCTGAGAGAGCGTGCCTGAGAGAGCGTGGTTGTTTTCTTCCTTTTGTGTGCTAAGCATGGGGTGTGAGGGTTAAGGTGGAAGGGAGAGACCAGTGTGTGTTCTGTTTTTGTGTGTGCATATCAAGGGCTAAGGGTCAAGTTTGGTTTGCAGGCCGGGGTTGGGGGTCTCCTGTTGAGGTGCTGTCTGCCTGGCTGCATACGCCTGGGGAATGTACCCGCAGCCTGCTGATTTCCCTCTGTATCCTCCAGTTGACAAACGTGGCACCTGCACGCTCATGCAACACACATGCCCCGGGGGTGTGGGGGTGTGGGTGTGACAGTCACACGCGCTCTAAACCGGCATCGAGTGGCTGTGCGCACCTATTCTGGACGCTCCATGCATCTGCTTGCGCAGGACCTGGAGCAAAGCCTGGCAGACACCAAGGCTGAGGCGGCAGTGTTTGCACGCCGGCTAGCAGACGCTCAAGTGCAGCTGGAGGGTTTGGGCAAGGAGAAGGCACAGCTGGAGACGCACGTGGCAGGTGCAAGCAGGTGCGTATTTGTGTCCACGTGAAGGCGCGTGCAGTAGGCACTATCAGGTGTGGGCCTAAGTTTGCTCTCGTGTGTGTGTTTGCTTGCTTGTGCAGGAGTGTGCAGGCGCGTTGTTGCAAACGCGTTCTTGCACACATGCTTGCATGTTTGATTATGTCTCAACGACCCCTGCTGCCTGTGCCACGAAACTCCACCAAAGAGCCTGCAGCAGGCATCACAGGCTCTGCTTTACACAGCCGCAGGCATCGCAACCTCAGTCTCACATGGCCGCAGGCACCGCAACCTCTGCTTTTACACAGCCGCATGCGTCGCAATCTCAATCTCACACAGCCACGCCACATGATAATGCAATGCAGGGCCCAGGCAGAGGCTGCCACACAGCTGGCAGCGCTGCGCGCCGAGCGGGACACGCAGGCGGCTGACAAGGTTGCACTAGAGGCCAGCTGCGAGGTGAGCTGCAAGCGCAGAGGCTGCGGCGCTCAAGCTGCTTGGCTGTGTGATGACACTTACAAGCACAGAAGTGGTCCGTGTGTTCTGCGGCTGCGGAACACTGTGCAAAGTGTGCGCACCCCGCTAAGGCTTGCACGCATTACAAGCAGGCAGGCGCGCGCGCGCGCGCGCGCACACACACACACACACACACACACACACACACACACACACACACACACACACCAAATCTTCGCCTTGAGTCTGAATGTGTGAAAGAAATATCACGCTGTCTTGGAAGTGATGTGAAAGAAAGATCAAACTTTCTTGCATACTCACACACGTGCACACACGCGCACACACATACGCACACACATGCACGCAAGTGCGCGCACCTTGCACACGCAGGCCGCGCGCGCAGAAGCTGCACGACTGGGCGGTATGCTTAAGGGTGCGGTCTCGCGGCTCGAGGCTGCCCTGGGCCAAGCTGCACAGGCGCAGGGCAGCAGGGCGGCTGCGGAGCAGGCTGCGCGCAAGGTGGGTGGCAATGGCGAGGGAAGTGGATGGGGGTGGCAGCAGGGAAGGTAGGCAAGTGGCAGAACGGGCGGGATGGGTGGCAGAGGCAGGGATGGTGGGAGGCAAGGGCAGCAGGGGAGGTGGGCAGGTGGCAGGGGCAAGCGAGATGGGTGGCAATGGCACGGCAGGGGAGGTGGGTGGGTGGCAAGGGCGAGCAAGGTGGGAGGCACAGGGAAGGGAAAAAGGGAAGGGAAGGTGAGCAAGGTGGTTGGCCATGGTGAGTAGGTCCTGTGGGTGCAGGGGGCAAGGACTGCACCCCCCCCACCCTCTTCGATTCCCCCTGGTTCCAACAGCGGCAGAACGCAGCACCGCTAGCGTGTGCCTGATGCCGCGGACTGCGCGACACGGCACGCCGCCTGTTTCAAGTGCCTAGCACTGCACACTGCACGTGTGCCTGTGGCACAGCAAGCTGCATTGCGCACCCCACTGCCTGCGTGTGCGTGATTGGTGCGGCTGCAGGCCACGCAGGAGGCTGAGCAGGCCCGCGCAGGGTGGGAGGAGCTGGAGGCCCACCGCCAGGAGCTGCAGGCCAGCTTTGCTACGCTGCGCGCGGAGCACGACGCGCTGCTGGCTCAGGTGAGAGGGCGGCCTCCTGTGGTCCAGGGGGAGGCCCTGCGGGCTTTTGTTGCCGCTGGCGCATGCTATGCATGCGGACTTTGGAGTTCTCCTTGTGTGGGGAGGGGCATGATGTGCTGCTGGCTCCCCGTGTGGGTGGGGTTGGCCCAAGCCAGATGGGGTGCCTTGCAAGCATGCATGCATGCATGCGTGTGTGCATGGGAAAAGCCGGCATGCTTGCACGCAGCAAGAGTGGGAATTGGGTGCTGCATGTGCCGTGCGTGGCGTTGTGGACGGGCTTGACTCAGAAAGGATAGGCTGCTGCAAGTAAGGGGGGGGGGGCGGTGCAGGCAGAGGTGCAGAATGCCGCATGCTTCTGGGTGGGGACTGGAGGGGGAGCGGCGCAGGCAGAGGTGCAGAATGCTGCAGACTCTAGAGGGGGATGCTTGCAGGCAGACGGGGGGGACAATTTGCAACAGGGGGAGTGTGTTTGACACTGGCCAAGACCTGGGGTCAGCAAAGTGCCCTTTATAGTCATTTTGAGCGTGCTGGCCCCTAGCAGGCCACTGGCCATGGCAGACCATTCGGCCACGCCCTTGGTCGCATGGTGTGCAGCGTAAGGTCGTTGCAGGTGCAAGGAGGGCACACCATGCTGTCTTTATCATCAAGCAGAGAGCGCACACGACTGCGTATGTGAGTGCAACTGTCATGACTCATGGATCATGATCCATGCATGCAACACCCCTTACCTTTCCTCCGTCACCTGCCCTGCTTTGCCGCCCCTGTTTGATGCTCCGCCCAGCCTACCACCCTTGCCCAGCATACGATTTGTCTCCATACATTTTAATGGCTTCTCTCAACTCCATCTGGGTTGCAACGGGACCCCTCTTGTGTCAAAGGCGCAGATAAGGTCGTACTCGCAGCAATGACAGGTGCGTGCGGCCCATGAAGGCAACCCCGGCCAGCCTTGCCAGCGGCACTGCTATCAGTGTACCCCACAATATTTTGGGAACAGGAGCGGCAGGAAGCAAAAGCAGAGCCATTCCACTGTGACATTGTGCTCACCCTGTGCGCCGGGCCCCAGCATCTGGATGGACAACAGGAACACCCTTTCACCTGCGCCCCTTGCGCACCTCTGCACTTCAATGTGCGCTGCCCATTGCCTGCGCCCCTCGTGCACTTCTGCGCTTCAACTGTGCGCGCTGCCCATTGTCTGCGCCCCTCGAGCACTTAAGCGCTTCAACTGTGCGCGCTGCCCATTGTCTGCGCCCCTTGTGCACTTGTGCACTTCAACTGTGTGCGCTGCCCATTGCATGGCCACAGGCGCGCGAGTTCTCGTTCAAGACAGAGCCCCTTGAGCTGGAGGTCATGCAGCTGCAGCATGAGCGTCAGATTACAGCGGCGCAGATGCAGCACCTGCAGGTGAGAGGGGTGCAGAGCTTGTGGGTGGAAGGTGAACCGAGGGGGGAGGAGGAGAGGGAGTCAGAGGAAGGGAGAAGCCTTCTGTGCGCACATCAACATCCAAACAAACTTGTGATTTGCCAAGTAAAGCAAGCTTGTGCTCCTAGACGCAAACAAGCTGCCTCTCCTCACTGTTTGACACACGCACATGAACACACACGCGCACACACGCTCACACACGCACGTTCACACAAATACACACCAAGGTCAACACGCTCACCTGCGTGCATTTCTGTCCCACAGCGCGAACTGGGTGTAGCCCTGGCGGCCCAGTCCAAACAGCAGGCTGCGGCGCACCGCCGGCATATGGCGACCCTGCCGCCACCGCCCTCGACCCCGCCGCCCGCGTTTGTGCACATGCCCAGCCCAGCACGCGGGGGCCACGGCTCACGCAGCTCGTCTGTCCTGTCGTCCCCGCCCAGCGCACAGCGGGATGCGTCCGAGGCGTTTGAGTCCATTTATGGCCTGCCCTACACCTTTGAGGCACCTCACCACCAGAGGTGCGGCTGAGGGCACGGGGGAGCCCGCGCTCTTGTGGGACTGAGGGGTCCTGGTTCTCGGAAACTCTGGACGTGGGCATGCAGGTGTAGAGGGGGGGGCCACCGTGTGGTGCAGGGGTGGGGCA
>LKMJ01007206.1_pt1 | contig 10477 bp, 12 predicted proteins | sample 643391 | NCBI WGS metagenome assembly LKMJ01 (sample SAMN04112250, study PRJNA286221) | soda lake metagenome | biome: soda lake; feature: Kulunda Steppe; material: water; isolation source: sample PL-Br10 brine of Picturesque Lake | place: Russia: Kulunda steppe | collected 2010-07
CAGCAGAAGCGTTGGCAGCAGCCAGGGCAGTGGTCCTCGTTATCTGAATTTGGTCAATGGAGTCAGTGAAATGAGCTCCACATGTGCTTCTTTAGCCCGTTATGCAGGGAAGAAGTCCTAGCCAAGATATCAAAGGAGCAATCTTGCAGGCATTTAACTCCCTGCCTCTGCCCAGTGCGAATGGTGGTCATTATTTTACGTTTTTCGTGTTTTTTCCTAGTGCGAATGGTCCGAATAAAACTTGTAATCTTTTATAAACTTTAAATAAACTTTTAAAAGTTTTTCAGAAGTTACGCTCTCTAGTGCGAATCCGACCCAAGTCTGAGGTTTGCGGTCAATTAAGTCAAATCTAGCAAATTTAAAATGGAGCCGATCGAGGGAGTGGGTGGAAAGCGGCGGGCCAAAACGTTGCATTACATCTGCCTCTTTTGAGTGCACAGCTCAACGGGAGAGCTTCCCATGCCCAAATCAACACAGGATGTGCGGCCCAATTTTATACATCTGCAGGCATCTCAATCTCGGAGTTTGGGGCTTGGAGTGGGAAATAGCGCGCACTCTTCCAACCTTACATACCATTTTTCCAAAATTGCCTTCCATTCACCGCACCAATTTCGACTCGGACCCCAAGACCACCATCAGAACCAGAAAAATATAAGCTATCCAATAGTGTGCTCAGGTCAGGAAACGGTGCGGTGGATGCAAAGTTGTACCTTGAGAGGCCTATTTGGCCACGTTTGCCTAAGAAAGGGGTGACCCAGTGGTGAGGACGACCACAACATATAGAGCAAAAGATGCAAGAAGAGAAGCGCAGAGAACTCAGTGGTGGGGACGACCTAAAGTAGAATGAGCAAATGATAATTTAGTCGTGCTCTGCTTGGTCATCGATGATAAATTTAGGATTTGGATATCCAAATAAATGGTCATCGATGATAAATTTAGGATTTGGATATCCAAGGCCAAGATACAACGTTATATTTGACGCATGCCTATCTGACTCAGCCGTCTCTAACTATGCACTCACGGTGCATTTTGCTTCACTCTTGCTGGATAATATCACGTTCATTTCTTTCAAGGGACATGCTATAGTGTTCCAAAAATGTATGATGACTAAAGATGGCAGTATGGGGGCCTTGCCATGTCAGATCTGATCTACCTAGGCGACATGTTCCATGTCAAAAAAACACTGTCAGCTAATCTGTTCCTAGCTGAACCAAGCTGCAGGCATGTTTGCCTTGACATAAACCATCTTCCCAACTGTCTCAATGCTGAGGCTATTGCGGAGTGGTGTGTAGATGGGCCCCCAAGCTGACCAGTTCCGCTCCGCTGCAGCTGACGTTGCATGTGCTGATAGGAGCTTGTCTGCTGCCACGGAGAGCAATGGAAACTGCTTTGCTGCCTTGCACTATCAGAAATTGTGCACAAATTCTGGCTTCACAGGCTCAATGATCTGCAACTGCGCTGAGTCAGCTGCGTAGTTGCGCTTCTTTAGGTGAAATCTCACTTCAGGCAAAGGCAGTCCACTTCCACGAAGGGGCGCTCTGCCTTGATGGTGTGCATTGCGAAAAATCTGTGGAGCTGCTTGAGCTGGGCTGCTGACACTGCAAATTATTGAATGCTCTGCTAGTGCTTCTTCTGCTGGGGCTGTCCAATGCAATCCACTTCTCCTCCTCCTCCTCCTGCTGCAGCTGCTCACTGGGGTCTGTATTGCTTGCTCGCCTCTTTTTTGCTGCTGCTAAGTGCCTTGGGGCACATGTGGCGCACTGGGGTCATTGACGGGTTTACTGGGTTGAGGTTCATCTCGCACTCTTTGCAAACTAGCACCACTAATCCCCCGCATTCTTCCTTAATGACTGCAGTGAATTTACTCTCCCATTTCTTTTGTCCTCTAGACGTCAGCTTCTTGAGCAGTTCAGGGGTGCAGCACCCTTGGGGATATGGTTGCTTGCCTCATCCCCCAACTTCATCCATGACTCGAGCTCAGGGTCTTTATCCTCCATAATTATATTGATGTTGCATACTGACAACTACAGAATGATGTTGAATACTGACAACTACGGAAAGGGCCCGATGGGCCAATTCAGTTGGCAGCTACTTTAAAAGGCCACACATGTTGTATTTTGAAAATCTATACGCTAAAAAGCGCTATTGGCCAACGCCGACCCCTTTATTCATGCTAGAAGATTAGAAAGTTATTGAAGGGCAAGGTCTTGGTAGTGCCCTTGGGAGGGGACACAGCTCTCAAAAGACCAAGCAGATTTCTCTTAATAGTCCTCAGTAGGACACCACCCCAAGTTGGACAAGCAATGGTGACGAGCTGTCCCCCCACAGCCAGCATTGGACGAAAAAGTGCCCACCAACAGCAAGCGCAAGCACACAGCAAGCCAGCTACAGGGGTTTTTGCCCCAGGAAGCAGCTCATTATCTGGCTCTGTTTTGAAATTAAAACAGGCACAGCCTTTTGGCTCATGCAGCATGAAGATCTGGTGGAGCAGCCAGCAGACTCATTGTCAGTCAGTGCAGGATTGTTTTGCTTGAGTACAGGGACACCTTTTTTGGAGATGGTTGAACAAGTGCTTGCTGTCGGTGGACCCGGTGCACTCATGAGTACAGGATGACAAGCTAATCGCATGTGTGCATATCCATGAATATAAGTAGGGTTGGCCAGTTCCGTAGGTGTATAACATGCATAGAAAATACGGGCACGGAAATACGGCGTATAATTCAGCCCCCAACTCCGTAGCTGTATTCCATATGAATACGTATATACGGAGAAATACGTGTTTTCTACGTATCATATGGGGGAAATTTGTAGCTTCGAGTGGCCTTGGAGTGGCCTTGGAGTGGCCTTCCACCCAGCATCGACATGCCTTAGAAACAGCAAACTTTCTTTTGAAATGTAAGCAACTGAACATAGACACATGAAATGGATAACATGTTTCGTAGTGGAGGAGAGACAGAGGCTGCAGGAGAAGGTTCTTTGTCAGGGGCTCATGGGGAGGGTTCTCAGGTTCAGGGCAGCAGGAGCTCAGCAAGTGCAGCAGGCTCAGCACGAGCAGGGGTAGCAACAGGCAGCACTGACTAGGGAGAGATGCAAGGCTAAGCAAAAGAGAAGCCCCAGGACACGCTCCAGCGCCTGAGCAACCTCAAGAAGAAAGGCCAGGGAGATTTCTGGCAGTGCTGGAGCCTGTGCTGGTTACTGAGGCTGTGAAGGAGGAGGTGCAAGTGTGCAAGCTTAAGTGTGTGAGAGGAGCATTTGAGCAGCCAGTTCCCCCTCATGTCAGCAGCAGCAAGCCGGTTGCTTTCAGCACACGAGACCAGCTGTGCACCAGAGCGGAACTGGTCATTGTTTGGTAACACCGTCTCAAAGACGAAGAACCTCATGGCCCTGGAGCGGGCTAAGAAGATTGCCTACATCCGGGGCAACCGCCCTGGAAGAGGCACAGGGCCTGACAAGGAGATCATGCTATCGGGAATTGATTTGTTGGACTAGATTGTTTCCTGACGAGGAGATGGTCATCAAGGATGTGTTGGAGTAGATAGATGTTTTGCCAAGTGTAAGGGCAAGTGCTTGGAAGGGCAGTTGCTCAAGGGCAGATGCAACGCATATGAAGCTAACTTGCAGATTTGGAGACTTGATTGGAACATGGACTGGTAATTCTCTTGCATGTTGCTTGCTATTGGAGATTGTGGCATGTGTGCGCACTTATGGCGCCTTCAGCTCTCCAACTGCAAAAGTTTCCATAACCATATTTCATGAGCATAATCTGCCCTTAAAAAGCTACAGATTGACCCCCCTATGGTTCCATTTGGGGCACTTGCCAAATTCCGGATAATACAGAATACGGGCATTATACGTATTATACGGTATGAATACGGTATTTAGACATATCTAGGATTCTGACATACGGAACTGGCCAACCCTAAATATGAGCTGGTGTGTGTGTTTGAAGTTACACGTGCATGTGAGAAGTGGGTACTCGAGCAATTTTGAACGTTTGCTTTTGGGTGAAAACACACCTCATGTGTTCTTCCAGCCCACAAAGTGCACTCCTATATTTAAAGCTGCAGATTGACCCCCTTGAGGAAAGTCATAAGCCAAAGATGTGAAATACACATCACATGATTTATACAGTATATGCTTAAATTTGGGTATATACGGTATCTAGAAATCCCTTACCTGGTCTGCTGGAATCCTTAAATTCCTGGTGAACACTAATGTATAAAAATAGTAGCATGTTAAAGCCTCTGCATGAGCAAGGAACTTTAAACCGAATGTTTGAGCAAGACTAATGAACTGGCTAAGCCTGGCGCCCACAATCCAAGCACACAAGTTGAGTGTACATGAACAAGTGTTTGGTGGCAGAGGGCCTTGCCTTGCAGATGATGATGGGTGTTTATGAGCAGAAGTCAGCAACCTGCCATGCTGAATCGGCCTGTCAACCTTCTGGCTCAACAAAGGGGGGCTTACCTTTTTGGGGTGGGACTGGGCGAGCGTATTGCTGGACATGTCCAGGCAGGCGTTCTCATAATTCTTTTTCTTTATCTCCTCGGCCTTTTCAGCCCAAAGCCATGCCATCGCCAATGGAGGCAAAGTAATCAAGAGGAGTGGAAAGACAACATTGACCTTCAAATATCTTGTCCTCTTCAACACGTTTTCTTTGCGCATGTCAACATCACGATCGATAATGGCAGTGCCATCAGGATCATGAACTTCCTGTGTGTGTGATAGCAATGTGAGAGGTCTTAATGTGAAGCTGCAAAGGTAAGGCTCTGTGGCTTGAGTCCTACACCTGCAAATTGCAGGCTGCAATGCAAGACTTTGCCCCACCAGCAAACCGTAAAGTGGAGCGTGAGTGCCACAAGCATTTTGTTCGGGTGTGAACGAAGTGAAGACTAGTGGTGGTGGAGCAAGTGGTCATTTGAGCAAAGACTAGTGGATGTGCAGCACAGTGATAACGTGCTGCTACATGTGATCATTTGGAGCAAGTGGCTGTAACATGTGATATTTGGAAGCATGCCCCTGTGCATCAGCAGGCTGCAGCTTTGTACAAGGTGACAGTGCACCTCACCGTGTGCATACATGCTTATTGCTTGGCTTTTAGCGCAAGATAAAGCAAAACTGACCTTGCTTGAAGAAGTAGCTCAATTCAGGCGGCATTGCAAGTCCTTCTCTCAAGCAAGCACATAGAGCCTGATGATGATACTCTGATGAAATGTGGGCAACTTAGGGAACAGAATCGGCTACATTAGGCAAGAGCATGTGAACAGTGGCTCTCTCCCTAACTTCAGGCAACTGCCCACATCCCCCCACACACCCACTCACATGCATTTCAGAGTGCATTGTTCATCCCATCTTCATCCTGTGTATGCATGATGGATGAGTGATATCACCCACCAGCTCAGTATCTGGTCGTCTAAATCTAGGCGAGCGGGCGTGGCTCGCGCCGTGCGGAGGGCTTAGCCACTTGTCTGCGAAGGGCTTGAGATTCGAATAATGTTTAACGCGCCCCGCACTGTAGCTGATCACTGCCTTGGGCTTTTCGGGCATCCCATATAGGAAGAGATAAACCTAAGCAATGAAGACAAGGGCGCTGCCAGTCAGGGATTTCTTGAGGTCTTCAAAATGGACAGGAAGGCCCAGGTGCTGACAGGAACATCGACAGAACAAAAGAGAAAAGCATGTAGCTGTGTTTTTGTGTGTACATGCGTGCATGTGTGCACACGCATGTGTGCTCGCGTGCGTGTGTGCATGGGCATGCGCGCATGTGTTGCTGGATGCATGCGTGCTTGGATGTGTGCACATGCACACGTGTGTGCATTTGTGTGCGCACATTAGGAGTGGGAGGCGACAAATCATACAAGCCTTCTTCAAGTTAGAATTCTTCGGTTGAAAAATGTGTCACCCACAAGTCGAATGGGTTATCCCTGAACCCAGCAGTGTGGATCCCAATGTTTCTAGCAAGAGAAAACTGATGTACATAAGTCTCTCTCCTGGGAGATTGCTTCTGCTGACCTATTCCTATTCTGGTACAGGCTACCTACAACTCCTGTTCTGCATGCTTCCCTCAACATCCACACCTAGAGAGGCAGATGAGCAAGCCACAAGGATGCCAAGCCTGGTAAAGCACAGGCTGGAAATTCAACTCACATTGGAGCTTTCTGATGCTACTTGGGAGCACTCAAGCCATTCCACTCACCCGCCTCCATGAATGTTGCATGGTGGGCTGACAAGGCACATGTGAGTAAGGCATGTACGGCGTCACTGTTGCCCGACAAAGCATTGTTGGATAGGAAATATAGAAGCCGCGCCATACAAACTGTGCAAACAGAGCACATGGCAGTTGGATTTCTGTGAGGCCATAATGTTATGATATTCACACCCATGCCCACACACAGACCCCCCCAAACACACACATATACACACACCACAGCGACGCTCAGGCGCAGCACAACACGAGCACAACACTATCCTCATCAACACGTCGCTAGGCTTGAAGCAAGAGCAGTGCAAAAAATGTGCTGAGTTATGATCCACACATGCCCCTGCAAAAATTGTGCATGAACACACAAGGCCTTGTGATCTTATTCTGCCCAGGTATGGGTCCTTCCTACCACTGGGTCACCCCTTCCTTAGGCAAAGGTGGCCAAATAAGGTCCTCAAGGCATAACTATGCTGCCACCGCACCGTTTCCCGACCTGAGCACACCATTGGATAGCCTGATTTTTCTTCTGGTTCCTTGGAGTCAAATTGGTGCAGAGAATGGGAGGAAATCTTAGGGAAACAGAATGTAAACATGGAACAACGCACACCATTTCCCGCACACTGCCCCGAACTCCGAACTTGACATGCCTGTACATGATTTAGATTGCCCTGCATCTCCTGTGTGGATTTGGGCGCGGGGAGCTCTGCTGCTGAGCTGTGCACTCAGGAGAGGCAGATCTAAACAAACGTTTTGGCCCACCGCTTCCCATCCACCCCTTCAATCAGCTCCATTCCGAATTCTTCGATCATCTACAATTTCCCGCAACCCTCAGGCTTGGTCTGGCTTGGGAGCATGCATGGTTTGCCAGGTATCGCATTTCCTGTGTTGGCACCCACATCCGGTCGCGACAGGGTCACCCAGGGAACACGTGTTCCTTGACCCCCTTCCCCAAATCTGACTTTGCAGCATCAAATCATCATGCGAGTGCTACTTGAATCCTTGAAAGCAGCAAGATTGGAGCAAGTTTGGGAGAAGGCCATTTTCCTGCCAAATTGGTGCAAAATAGTGCCAGAATGGCCAATGACGCGTACGCTGCACCCCCACCTCACATTTTTGCACAGCCTGACTGTTTATGACACATGTACTTGCTATGCATGGTTGGAGCTGGCAAAGGGGCAAGTGTGTGGGCGTCAAAGCAAATTGGCCACATTGGGGTGGGGCTCCAATGGTGGGACGAACTCTGCCTAAATACCCCAGAGAACTCTTTCAAAACTGTCAAAACTGTCAAAACTGGTCAAAGATAGGTCAGTAAGTAGGATATGTGCCCACATGTGTGATGAGTGCAGCGCAACACATCAAGGAGCATGGTCCAGCAGTGTCTCATCATCAAGGAGCATGGTCAGGCTGTGCTGTATATACATGACAGGGCACACCTGGGCATTAACGAAGCCATCGAAGAGGGCCCAGTCTGTCAGAGCTTGGGCCACCTGAGAATTTTGGTGCTGTAGAGCACAGTCAAATGCTGTCAGGCCAGATCTGCATGTACACAGTGTGTGTGTGTGTATGTGTATGTACGAGGCTGCAGCAGTTCGTTCAAATAAGATAGTTAAGAACTCCTTTCTGTTTGACCACTTTGGACCTTGAATGCGAGGCTTGGAGCGCAATTTGTTTGTGATGAGGATACACAGCTCGATTGTGGAGTATATCTCCCTGAGCATCCAGAACCAAACGCACGTGCTCAAGACACACACATGGATGGAAGCTGGACAGGCATGCTTCTCATGGGGATAGGGAAAAGAAGCTGATGGCTTTGTGGCATTCGTGCACCCTTTCCAGCGCAAGCACTCCCACTTCATTGGATAGCCTGCTAGGTAGCACTGGCACCGGACTTCCAACATGACAGCAGCAGCCTCAACAAGATGTTGCACACACCTCCCTATTCACAACAAAATTATGAGACAGGATGAGCTATGCTGCATAGCCTATGCCATTCCAATCTGTGTTTGGCTGGTGCATTACCTACTTTGTTTGCTTATGACCATCAAGAGGTAGGTAATGCAGACCAAGCATTTGCCAATAAACTGCGTTATAGGGCAGCCTATAGCTAGCGAAGACCGGGCACTCACTTTCCCTAGCTTCCTGTTGCCCATTAAGCCCGCTCCTATCAAAACCCTAAACCTAGTACCTCCTTAAGCGCACTCGCCTTTGTTGCCCACAATGCACATCTGTTTGTTGCTGCAAGCATCAATGAGAGCCCTTGCCCTGCTGCATGTATGCGTCATACCCACATGTTTGCAACCCAAGGGTTTGCGCCATGCTCCAAGAGCATTTCAGCCATCAAGCGGCCATTGCCCACGCATGCGGCCTCGTGGAGTGCTGTGCCAAAGTTGGGGTGGCAATGTCCAGGGAGCGAGGTGGATGGCACAGGGTTGTTGTAGCTTGCATCTGCACCTGCCTCCAGCAACTGCATGCATAAGGAGGGGAACCATGTCAGCTTTGTTCAGGTCAGGTCTTTGTGCACGTTTGTTGGCTACTCTTTCGACATGCCCTGCCCTTCTTTCTGCCCTGAGCACCGCAGGCTATCCAATGCTGGCACACATTATCTTCTGAACAGCCTGCTTGTCCGTAAATGCGTCAACAAAGATTCTAAGTACTGTTTGCGATGAGTGCGCTAGGGAGCGGGCAGCAGCAATAGCGAGGAGGGAGAGGGCCCTGGAGATTAGACGCGGGGGACAGGAAGCAGACTAAAAGCAGTGTTACTTAAGGTACCTCGTAAAGGGAGCTGAGGGAATTGAGTGGCACGCGTACTCATGGTATAGGCTTCAAGGCTCACTAGGGCAAGCTTTAAGCCCAACTGAGTTCATTCTCATTCCTTCATTGCCTTTCAGTGGGTGAAGGCTTTGCTGAGCGTGGAAATTTGGGACAGAGATGCCCTTCTCCACTGCAAATATGCCAATGATTCGGAATAAGGCTTCAAAGGAGTGCAAAAGTGACATAATGTCACTGACATAATGTCACTGACATTAGATTGAAGAAAAGTAAACGTTTTAGAAAAGGGGTGCATTGATCGCATGCCAGTGCAGTAAATTGCGTTATTCATCTTGGAATCTTGGCAAGGGATGCTAGGTCAAATATTCAGGGTGGTACACCTGTGAGGTTTCAGAGGCATGCCGCGTTTACAGGTCAAACTGTTCTTGCTGCAGGTGTGACAAGGACACTCTTTTGGTCTGTCATACAGGGACTTGCACGGAGAGCAACATACAAATGTCTGTTCATGTACAGTGTGTGGCAGTAACCCTCTTGCAACAACCAATTAAGTATCTTCTGAACTGCCTGTAAAGGCAGCAGCTCAAGCTCTAAAATTCTTGTTGAGTGTGCTTACTCTGGGGGCCACCAACTTCAGGCCAGAGCTTCCATCTTGACTTTCATCACATTCATCATGAGCAACCTCTGCTCCTGCTGGCAGTGCTACGGGAACTCAAGCTTGCCCGCCTTGAGCTCCAGAACATAAGGCATGGCGCTTGTGTACTTGAGGGGCGCCCCTCACACACTTGCACTGCCCAAAGGCACCACAGAGAAGTAATGAAGCCCACTGAGCTGTAGATTACACGTGTAAGTAGCACATGAAGGAGACTGCAGCTGCAATCTCCAGGTTGAATGCACTCCCACGCGGGACAGCGAGAGTAGGGCAGCTTGATGTAGCCGCTGCATTGCCATGTTTCACCTTCAACTTTCACACCCCAAAAACACCCACCATTCTGACACACACACCCTGCCGGAGACGGCAAGCCAGAATAAGAGGCGAGACTCCCTCATCGGTAGTCCATGACAGCCACTGCCTGGCCCCGTCTCGCTGACCATGGTCTATGCAAGCCTGCACTTTAAATTGGCAAAGAAGGGATGAGCTGCTCACTGCCAGCGTACATGCGGTGGATTTATACCCAGACCCACCTGTAGGGCAAGGGTGTCCCCTTCGGCAAGGGCCAGGAGGGCACGCCTCCATAGAGAATCTTTGCCAGGAACACGCCCGCACTCATAAAGAATACTCCCGGTGTATTCATTCATCATTGTTTTATTTGCCCACCTTTTTTAACTTAATTTAGTCTCTCAAGAATTCATGCCGGGCCAATCGAGTGGATTCTACTTTTGTATGTAGGCATACACACTCGCGTATGCGCACACACACACACACACACACACACACACACACACACACACACACACACACACACACACACACACACACACACACACACACACACACACACACACACA
>LKMJ01007207.1_pt1 | contig 10477 bp, 8 predicted proteins | sample 643391 | NCBI WGS metagenome assembly LKMJ01 (sample SAMN04112250, study PRJNA286221) | soda lake metagenome | biome: soda lake; feature: Kulunda Steppe; material: water; isolation source: sample PL-Br10 brine of Picturesque Lake | place: Russia: Kulunda steppe | collected 2010-07
CCGTCGCCGGCCTCGACGGCCGCGATACAGGCGTCGGTGACTGCCTGTCGGCTCCCCTCAACGCGTCGGACTGTCGCCCCTGCACGCTCGATAGCACGGACTTTCCCCGGCTTGACAGCCGCCGGAACGTAGATGTCGGCGTCGAGCCCAGCCCGGGCCGCGTAGGTGGCGATAGCCGCTCCGGCGTTCCCCGAGGAGTCCTCGACGACGTGGTCGACGCCGAGGGAAGCGGCATGAGAGAGCGTCGTCGCCGCGCCGCGGTCCTTGAAGCTACCGGTCGGAAAACAGTACTCCAGTTTGAACGTGCAGCCCCAGTCGGGAGCCTCGACGAGTGGCGTCCAGCCCTCTCCGAGAGTCACCCGGCGCTCGACTGGGAGGAACTCCTCGAACGCCCAGAGGCCACGGTCACGGTCGAGCCTCTCCGGTGGTCCGGTCTCGGGAAGCGGTGTGCGGTCGAAATCGAGGGGATGTCCGCACTCGCAACGCCACGGGGCGTCAGCAGTCTCCTCGTAGCTCCGGTCACAGGCCTCACAGCGATACATACGTGGGCTGTGGAGCCTGTCCTTTCTGTACCTGTCGCCAGCAGGGTGCGCCTGCCGGCGCTACTCGGATGGTTCGTACTGCTCCCGGTGAACGACCTGCTCGTCGTCGTCAGTGACTGCGGTGACTTCGACCTGGTCGCCCTCGGGGTCGAACGCGATAGCTGTGGAGTTGCCGGCCCACGTCACTTCGAGGTCACTGTCGTTGTCGTCGTACAGCTCGAAGTTACCGCCGGCGATAGCCGTCTCCGCCCGGACGGTGTGGGCCTCGATACCCGGAGACTCCGTGAGCTGTACCTCGACGAGCGGGTCGTCCGTCTCGAAATCGTCGACGTACGGCTCGACATCCCACTCGACCGATTCGACGACGTCGTCGTCATCGTCGTCGATGGGTTCCTCGAACACCTCCTCCGGGTCCGGTTCGGGTATCTCCTCAGTCCCGATGAACAAGACCCGCCAGCCGTCGTCCTCCGTGGCGAGCACCCACGTGTCGAGTTCGTTGTCGAGCTCTCCCTCGCCTGTCTCGACGGTGACGAACGCAGTCTCATCGCTGTCGATTTCGTCGACCGGGTCGCTCTCCTCGAACCAGAACTCGGCTTGTTCCAGCTCCAGCACGTCGTCGAGGGCTGTGTCCTCGTCGGTCTCGACAACGTCTACAGCCGCAGGGTCGACGGTGTCGAACGGCTCGAAGCTGAACCCGAGCCCGTCCAGTTGCTCCGGGTTGAGCGGGTTGTCGCTGTGCATTACCTCGACAGTAGCTTCCTCGTCCTCCTCGTTGGCGGCGAGGAGATACGACTCGATGGCTGCCTCCGGCGTCGACAGGTCCAGGTCGAGCTCCGTCTGTTCGTCATCTGTCTCGTTCGATGAATCGTCGTTCTCTCCGTCATCTGCTGAGTCGGCTCCGTCGTCTGTGTCGTCAGCCCCGCTCTGGCTGTCGTCCGACTGACCATCCGCTTCGTCGGTGAGGCCAGTATCGTCGTCTCCCGTCTCGGGTGTCTCTTCATCGTCCGACGAACTGTCCGAGAGCGCCTCGGTACAGCCTGCGAGGAGCGCTGATGCTGCTGAGCCAGCGGTGGCGAGATACCTACGGCGATTCATTCCTGAAGTCGAGTACACCCAGAGAGCCATTCAGGTTGTTGTACTGTTTCTCCCGGAGAAACGGACAACGCAGTCAGTGTGCCGTTGTTCGGAGATTGCTCTCGGCGGAACCCCACAGATTCAAATACCAAACCACATTAGTTCGTATTTTGAAATGTATTAGTTCGTAAAGTAGAGTTATTTAGTTTCATGTTTGAACCAGAGTGAGACACGTGAAGGTCGGTTTACTGACCGAACACGATATCATAAGCGAAATCATCGGCTACTCTTCATCGCTACTCCGGCGGTTCAGCACGTACCCGGCCGCCCCAGCCGCGAGACCGAACCCGGCGGTGATGCCGGCAACCGCAGGTGTCAACTCCCGTCCGGTCACCGCTTCGACGACGTCGAGAAGGCTGATATCGTCGGGTTCGCCACCGAGCTGCTGTTCGTGGAAGTCGACGATATCTCGCTGAATTTCGTCAGTGTACGTGTGCCCGACGCCGTCGTACATCTCGAACACTGCTGCGGTTCCAACCGCTTCGTGGACGGACCGGCTGTAGGGAAACCGGTCGTCGTGAATGTCCTCGCCGAACACGTCGAGCAGCAGCTCCGGAAGCTCCTCGTTCCACAGTGTCATCCCGGGGAGCGTGTCGTTGTCGTCATCGCTACCGATGTAGATGTACTGGGGGACCGAGCTGTAGCTCGCCAGGTCGAACGCCTCCCCGGTGACGGACTCAATGTTTGCGACACCAATCGGATAGTTCAGCGTGTGTCCCGCCGCTTCGGAGACGGGGAGGATTGTCATCCCGTTGACGCCTCCAGCAGTCACGGACAGGACACGGTCGGGGTGGAGCACTGTAAACCGGTTGACGAAATCGCCGGCGGAGGAGAACCCGTTGAGGAGGAGTTCGTCGGCGTCGGCAACCGGATACGACTCCTCGGCCAGCAACTGTGTCGCGTGTTCGACCATTCGGAGCAGCTGCAGGTCAATACGTTCCCACCTGCCGTCACCGATATGCATCGTGCCGGCGTCGAGTGCGTGGAGGTAAAACGTCTGTCTGTCGTGTCGACGCTGTTCCTCGGACGATAGCTCTACATCGAGCGGCAGCTCTTCCTCGGGAAGCGGAACGGAAAACACGGGGATGAGCAGCGGGACGCCCAGGTCGTCTGCGATATGTCTGGGTCGCCCTGCTCGCATCGTGTCTGCGACTCGCTCGCGGTCGCGTTCGACGTCTTCCTCGAAGGACTCGCCTGGCCCAGTCGCGTGGTTCGGGTTCACCAGAATCGGGCGTGTTTCACTGGTCAGCGTGTTCGGTGCGTAGAGATAGTACGGAAAGTTGAACCCTGCCTCGCTGTCAGCCGGGATTCGCGTCGGCCCAACGCCGTTTCCGGACGCCCCCTGCGCAGTGCCGAGGACAGGAGTTCCGAGTGTAGCCGCCCCGACACCAGCACCCTGCAACACGTCGCGTCGGCTCAGATTCCTGTGGCTCTGCGAGGATGGCATATCACCACGGAGTGTTGCCACACTGATAACCGTGCCGTCGGCAGAGCTACCGGGCCTCGCCTCACCCGCCCAGCAGGTCGGGAAGCTCGTTGACGGAGTCGACGACTGCGCTCGCGCCGGCCTGCTCGAACTTCGTGCGCCCGTGCTCGCCGGTCAGCCCTCCGGTAAGAACACCCACTCCGTGGTACGTTCGCGCGTCTGCCGCCTGAGCGTTGACCGCCGTCTCGACATCGTCGAGCGTGTCACCCGCGAAGGCGACGGTGTCGGCTTCGAACCGCTCGGCGAGCGTGACGAGCGCGTCAGGGTCGGGTTTGCCAGCCTCCCAGTCGTCCATCGTAAACCGATGTTCCTCGGGCACATCGAGACCAACACGCTCCAGCGCGATGTCCGCCTCGGCGGCGGGCCGGCCGGTGAGGACGCCGACGGGGTATCGCTCCTGGAGGTGCTGGAGCGTTGCATCGGTCGCGATGACCGGCTCGTCGTGAATGAACCCCTCGGTGTCGAGTGTGGGCTCTCCGCCTTCGAGTTCGCGATAGAGTGAGCGGCCGAGATACAGCTGCTGGAAGGTGTCCCGGAGTCTCTCCCGGTCCCAGTCGGTGAACACCTGTTCGCGGACTGCTGGGGTGAGCTCCTCGGAGATGACGGCGCGGGCGGCTTCGAGCCCGCCACCCATCGCGGCGATATCGTTCGTGAACTGCGCTATCGAGAGGTCACAGCCGTTCCGGCAGGCGAGGACGTGCAGCGCTGCCGCGTCGGTCAGCTCCCAGTCGTTGTTGAACCCGCCTGCGTCCTTGAACTGCTGGATAGCTGTGCGGTCGATTGTCTCGCCGTAGACCTGGTCGATAGACTCGACGATTGCGCGTCGGTAAGAGTCGGCGACATCCACGAGGACGCCGTCGATGTCCAGCACCACTGCGTCGACGTTCATTATGTGAGGTGACGGACTGGGCCTTCATGGAGTTTGCGACTGGGACCAGTAACTGTGCGTTTCGGAGCTGCTGCTAGCGCTGTCGAGAGCAACAAGAAAGCCCCCGCACGCTCGACCTTCCAGTCCCACCCGGGAGCTTGTGTACTCAGCCGACAGGGGGCTGTCTTGCTGTTGCTACCCACATCCGTAGCCGAAAGAGAGACCTCATCCCAACAAAACCTATGTACGAACAGCACTCAGGCCAACCATGCGCGAAGCCAGCCGGACCACACGAAAGCGGATGACCGACCGCTTGCGCGAAGAGCCGCTGACTGCGAGCGCGCTCGCCCGAGAGTTCGAACTCAAGACCTCGACTGCGCTCACGCACGTCGAACATATCGCGAAGACGCTGGACGGCACCGGCGAGGAGCTGCTGGTCGCCCCGCCCGAGTGCACGGACTGTGGCTTCGACCGCTTCGACGACCTCATCAACCGCCCGAGTCGGTGCCCGGAGTGCAAGAGCGAAGCGATCGAGGAGCCTGCGTTTCAGGTGGCGTAGGCCGTGGGGAATCGAAGGGCTTAATCCCCGGAGTGCCTTCTCGACAGAATGCGGGACCGTGGGGTAGTGGTATCCTCTGCGGATGGGGTCCGTAGGACCTGAGTTCGAATCTCGGCGGTCCCACTTTTCACGGAGCGAACCTGTGAGCGACGCGCAAAAGCGGGAGCACGACGGCGAGCGTAGCGAGTCTTCGCCGAAATCCCATCAAACTTCTGCTGCGAGTGATCCGCGAGCAGCAACTGCTAGACGGAGACCGAAACTACGTCCCGCCGCTGGCGTGATGGAACGGCATAGTTTCAGCGGCCGTTCTGAGCTCCGAGACGGTGTCCCTGCTCGCCGATGCCGCCGCCTCGAGCACCGCAAACACCTCCTGTCGCGACACTTTCACGCCGGTGTCGGTGAGCGCATCCTCGGGCCGTTTGTCGAGTTCACGGAGCGTTCCCACGGCGAGTATGTACGGGACCAGCCACGCCGAGAGCGTGTTCCCCTCCCGCAGCGGCATGGTCTCCAGATACGTCTGGGCCTCGTCGAGACACGACCGGGCGAGGTCGGCAGTTCGTGCGACGACGCGGGCAGATTCATCCCTGTGCTGGGGTGCGGTGACTGCTGCCTGTGGAACCCCCTCGGAGTCGAGCCACTCGGCAGGGAGGTAGACGTTGTTCTCCTCCGTGTAGTCGTCGTGAACGTCCTTCGAAACGTTGACAAGCTGGAGCAACAGCCCGAACTCCTCGGCGGTCTCACGCATGGTTCGGACGCGCTCCTCCGAAACATCACCCTGCGAGAGGAGGTTGGTAATCAGCGTCCCGACGGTCCCGGCGGCGTAATAACAGTACTCCTCGAGCTCGTCCTGGTCACGGATGCGAATTCCGCCCTCGTCGGCGTGGCGCTCGACGAACATCGCCATCCCGTCGACCATCTCGTGGATCGGTGGGAGGAGGGCGTTCCGGATGTCGGCAGGGAGCTCGGCGAACGTCGCGACGACTGTGGGCGACTGGGCGACGACTACCCAGTCAGCGTTTCGCTCCGACGCGGGCGGGAGCCACGGGTCGACGGCCGCCCGAAACTCCTCGATGGTCGTCTCGGACTCGGGGTCGAGCGCCGCATTGAAGCTGTGGAGGAGCTCGACCTGTCGGTCGGCTTCGATGTGGGAGGCGTCCTCGAGCGTGTCGGCAACCCGACAGAGCAGGTAGCCGAGACAGATTCGTCTCGACATCGGCTCCTCGAGAACGTCGACAGTCAGTGCGAACGTCCGTGAAACACGCTGTACCGACTCGTAACACCACCCGTAATCCGGTTCGGTCGATTCGTCCGGTAGCGAGTAGCTCATCGGCGCGCGTTTGTGGTCAGTCCGCATCGTGCGCAGGCGGTCGGTCCTGTTCGTCTCACTTGCGTGCTCGCCTGGTCTAATCTGGTAGTACTCATTGATTGGATTGCGATGTTGAATACGTAGGCGTTCGAAAATAAATAACCAGTGCAGAATCCAACCTCGCGAGAGACGGATTCGAAGACATCTGCTGGCGCTGACGAGTCCACCGGGCTCTGTCAGTGCCTGAAAATCAGCAGGAGGAGAACTCAGTCCTCTGGCCGAGGGTTTGCGGCCTCCAGCGAACTCTCGGACGCGCCGTCTCGAACCCGGAAGCCACCAGTCTCGGTGCGACCGGAGAGTTCGCGCTGGGGGTAGGGAATCTTGATGTCTTCCCGGTCGAACGTCGATTTGACGCCGTGGATGACGGCTTCAACCGCGCGCCAGCGATGCTGTGGCGTCGGGCGGTCGACCCAGAATCGCAGCTCCAGCACGATGGCCGAATCCCCGAACCCCTTCGAGACGACCTGTGGCGGCGGTGTATCGGCGACCGCGTCGAGACTCTCCATCGTCTGCAGAGCAAGCTCCTGTGCGCGCTCGGGGTCCGCGTCGTAGTCGATGCCGACGTCGACCCGGGTGCGGAGGTGGCCCTGGTGGGTGCGGTTCGTTATCGGGCGGTTGCTCACGATGTCGTTCGGGATGACGACGGCCTCGCCGTCGAAGTTCTTGATGCGCGTGTTCATGATGGTGATACTCGTGACGATGCCCTCGTGGTCGCCGACTTCCACCCAGTCACCGAGCGTGAACGGTCGAGAGAACATCAGCACGAAGCCGGCGATTATCGAGCCGAGCGTCTCCCGGGCGGCGAGGCCGACGACGATACCGAGAAACCCGGCCCCCACCAGCAGCCCGGACAGGTCCAGCCCCCAGAGCGTGAGCACGCCGGTGATAGCGAACGTCAGGACACCGAGGTGCCCCAGTCGGGTAAGAATCTCCTGCTGGTGGGCGGTGACGCGGTCAGCCTCCTGGCTGAACTGCTCGACGAGACCGTCGTACAGGTCGATTGCGATGTACGAGACGAGGAGGATGCCGAACGTGACCGCAACGGTCGCCAGAAACGGAAGCGAGATGCCGGTGTACCGGACGAGAGTTTCTGCTGCACCGACCAGCCCCCAGACGACCAGCAACGCGAGCAGGCTGAGAAAGAACAGCGTAGCCTGGACGAGACGGAGCACCAGCGTGCTGATCGTCGTCGGAAGGTACGCCGAGACCGTGTCTGCGATGTCGACAGTCCGCTCGTTCAGGACGTGGCGCCGAATCGACGTACCGGCCTTTCGGATAGTGTAGGGGGCCAGCACCATCGCGACGAAAACCGTCAGGAGCACCACCACAGCGCTGACTGCAAGTCTCCCCTCCGGCGTCGTCACCTCCTCGAAGAAGATGCGGAGCTCTTCGAGCGAAGAGAACGTCTCCGCAAGCGCTGGCACCCACATACAGCGACGAACGACAGCGAGGAACTTGGATGTTGCTTTTGACGCGCGCACACAGTAGTACTGACTTACCGACCAGCCCACGACGGTAGAGACGGTTTATAGTCGGCGTAAATTCCGCTTACTGACGGTCCGCCACACCGTCTGCGAGCGGGAGCGCAATCCTCACTCGCGAGCCGCCGAGGTCGGTTTCACCGTCAATCGAGAGTTCCCCGCCCGATTTGTCGACCAGCAGCCGAACCATCCAGAGGCCGATACCAGAGCCGTGTTGTAGCGCCGTCTCTTCGCCCGCTTCGAGCGTCGCAATCTCCGTGTCACTGATTCCGTGTCCGCTGTCCTCGACGGTGACGACCCCCGCGTGCTCGTCTTCCGTGACCGCCACCCGGAGACGGAGGTCGTCCCGCTCACCGGGGTAGTGAGTTACAGCGTTGTGCAACACCTCTCGAATCGCGCGGTTGATGTCGGGATGCGCCCGGACAGCGACATCCTCCCGAATCTCCACCTCGGTACTGACGGTCCGATACTCATCCTGGATTGACGATAGCTCCGTCCGAACGAGGGTCGCGAGGTCGCCAGTCGTCGCCGCCGCCCTGGAGTCGATAATCTCACGGAGGTCGGTCGCCTTCTCGCTATGTTCGAGCAGCCGGTCTGCAGTGGCCCTGATAACGGCAGTCTGCTCCGCGAACGCGCCGCTCTCGTCACGGTCTTCGATGTTGTACGTCTGTCCCTTGAGGACGGTCAACTGGTTCCTGATGTTGTGTCTGAGGACGCGGGAGTAAATCTGTTTGAGCAGGTCGAGTTCGCGTTCTCGCTGGCGGAGCTGGGTGACTTCCCGGAACACAAGCACCGACCCGGAGGCTGACGGACCCTGTGCTATCGGCCGGATATCGAGCGAGAAGTGCCGTGCTCCGGCGTCGGTATCGAGCGTGATGTCTCTGTTGTGTATTCCGTCAACGTCGACCACCGAGAGCAGTTCCTGAAAGTCGCCACAGAACGACTCCAGAGACGCGCCAGCGACATCGGCATCCTCCTCGGTGTCGAAAAGCTGTCGGGCCGCCGGGTTGGCATCGACGACAGTTCCGGTAGCGTCTACCGCGACGACAGGGTCGGCCATCGTTTCGACGGTCTTCCGGCGGCTGACCGGTACCAGCCCAAACAGATGATAGCGAAACAGCGCAAGCCCCCAGAGAACTGCGCTGATGGAGAAGGCAAGCGGTGTGAGGTCGACGTACAGCGGGACGGCGTCGATGTTCCGGAAGGCGTAGGTATGAAGTGCACCTGGGAACCCGATCCCCCAGCCAGCCAGGAGGAGCAGAATCTGGTTGCGGTGTGTTCCGTGTGCCGACAGCAGGTCGTCGAACAACAGCCCGGCCGGGGGGACGATGACGAGGACCGCAAAGATGATGAAAAACAGATACCACGGACCGATTTCGAACTCGCTGATACCCGCCGGGTTTGCAGGTGAATCAGCCGCGAGAACCAGATGATGCCAGGGGTTTGTCACGGCCAGCACGAGCGTGAGAAGAGGAACAATCAGCAGGGCCGCAACGACGCTCCGCCGGGGCCGAATCTGCTCACCCCTGCTGTACTCCCAGACGAGCAACAGCCAGCCAAACATGACCAGAAACTGGAACCCCATCCGGGCACCCGTGTTCAGGTGAACTGGCATGAGCTGGGTGGGCCACGCGAGCAGTGCAAGCTGGACGGACCAGCCGATTGCACCGACCTGACAGAGCAGGAACCCGAGCGCGCCCGGCTTCTCGAGGTTCAGGTACGCGTACGTTCCAAGCCCGACCATCGGCGCAGCACAGACGAGCATCAGAACCGACACCGACTGTGCTGCAGTACTCATGGAACTGACATAGGCGAACGTTCAATTAAATGTATGTATATACGGCGTCCCAGAGAGACACGGATGCCGTGGAGCTGCGTCGGCTGCGCTGTTTCGGATACTCCCGTCAGTCCTTCAGAAACCGGAGAAGTCGAGTGTCGTCGGTTAGCTGTGGATGCCCATTGCCTCGATCTGTTCCTGGTAGCGGTTTCGAATCGTCACTTCGGTGACCTGCGCCACGTCGGCGACCTCGCGCTGTGTCTTCTTCTCGTTACACAGCAGCGAGGCGGCGTAGATTGCAGCAGCAGCGTAGCCGGTGGGCGATTTCCCGGAGAGAAGCCCTTTCTCGGCAGTCGTTTCGATGATTTCGTTTGCCTTGGTCTGTACCTCTTCGGACAACTCCAGCTCGGAACAGAAGCGTGGGACGTACTTTTTCGGGTCGACCGGCTCCATCTCCAGACCGAGTTCCTGTGAGATATACCGGTACGTTCGGCCAATCTCCTTGCGCTCGACGCGCGAGACGTCGGAGATTTCTTCGAGGCTTCGAGGGATGCCTTCCTTGCGACAGGCGGCATAGAGTGCACTCGTGGCGACGCCCTCGATAGAGCGGCCACGGATGAGGTCGTCTTTGAGCGCCCGACGGTAGATGACCGACGCGACCTCTCGGACCGACCGTGGCACGCCGAGCGCCGACGCCATACGGTCGATTTCCGAGAGTGCAAACTGGAGGTTGCGCTCCCCTGCATCCTTCGTCCGGATGCGCTCTTGCCACTTTCGCAGCCGATGCATCTGGCTGCGCTTTTTCGAGGAGATAGAGCGCCCGTAGGCGTCCTTGTCCTTCCAGTCGATAGTCGTCGTCAGCCCCTTGTCGTGCATCGTCTGTGTCGTCGGTGCACCGACACGGGACTTCTCCTGGCGCTCCTGGTGGTTGAACGCCCGCCACTCCGGCCCCGGGTCGATGCTTCCCTCCTCGACCACGAGGCCGCAGTCGTCACAGATGAGCTCCCCACGGTCGGAGCTCTTGACCAGGTTCTCTGACCCACACTCCGGACAGTCCCGTACGTCCTCGGACTCGTCCTGTTCAGTCGTAGACTCACGCTCGCGCTCCCGCTGGCGGCTGGACCGTGTCATCGCATTTTTATAGTAGTATGATAGACAAACTTAAACCCTTGGTAAGCATTTTGTGGTTTTATCTAAGACAGGATACTATCTGAGAAGGAAACCGCACGACAGTAGCGGGGTGTGTTCGAGCTGTTCCGGGAGA
>LKMJ01007208.1_pt1 | contig 10477 bp, 9 predicted proteins | sample 643391 | NCBI WGS metagenome assembly LKMJ01 (sample SAMN04112250, study PRJNA286221) | soda lake metagenome | biome: soda lake; feature: Kulunda Steppe; material: water; isolation source: sample PL-Br10 brine of Picturesque Lake | place: Russia: Kulunda steppe | collected 2010-07
ATGGAGCCCGTCGATACAGCAAATATCGAGTCCGAGATCAAACGCCTCAGTCGGGAAAAACGGAATGTAAAAGAAGAGCTACAAGCTCTGGAGGAGTTAAAAAGAGAGCTCCCATCACTCGAGAAGCAACGGACAGAGCTGAAAAACGAAATCGAGGAGGTAAAAAAGCAGCTTCACAGCGTTGAGGAGAAAATCGACCAGAGAGATGCCGATGTGGAGCAAAAGAGAGAGAAGAAAGAAGAACTCGAAGAGAAACTGGAAGCGCTACAGAAAAAGCGTGAGCAGATGGACGACATCCGCTACAAGATCGAGACAGAAAAAGAGAGCCTGAAATCACTCAAACAAGAAAAAAAGGAGGTGGCAGCTGAATACGAGGAGATTCCGGACGAGTCAGAAGAGTCTCAAAGTGAGATCGATGCGAGAATAAGCCGACTTCGGACACAACGAAACAGTATCGAATCAGAGATCAGTGAGATACAAGATATCATCCAGTTTAACCAGAAGATGCTACAAAACGATGCAGAGAATGTCGTTGCGTCCGTCCAACAAGAAGAAACAGCGGGGAGTGTTACAGACGAACTACTGGCGGACGAAACGGTTACTTGTTGGACGTGTGGCAGTGATGTCGAAGTCACACAAATTGAACAGACAGTCGATAAGCTTCAGGAGCTAAGCAAAAGCCGGGTAACTGAAGCAAACGATATCGAAAATCGTCTGGACGAAGCGAAACAGGATCTGCAGCGCCTTGAAGAGAGGACACAACGTCGAGAGGAACTACAGCGGCGGCAAGAAGAGCTTCAGGAGGAGATCACCAACAGCGAAGACCAACGAGAGACATTAACGGAACGAAAACACGCAGTCAAAGAGGAGATAGAGAGCATTGAGCAGGAAGTAGACAACCTCGAAGACGAGTCATACAGTGAGATTCTCGAATTACACAAGGAAGCGAACGATCTGGAGTACGAACTTGGTGGTTTAGAAACAGACCTGCAGAACGTCGAAGACGAGATAGAACGGATAGAAGAACAGCTCGAAGAGGAAAAAGCGATGAAGAATCGCAAAAACGAGCTGACCCAAGAGATTGAGGCCTTGCGGACACGGGTAGAGACACTCGAGAAGCGGGCAATTGAGAAGTTCAACGAACAGATGGACACTGTTCTGGGATTGCTCGATTACGATAATATCGCGCGGGTGTGGATTGAACGACGGGAAGTGTCAGTGCGCGATGGCCGCCAGAAGAAGACGAAAACCATCTTCGATCTACACATCGTGAGACAATCTAAAAACGGGACGACCTACGAGGATCAGATCGAGAACCTGAGCCAGAGCGAGCGGGAAGTGACAGGACTCATATTTGCACTGTCGGGCTATCTGGCACACCAACTCTACGAGCGTGTCCCCTTTATTCTCCTTGATTCGCTAGAGGCAATCGACTCGGAGCGCATCGCGAATCTGGTCGAATATTTCGAAGAGTTCAGTGATTTCCTCGTTGTGGCACTGCTACCCGAGGATGCCGCGAAACTATCATCCGAGTACAACACAATTTCAGAGTTCTGATCGTCCGAGGTGAAACATTAGCTCTGCTGAAGATCCCCTGGCTGTTTGAATATGTAGAACACAAACCGTTTGATGTTCGATCGAACAGATTCCTCTCGCTCCTACATATTTATTGTTCTCTCGGCATAGTCATAGATATGATCGTCGCAAACTCGCTCCATCGTTCAAATCTGGCGATTCCGGGAAACGATCTGTCGATCGTTTCGGATGCATTGGGAAGCGATCCGGACGGTGTCTTGCTAGATTTGGAAGATTCGCTCGCACCAGGTGAAAAGGTCAACGCACGGGAGCGCATCCCGTCTCTTGTAACGGAGCACAACTGGGAGGACATAGTGCTGAGCTATCGGATTAATGGCGTTCGAACCCGCTGGTGGTACGGAGATGTTATCACCGTGATTTCCGAGGTTGGGGACGAAATCGACGTGCTAATTATTCCGAAGGTCCGAAAGAACGAAGACGTCCAAGCTGTTTCACTGTTGCTTGACAGCATCGAACGCAATGCAGGCATTGAACCAGGTTCGATCAAAATAAGCGCACAGATTGAAACAGCGGAAGGAATGAACAACGTCAAAGCGATCGCTCAAGCCAGCGATCGACTCGATGCATTGATATTCGGGCCTGCTGATTACGCGACTTCCGTCGGCGCACTCCATGGGGCGCGAGATTATCCGGGGCATTACTGGCATTACCCTCTTGCACGTCTCTCACATGCTGCCGCCAGTGCTGGACTCCACGCGATTGGTGGGGCGTACGTCGACTCAGGGGACGAAGAAGCATTTCAGGAAGCGTGTTTTCTGGAGCGAAGTTTGGGATACGACGGGAAAATCGTGGTTAACCCCGCACAGGTCGAGATGGCCCACGAGGTGTTTTCACCTGACGCTGACGAGATCGAACGGGCACAACGCATCGTCCGGAGATACGAAGATGCGCCACAAAACACCGTAGCCGCAATCGACGGCAACGTGATCGATCCAGCAATGTACCGGATGGCAAAGCGAATTATCTCGAAAGCCGAACGAGCCGATCTCATCTGAGCTGCTGGCTCCTACCAGCCAGTCGACCGTCTGATTGTTGTTCTATTCTCGCAAACATCCAGATGTTAACAATGTATAGTTCAGGCCGTAGAACAGTCGAGAATACTGTTAACAAATACCATAGTTGGGGGAACCTACAGGCAGCGGTCGGTTACAGTTACTGGCCCGAATGCAACGCGTTCTATATTATAGAACAGATCCAATATGTGACGATAACACAACCCATATACAGTCCCCGTAGAATTAGTTTTGATATGCCCTACGAGGCGCCAAGACGGGTCGAGACCACGACGCGGTCGTTTGAGATAATAGAATATCTCCGCCAACACGGGAAAACTGGTGTCTCGACGATCGCCAGTGAACTGGATATGAACAAAGGAATCGTTCACAACCACGTGAGCACACTTCGGGAGTTGGGCTACGTCCGGAAAGTAGGAAGCTGCTACGGGCTCTCACCGAAACTGTTCGCACTGGGCATGCAGACCCGGGCATCTTCGGAGTTGTACCAGTACAGTACGGGAGTTTTAGAAGAGTTTGCCTCACGGTTTGGCGTTGGAGTTGTCCTCGTTCAGCAGACCGAAAACGAATGCGTCGTAATCGCTGCGCACGAACTGCCAGCCACGCTCGACGTTGGTGTCGGGACGGTGCTACACCGGTTCAACTCTCTGGTCGGCGTTGTTACCCTTAACAGTGAAGAATATGAGTCGCAGCTCTCTGAGACAGTGTACGAGGACATCTTCATCCAACTCAACACCAAGGGGTACGCGGTTGGACCGCTGAGTGAGGCGGACCAAACACAATGTATTGCGTTCCCGGTGCGGGATGAATCAGGTATCTGCCTGGGTAGCGTGGGCATCCTTTCAGGTGATGATGAGACTCAGACACAACTCTCCGAATCACTCGGTACACTTCGACACAGAATCGAAGACCGGTTCGAAACCGAATGGACCGCTGAGCGCTCCTTTGCGACAGAGAAACATTCCTGGGTCTGGAAGTGACATATAATGTATATGTATATCTTTTGGTGTATCGACAATCGCGCTCTGTTTTAATCAAGACCTTTATTATTCTGCTCGAAAGCAACGATGTCGCAATGGTTAGCAAGAAAGCCAAACAAACGTGGCTTCAATTGGGAGAGTCGAGACCGGAAGTGAAATTAAAAAAAATCGTGGTGATTGCGGGGAAGTGAGTTGCAGTGCTACCAGTTGATGCGGTAATGTGGACTGTCGCGACGATTCCACTGGTACTGTTGTTGTTTACCCTGGGTGTCCTGCGATGGAAGGCACAAGACGCAACTGCTACCGGCGTATTCGCTGCGATCCTCGTCGCCTTCGGGATGTACCGAATGGACCCCGCCGGCATCGCGATAGCGAGTGCGAAAGGTGTCTGAGAATCAGTATTTATCCTCTACATCATCATCCCGGCGTTTATTTTCTATCACGTCATCGACCGGGCTGATGGGTTCGACACGCTCCGTGTGCAGATAAAGACGTTCACTGATAACGAGCAGTTTCTGATGCTTGGGTTCGGCTGGGTGTTCGTTTCCTTCATGCAGTCGATTTCTGGCTTCGGAACACCGATCGTCATCGTCGTACCGCTGTTGCTCGCGCTGGGCGTGAAACCAGTTACGCTGTTGCTATCCCATTGATCGGACACGCCTGGGCGAACACCTTCGGAAGACGATCCCATGGGTTGCAGCTGTCGCCGCGCTGGTCGGACTAGCGATCGTCCTGTTCACCACGGTCGGTTTCCTAGGGGTGGCCTGAGATGAACGATACTGTGCTTTACACCACCGCGTTCGCGCTGATGGCGCTCTCACTCCCGCTCGTGAGTTCCGGGTCGACAAACCAAATTACCGCGCTGTGGGGTATCGGATTCGTGATACTCGCAGTAGGCGTCCTCATTCCACCGGTGCTCCGATACACTGATGTAGAAGCAGCCAATGCTTGAAGATACAACGAGTAACTAAGCAGCCCAACTCACAGATCATGTACGAACGAACAGGACGGCCACCGACGCGGTCGAACAGGGCGATGATTACGACGCCGCATTATCTTGCCAGTGCCACGGGTGCCGATATCCTCCGAGCTGGTGGATCTGCAGTCGACGCGGCGATCGCAGCCAATGCGACACTTTGTGTCGCCTACCCTCACATGGCAGGACTCGGCGGTGACGGGTTCTGGCTCCTCTCGGACGACAACGATGTCCGTGCGATCAATGCGAGCGGACCTGCCGCCGCCGCAGCCAGCAAGAGCTATTACCAGGAACGCGGTTTCGAATCGATCCCAGAACGGGGTCCCGAATCCGCACTGACTGTCCCAGGCGCAGTCGATGGTTGGCGGCAAGCGCATCAGGAATACGGTTCTCTGCCATGGGAGCGGCTGTTCGAGGACGCGATTGCGTACGCTCGTGACGGGGTGCCCGTCACCGAAGAGCTCGCGCGGTGGATCGCGCTTGACCGTGATGTGATCGGCGTCGACGACACCGCTGCTGAGTTGTTTCTCGACAATGGAACAGTTCCGGATGCTGGGGCGCGTATCAGCCAGCATATGCTCGCAGATTCGCTAGAACGTATCGCCGAGCATGGGTCACGCGAGGGATTCTACGATGGAGCCCTTGCGCAGGAGTTCTGTGCGGGGCTTGGCGAGGACTCACCGCTCGAACCGGACGATTTCAGCCAGTATTCGGCTGACTGGGTCGAGCCACTCTCGATCGAGTACCGTGGGTACACGGCACACTCGCTACCGCCGAACACACAGGGGCTTGCTGCTCTGCAGATTCTGGGACTACTCGACGGGTTCGACGTCGAATCGTTCGGCGATGGGACTCGTGAGTACTACCACACTCTCGCAGAGGCTGTCAAAGTTTCCTTCGCCGACCGAGATGCCTGGGTAACAGATCCAGACAGTGTCAATCTGCCAGCCGAAACACTGCTCTCGGAATCGTATCTGTCTGGGCGACGTAATCTCATCACGTCATCGGGGGTGTTACCCGCGGATCTAGAGCCAGGGAGAGCGCCTGATAAAACGTCGAAAGACAGTGCGGCAGGTGGCGACACGGTGTATCTGTCGGTGGTCGACGAAGATGGGCTTGCAGTCTCGCTCATCCAGTCGATCTACTTCGATTTCGGCAGCGGAATCATCGCGGGCGATACCGGGATCATCCCACAGAACCGTGGGTCGTTCTTTTCGCTTGAGGACTCCCACGTCAACAGCCTTGTGCCTGGCAAGCGAACGTTCCACACCCTTACGCCTGCGATGCTGACCCACGATGGTGAACCTGAACTCATCTACGGCACAATGGGAGGCGAAGGGCAGCCACAGACCCAGGCAGCACTCGTCACGCGGCTGGTCGACTTCGGATACGATGTCCAGCAGGCCATCGAGGCACCACGCTGGCTGTACGGTCGAACCTGGGGAGAAGATACTCGCTCGCTCTCGCTGGAAAGCAGAGTTCCAGACAGTGTCATTACTGCGCTCCAGAAACAGGGTCACCAGGTCTCTGTTGCTCGACGATATGACGATACTATGGGTCACGCAGCCGCGATATCGATCGATGACGGAGTTCTGGAGGGGGGCGCGGATCCGCGCGGTGACGGGGCAGCGATCGGGCATTAAGAGCATGATCTGTGAACAATCACTACTGACGGGGAGGATGATATTTGCCATCTTTTGGGGTGTTCGGTAGCGTGACAGAAGTCAAACATCCCAGTGTCCGAGCGAAGGATATCCTCGGCTACTCCCGATGGTGGCAGATCGTCGCTGCCGCAGTGATGATGGCGCTCGTCAGTCCGTATCAGTACGTCTGGGCCTCGATAGAGGGGCCACTGGCGACCGATCTAAACACATCGCTATCGGCGCTTGGCTTCGTCTTCACCGCCTATGTGATTATCATGGCACTTGTTCAGTTTCCGGCGGGCTGGTGGCGTGACCGATACGGACCTCGTGCGGTCACGTTCGCCGCTGGCATCCTCGCAGGTGGGGGATACTACGCCCTCGCCTTCGCCACAGAAGTCTGGCAAGTGTACATCGCCTACTCGTTCGGTGCGATGGGCGTTGGAATGGTCTACACTGTTGCTGTGAATACCGCGATCAAATGGTTTCCAGATAGACGCGGTCTAACGACAGGGATCGGCACGATGGCATTCGCAGCAGGTAGTGCGGCATTTGTCCCATACGTCCGTGCTGCTGTCGCCGATGGCGCTCTCGCGAGCGCCCTCTCGAATATCGGGCTGTTGATTGGGATCGGTGTTATCGTCGGGACTGCAATCCTGAAAGACCCACCGGACTCGTGGTACGGGACGGAAGCGTCAACCAGCAAGAATATCGACACTGACTCCTCGAAAGAAGCTGCCAGCCAAGCCACGGAGAGCACTGGTCCTGACGGCGGTTTCAGTTCCTACAGGTGGCGCGAGATGATCAGAACCTGGCAGTTCTGGGTGCTGTATTTCATGTTCTTCGCTGTGAGCGCTGCCGGGTTGATGATTACCGCCCGTGTCGTGCTGTACGCAGAGCAAGCGAACATCAATGCGCTTGCTGTGACCGCTGCTGCCACCATCCTTCCACTTGCCTCTGGTGGTGGCAGGCTATTTGTGGGCTGGTTCTCTGATCATTTCGATCGCGGGAACGTCGCCTCTTTGGCGTTTCTGATCTGTGGGATGGCAACAATTGCTGTTGTCGTCACCGCGGGACTCGACTCCGGGGTTGGCTACATCGTGATGGTCGCAATTGCTGTGTTCTTCTGGAGCTCACAGTTTTCGGTGTTCCCGAGTCTTGTCGCCGATTACTACGGTCCGGAGTATTCCTCTGCCAACTACTCGATTGTCTACTCCGGCAAGATGTGGGGTGGCGTTTTCGGCGGTGGCGTCGTTGGCTGGCTTGTTGGCGTTATTGGGTGGGATCTCTCCTTCGTTCTCGGGGGCGTCCTTGCGCTCGGCGCTGGACTCATCGGCTTTATTCTCAGACCACCGGAGTGAGTGCTCCGGTATATTTTCTCCTGTAAGCAGTCGTCGACGACGCTCGACTGCAGTTTCGATCGCCGACAACAGGAGCTGTTTGAGTCGGCTATGGAACACAACCGCCTCTGTGATCAGTATCGTTATATCAGGCCAAAGCTCCTCGGCCAGACTGTCGGCGTAGGTCTCGTCGTCCTCCTCCGTACAATGGGAAACAGCCATCACAGTGGATACGTAGGCATGCTGCACTCTCCGGAGCCCATGGGCTCTGTCTGCTGTGAGCTGTTTTGGGGAGGTCCCGTTCGATACCGATTTCGTGGTTGCAGTCTCAATCTGTTTAATTTCTCGCCGAAATCGGTCAAAAGCATCTTGTTCATCGGTGAGACGTTGCCACTCTCTGGGAAGACACTCCTCTGGGGCATCAAATCTGGCTGTGACGGGCACATTACAGCAACTCATGTTAACACATTACATTATGATTTTTTAAAATACCACTGTTCTTGCAAAAATTGACACGCCAATAATCGAGCAGATTGGCAGGTTACCAGAGCGGTGTCCCCCTTCAGTGGAGTTGCAACTGGCGAATCGGTTGGCGGATGCCAGCTGTGGAGTAGTAACTGTGAAGGTATTGTAGACACTTCCTATTAAATAAAATAATGCGCGATAGATTTAAATGTTTATAATATTAATTTGTATCTGCTTACACATGGACACAGAACTAGTTATCAAAAACGGTTATTTGTATGATCGTGACGAGGTATTGGATATTCGGATTACAGATGGAGTAATCGCGGAGATTGATTCACAGATAGAGCCCGAAGAGAACGCGACTACAGTCGATGCGAACGAAAATCTCGTTGCGCCCCCGTTTGTTGACAGTCACATCCACCTGGATAAGGCACTCGTCTCGTCGGGTGATCGGTTCCCGAAATACAACGACGGCGGGACGGATTTTAGCGAGATCGGCGCGTTTGAGGAGAAACATTACAACGAGATTTCCTCAGAGGAACTGACACGCAACGCAGTCGAAGCTGGGAAGCTGGCCGTCTCAAATGGGACGCTGTATATGCGGACACACGTGACAGTTGGAGAGGATGTCGGTGGGACAAAGATGATGGAGAGCATCCTGCAAGCACGTGACGAACTGGAGGATATTCTGGACTTACAGATTGTGGTTCTCCCGAGGCCGGCCATCGTCCGTTCCGAGAAGACACGAGAACTTGTCGAGGAGTGTCTCGAGATGGGCGCTGATCATATCGGCGGCGCCGACCCTGCCACACGTGGCGGCGATATCAGCCGGACACTGGAGACATGGTTCGAACTCGCAGAACAGTATGATGTTGGGATCGACTCACACATACAGCATCCTGGAACGCTCGGGATGAACGTCCTCAACAGGATGGCCGAGGAAACTGTTGAAAACGACTACCAGGGACGGGTGACTGCCAGTCACAGCTACTGCATGGCTGAACTAGACGGCAAAGAAAACGACATTGACACACCGGGACTTTCGGATACAGTGCTCAAATCGAACCGAGAAGCAGCACTCGATCGTTCGATAGAGACGTTCGCAGACGCCGGTATGAAGTTTGTTACCTGCCACCCCAGTACCCGTCCCGGCATGCCAATACACGATCTGTTGGGGGCCAACGTCCCACTGGGATGGGGATCGGACAACATTCAGGACTGGGTCATCCGACATTCCCAACCCGACGCCTTGCAGGGCGCGCTGGTCAACGCATTCAAGCTAGATTACAACCAGTACAGCTTCGCGTCGAATCAGGGTCTCGATCACCTCTGGAAGATGGCGACACAAGAGGGTGCACGAGTGCTCAGTATCGAAGACGAGTACGGTCTCGAAGCGGGAAATCCTGGAAATATGGTCGTGTTCGACGAACAGTCTCCCCAGTGGGCAGTTCTGAACCAGGCGAACCGGGAATACGTAATCAAGGACGGACAGATTATCGTCGAGGACGAGGAGTTCCAGATCGCAGTTTGAACGGATCCAGGCAGACGGCCCAACTGGTCCGTGGTACAACAAGCTGTGAGTCACACGGCGTGAGACACCATACTGTGTTCACAAATTGCCGCACAAACAGTATCAGAAGCCGTAGCTGTCGAGAATTTCGATTGCAAAATCAGTCGCTCCCTCGTCAATACTGAGTCGGTCGACATCGCTATCGACTGGCTGTGTGGCGTCGATCCCCATCTTGCTCGTCGCACCGTCTGCTGATGATGGATCGAGTGGGTTGCCTGTTGCCTTCGGTAGGGTAAAGACATCCTCATCGGGCTGGACCCGTGTCGCAACCGCCCACATGACGTCGCTGATATCCCGCACGTCCACATCGTCGTCGACTACAATAACGAGTTTGATATACCGCCATGCACCAAGTGCCGAGAGGATCGTCTGCTGGGGCTGGCCTGGGCCAGATTTGTCGATGGAGACGAAACAGTGGTAGTGCGTGCCTGCATTGGGGAAATGCATTTCCTCGAGATACGCGTTCTCGTCTTTGATTTTCTGGTATATTGTCGGCTCCTTCGGCGCACGTCCGAGTTGTAGATGTTCACGGGACTGTCCAGGGACAATCGACAGAAAGTACGGGTTATCGCGGTGAGAAACCGAGTCGACTCGGAGGACGTTGTTGCTCGACCGACCGCTCATGACGCCAGTGTACTCTCCGAATGGTCCTTCGGGCTCGTGTTCAGTTGGGTCGATCGTCCCTTCGATAACCAGTTCTGACTGTGCTGGGACGGTGAGATCGGTCGTCTCACAGGGGACGACATCGAGTGGCTGGTCGCGCATCGCACCGACTACCTCGTACTCGTCGACGTCGATCCCGAGGTTCGCACTGGCTCCGACATAGACGTTCGGATGTGCACCGACGATAACTGCCACGTCCATCGTCTTGCCCATCTGTTCGCCTTTCCGGAC
>LKMJ01007210.1_pt1 | contig 10474 bp, 3 predicted proteins | sample 643391 | NCBI WGS metagenome assembly LKMJ01 (sample SAMN04112250, study PRJNA286221) | soda lake metagenome | biome: soda lake; feature: Kulunda Steppe; material: water; isolation source: sample PL-Br10 brine of Picturesque Lake | place: Russia: Kulunda steppe | collected 2010-07
ACAAAATTTACAACAGGCAAGTAGTGCATCTGAGGTGCTAAAGGCCTATATGTGATTAATTTATAAAATTTTGAAAAATAAATATCTGTTAAGCAGGAAATTTAATGAATATATTGAAGTTAAATATGACAGGATTGTTTAAATTCAGCAGTTTATCAGATTATAATTAGGCAAATTATTAATAAAAATATAATTTAATCATGAACCAAAAAACACCATTTACAAAATATAAATATATATATTGATGTTTAACAGCTAAAGGTAAATTTTGACAAACCCATTTTAATGATATAGTTGTTATGCCAAGCACGATAATTTCGGAATTTCTTTAAATTAGACCTTGTACATTGAATTCAGTAAATTTTTTTGATAAGTATTCAAATGCCCCGTTACGATATATTAAATCAAATATATATTCATCGATTAATCAAGTTTTATATTTAAATCTTTTTAATCGAATAATTTAATTAGGTATTTATAACTTCAGAACTCTTAAAGTCTAGTTCTTTCTTTTTATGCAAAACATACTGATAAATCACCATTTCTAGATGATAAAGTTTGATATATGAAGTTTCATTTATTTCTCCAATTTGAAAAGCGCACAAAAAGTAACATTTTGCAGTTTTAAGAACTGATTTTGATAATGTTGATATAGCAGCAAGTTCATCATTGACTAAATTGAAAATAGGCAAATTTTCAGAGTTCTGAACTTATTTATCGGAAATGCATAAATACTTAAGTGAAGTGGTGATAATATGAATAAAACCATATATATATCTAATTCATATATGGACAGTTTAGATAAATTAAGCAAAAGTGAACGCAAAAGAGTTAAGCAAAAATTACAAGATTTTGCTACTAATGAAAAAACTAGTGGTTTTTCCATACACCCTCTCGATCGAACCGATTGTGATGATAGTTTTAGAAGCGCTAGAGTTAGTAGAGATCTCAGAATAATATTTTCCCAAAAAGGAATTAAGTATATTTTCTTGTATGTTGATCACCATGATGATGCTTATAATTGGGTGGAGGGGAAATATTTAGATCAAAATAATTTTGGTGCTTTATATATAAGAGATGTAAATATAAAGCCTAAAGAAGTTAATCACACTTATAGAGATTACTTAAATCAATTTGATAGACGTTCTCCTCTTTTACAAGAAAAAAATATTAAGCAAAAAGATTTAGAAATGTTAGGTATTGAATCGGAATTTTCTGAGTATCTTATGCAAATAAAAGAAATTGATTCTTTTATTAACTTCATTGATATATTTCCTGAGGAAATTGCAGAAGGGCTTTTGGATTTAGTTACAGGGAGTAAAACTATTAAAGAAGTATATACTATTCTTAATGATGATCCTGTTAATTCTGATGATAGCATAGAAGATGCTCTTGCTCATAAAGATTCTAAAAGGAGATTTTATTTTGTTGAAGAATACGATGAGCTAGATTATATTTTAGAAGAAAATATAAAAAAATGGCAGTTGTTTCTTCACCCAAATCAGGAGTTTGCTGTAGTAAAAGATTTTAATGGCCCGGCTTTAATAGAAGGTGGACCAGGGACTGGTAAAACAGTAGTAGGGATGCATAGGGCAGTGTATTTAGCTAATAATATATATCAAATAGAAGATGACAAGATATTATTTGTTACCTTTAGTAAAAAATTAGCTAACTATATTGATGAAAAATTAAATATTTTAAAAAAACAGAAGAACTCACCTGATATAATCGATGTTAAAGGTGTGGATAGCTTTATTTACAAATTAATCAATCAGTATAACTTAACAGATAATAAAAATTGTTCTCCTGCTAAAATTCTTGATATTATGGAGAACTTATATTGTGAATTTGAAACTGACTATAACTTTCATTTTTTTGAAACTGAATATGAAGAAGTAATTCAGAGATATAATATTAAGACAGAAGACGAGTATTTAAGTATTGATCGACTGGGAAGAAATAGGGGCATACATCCTTCTAAAAGAAAACATATTTGGAAGTTTTTTTCTGAACTATTAAGTTGTAAAGATAAATATGATCTGATAGATTACGAAGATAGGGCATTTATAGTAGAGCAAGCAATTGATGCAGGGTTAATAAAACCTATGTATAGTTCAGTGATTATTGATGAATCTCAGGATTTGACCCCAGTTAAAATCAGGATCTTTCATAAATTGACTAAAAGTGATTCTAACAACCTATTTTTGCTTTCAGATAAAAACCAAAGAATTTATAAATTAGATAGTTGGAAGAAAGATGTTGGTATAAATATCGTGGGAAGAACTTATTATTTAACTTTAAACTATAGAACTACCAAGCAAATAAGAGATTATGCTGATAATCAGTTTGTAGAAACTAAACAGAATCAAGAATATTTGAAGGAGTATAAAAGTATTTATTTAGGTCCTCAACCAATTATTAAGTCTTTTTCTAATAATAAGAAGCAGTGTGATTATATTATTGAAAAAATTAATAAATACTTAAGTCAGGATATAGAACCTTATGAGATTTGTGTCATTAATATGGGGTATAGAAAAGAGTTAAAAGGAATATTGGAGCATAATAATATAGAAGTCAGTGAATTAGAAGGCGAGATTTATCCTAAGCCTGGAAATGGACTAAGTTTATCAACTTTACATGGCGCTAAAGGACTGGAGTTTAAAATTGTATTTATATCTAATTATGAAGCTATAGAAGATATTTTGAAAAGAGAATATAGTGATAAATGGTTTAATCAGCAAAAATTAAAACAAATTGAATGCTTAAAATATGTTGCTTGTACTAGAGCAAGAGATGAATTGATTATTACATATTTAGATAACTAAACAGTGACAGGAAGTGAATATTTATGGCATTTGTTTTGCCGGAAAATCCAAAATTTCAAAATAAATCGGAAGAAAAATTTTATAAATATTGCAAGAAGAATTTACAAAATAATTATATTGTATATTTTAATTATGAAGTTAATTATAGGGAATTTGATTTTGCTATTCTAATTCCTGAAAGAGGTATAGCTATTGTAGAGGTAAAAGGCTGGTATGCAAAAAACATCATTGAGGTTAAAGATAATAATAATATGGTTTATAATACTAGCAAAGGTGAAACTATAATTGAAGCATCTCCATTTAAGCAGGCTAAAGAATACATGTATAGTTTTATAAACTTAATAGAAAATAAATTAAATAAAAGTTATAAGGCATTACCTTTTGTTTGTTATCCAGAGATTTCTAAAGAAAGTTATTCTGATAAAAGCTTAGTTTTATTTTCACCTGAAAATTTAACATTTTTTGTGGAAGATTTGGAGATGCAAAATATAAACAACAAATTAATATCTGCTTTTGATCAAATTAATTTGCCTAGTATTAATAACTTTGATGATAATGCAGTAACTTCTGTGAGGAAATTATTTGAGAATGATGTACAAAAGATTAAGTCAGATAAACCAGTTCAAACTAAAGGAGATAAATCAAAAACCCCATCTGAAGCTAGTTGCATTTCCGCTAATAAAACGAAGGCTTATTCTAAATTGTATGTTATACCTGATAAAAGTAGCAAATCTGAAGATATGTATAAAAATATTATTGCAGAATGGGATAAAGGGATTAAAATTTATGTCTGTACTGATTCAACTGAAATTATGAATGAGATAAAGGAGCAATTACTTACTCACATAAATAATTTGAAATTAAAGCAATTTCTTTCTTATAAAGAATCTAATGAAAATTTATTTATGATTTTTAACTTTACGATATATAAGTTTACAGGACAGATAGATAAACTAGAATTTTTTACAATAACGGATGGTTTAAGTGTTGATTCTTCTCATAGAGATGATCATTTAGAAGTATTAGAAGAAATTAACAGAACTTCTTCATTTAATTTGCAGCAATATAAATTAGAGCATGCTGAAGTTAATCAAGATATGTGTATCAGGGCAGGAGCTGGTACTGGCAAAACTTATTCCATGTTGACTCGTATTGCTTATCTGCTCTACATACATGAGTACTCTCCAGAAGAGATAGTAAACAAAATTATCCTGATAACATTTACTAATAAAGCAGCAGATAACATGAAAGAAAAACTAAAAAAATACTTACAGAATATGTTTCTTTTAACTAAGGATTATGATTACTACAAAATGATTAAAAATATAAATGCTATGAACATATCTACAATACATTCTTTAGCAAAAAAAATAATTGAAGAGTACTCTTCGAATCTTGGCTTGGGCATTGATTTTAATGTGACCAGTGGTTCTTATGATAGAAAAAAGGAAATTGAAAAGGCATTAAATAAGTATTTACAAACTAATAATATTAACTTAAATACAGATATTAACATTTATCATTTTGTTAATAGAGTAGAAAGTTTAATTAGCAAATTAGAAAATAAAAACATCGATATATTAAATGATAATATTAATTTTGGAACAAATAATCAAAACCTAGAAATTCATAAATTATTACATAAAGTAATAATTAACGCTGAAAAGTTATTTCGAGAAAAGGTCCATAATTCTAATAAAGTGCACTTATCCAATATTATTATTTTAGTTAAACAAATTCTTGAAAAAAATAATGAAAAACTAAAGCAACTCGACTATGATTATGTTTTTATCGATGAATTTCAAGATACAGATGATAATCAGATAGATTTAATTAAAGAGTTTCAAAATTTGCTTGATTTTAATCTATTTATAGTGGGTGATGTAAAGCAATGTATTTATAGATTTAGAGGTGCGGAGCTTGAGGCTTTTAAGCGTTTAGGAGTAAATGATGATGAGTGGCTACACTATACTTTGAACGAGAATTATCGGACAGATTTAAACTTATTAAAACAGCTTGAAAGATCATTTTCCGCCTGGGATAAGAATGATAAATTTATTTTTAACTATGGTTGTAAAGAAAAGCTTTCTAGTCATATAAATTTAAATGCTTCTTCTGATAGATATTTTAACAAAGTTAATATTAGTAATCCTGATGAATTTGCTGTTAAACTAAAAGAAACAATTGATTATTATTATAATCAATTAGAAGAAAATGAATCAATAGCAATTCTTACTAGAACTAATTATGAGGTAAAAAAGATTAAATCTTTAGAGAGTTCATTGAAAAGTTTCATTGAAACTGATATTGGTGGCAGCTTATATAGAGAAAAGCCAGCATTAGATTTATTAAAATTGGTTATGGCTTTGAAGAACCCTGAATCACCAGAACATCTTTATAGTCTCTTTGATACTGGTTATACTAAAAGTAATTTACCCAAAAACTGGATTATTCATAAAAAAATGATGGGAAAAGATTTAGTTGGTCTTTTTGAGGATTTTCCTCCTATAAAAGGATGGTCTAAAAGTATTAGGCATTTAAAGGATTATCCAGTCTTAAAAATATTACGAGATTTAGTAACCAAAAATAAGCCTTATAATAATACGCCGGGTTATTCTGAAAAAAAATATAAAAGATATTATAAGAGAAACTTAGATGCAATTTTTGAAGAATTAGTTAATAACAAAAATATTGAATATTTAACCTTAAATAATATAGAGAAGAGCTTAAAGTTAAAGGTTTATTCAGAATTTGACAAAGAAAAAAGAGAAACCAGAGATTTAATATCTGATCAAGAAAAAAACATTTATTGCATGACTGTTCATAAAGCAAAGGGTTTGGAATTTAATACCGTGATTTTGCCATTTACTAATAAATCGGTATATAGTTATAGTCAAGGAAATAATGTTAATATGATTACTACCAAAAAAGAAGAAACTTATACTCTAGGTTATAGTATTAATTTGGCTGGGCAATATTCAAGTAAAATATATATAAACAACGATATATATGAAAAAGAGAAAAAGGACGAAAAATATTATAATATTTCTGAAGAAGTAAGGATATTATATGTTGCTGTAACTAGAGCAATAAAAAATTTGTCTTACTTTAAATATCTTGATAACAATCAGACTAGATTAACCTGGCAGTATTTAATTGAAGGTGGTGATTGATTTGTTTGATAATATTGAAGCAATATATACTTACGATGATCCTTTTAAAATAAATAACGCTGATTATTGGGATAAGATTGAAAACATCCCTCATCTGTGCGCTTCTCAAACTTTGGTGCAAGGAATGTCTTATCTATATAATGATGAAGATTATAATACACCTTTTTTTGTTATTGACGATTTTATTGAGCTATATTATGAATCTTGGGAATCTAAAACTGAGAATAAAATAAAGCAATATTGTAGTATTTCTGATTATATTACTAATCTTCCAGAAGATGAATTAAAATTTTCACTAAAATTTAATAAAAGAGAGATATACAAATCTTTAAGGATATTAAAAGAATTAAATATATCACCTAGAGATTTTAATATAAAGTCCCTTGCCTCAGAACAGAAGGTGTTTATTGATTTATATAAAAACTTGTTTAATGATAAAAGGTGGAATTTGATAAATCAACACGGAGAAGCATTGCCTATTTTAAAAAAATTAATTACAAAAAAAGCTTTGTCATACCAAGAAAGAGCAATTCGGGCTAACGATGATTCAGGGAATATTAAAAAATGGGAAAGAAAGTATAAACAGGCCAAAAGAATTCGTAATAATCTAGAAGAACCTGGGGCAATTGTGATAAGCGGACTGCATAGATTTAATTCGCTAATCCTCAGACTGTTAGAAGATCTTCAAAAAGAAAATATCAAAATATATTTTCTGTTTAATTATAATTCTGATTTTGAGAAAATTTACTCGACCTGGGATAAGGTTTATGCCTGGTTAGATAATGATTTTATACAATATAATTCTGACTTTAGGGGTAATAAATTAGGAGAAATGTTGGGGGATTTACTTGAAGGTAATTTATTCTCAGATATTGATGAATTAGATGACTCCCGTTATTCTTTTAAAGCATATGATAATCTGACTGCATTTTCTGATGAGATTAAACGTAGTTTTGAAAGAGCTCGTCATTTAATTAGCAAGGATAGAGATGTAACAAAAAAACCTCAAGAAATTTTCGGGAGTAAGGTCTTAGGAAAGATGAATCACCAGTACTATGCTCCTGATAACGAAATAATAAACGGACTGTTGAAATCATATTTTCCTGAGCAATTTGGTGACAAACCATTTTTGTCCTACCCTATTGGTCAGTTTATTTTAAATCTTTATAATATGTGGGATGAAGATAATCAAAAAATAGAAATTGATGATAATAGTTTAAAAGAATGTATTTATTATTTTAGTAGAATTGATAATGGTTTGAATCCTCTTCTAACTTATGAGAAAGTGGAATTATATTTACAAAACATAAGGGGTAAAGATGATTACATCAAAAAAATCAACAAGTTAATTAAAATAAACCAAGAATTAAAAGAGAAAAATGATGATAACTTAAATATATTTTCTTTCTATAATTTATATCCAATAGAGTTAGAACATTTACAGGAAATTATCAAAACAATCTTTCAAGTAATGGAAATCTTATTTAATGTTGATAATAATGGTTTGGTAAATTTCAAAGAACATTATCAAGCATTAACCTCAATCATTAAATCTGAAGGTATTAGAAGATATTTAAATAAAGCAGAAGAGGAAATTGCTGAAAACATATTAAAAAGACTTGATAATTCAAATGAACTTGACTATAAAGGTTATATTAGTGATCTTAAAGAAAGCTTACACTTTTATTTAAGTAACAAAAGAAAAGAAGATCCTCACTGGATTGTTAGGAATTTAGAACAACTTGATGGTGATGTTCTTTTAAGCAAAAATAATGTTTTCTTAAATAGTAGAACTTATCATCTAGCTTTGATTTCAGATGCTAATATGAATTACTCTCTTAATAATTTACTGCCTTGGCCTTTAACAGAAAGTTTTTTTCAAGCATATTCTGGTGAAATAAATATTCGTAATAAGATTAATACAATTTTAGAACCTCTTCGCGAATACAGCAATTTTCTTAGATTTTCATTGTTTTATGCGTCTTATTACACTAATAGTAATATTAATATTAGTTATGTTAAATCATATAAAGATGAAAAACAAAATCCTTATTTTTTGCTTGATATGTTAGGAGTAGATTTTGATGATATTGATCAAATTATAGAAGACGAAGATGATAGCAGAAACAGTTCTTTGCTTTTTTCTTATGATGATTACTCCTATACTACGGCAGATTTTAATATGAGTGACCGAGACTATCAATATGGATTACTATGTCCTCTGAGATTTTTTATTAATAAATTTTTGTCTGGAGATGACAGCTTCAAAAATGAATATCATGTTAGCCTGGCCGTTACTGTTTTATTGTTAATAGAGTCCTGGGAGAAGTTGCAAGGCAAACCTGCAGATCAAATTGAAGAAGTTGTAAAGCAAGAGGCATCTCGATTAAGAAAAGATTATTTCCCTTACTATTATCGTCATGATTTTCTTGATAAAGAAAAAAAGGTTATAAAAAAAATTAAAAATGATTATGTAGACCAAAGAGGGGAAAAAGTATATGAAATTAAATCAAGCCAAAAATATTATTTAGAATTAAGAAAAAGAATTTTATATGGAAAGATCAGTAATAAAGATAAAGAAAAACTCACGAAAAATATTTTTAATATAGATAAAAATGAAGTTCAAAATGAAATTAAAACCCAAATAAATAATTTCATTAAATCTGAAAACAGTTGTTATGACCTTAAAACGGATGAAGCAATTTGTGAGCTTTGTGAAAATCAAGAGATATGTTTAAAGCAATACTTGAATTAAAGGAGGAACAATTTTGAGCAAATACCCACAAGTGCCGGATATTTTAATCACACCTGAGCATAATTTTATGAAAGACTTTTATATGCCTTGTATACAATGGGCTGATTATTATGATAGAGTAATAGGTTATTTTACTTCTGAATTGATTAAAAATAATGTAAAAGGCTTAAGTTGCTTTGCTGCTGAGGGAGGAGAAGCACGCTGGATTACAAGCTTAAATATGAGAAAAAAAGATCATGAAACTATAATAAAGAGGTTAGTTGAACCTGATAATTTAGATATTATAGAAATTTTGAAAGAAAATATTGATGAGATAAAATCTCTTCTAGAAAATAACACTCTTAATGCTTTGGGGTGGTTGATTTATGATGGTGTAATAGAATTCAAGTTTGCTTTGCCCACAAATAAGTCAGAATCCGGGGATATTTACGATAAGTTTGGAATATTTTACAAAAGCGATGGGAGAGAATTATCATATAAGGAGCCAGAAATTAATGACAAGAAAGGTAGAATTCGTCATGAAAACATAAAGGTATTTAAGTCTTGGCAAGGATTAGGATCATCTGTAGATATGAATAAAAAGCGTTTTCAAAAGTTGTGGGATGACGAGGATCCTAATGTGGATGTCTATAAATTGCCTCAAGTTATAAAAAACAACTTGATTAATTTAAGAATTGCCTCAAGACCTTATAGTAAAAATAAATCCCGAGCAGAAAAGAAGTACAAGTGGCGCCACCAAGATGAGGCTGTTAAAAAATTTCTTCAGCAAGAGAATGGAATTTTGGAAATGGCAACAGGAACTGGCAAAACTAGGACTTCTTTTAAAATAATGAACAATTTGTTGGAAAATAATCATATAAACAATGTAGTTATTACTGCAAAAGGAACTGATCTTCTAGATCAATGGGAAAAAGAAATTTATAAATGGACAGAACTTAGTTTATATAAGCACTATGGCTCTTATAAAGATATGGCTGATTTCAAATATAATTTTGAGGGTTCTATTTTATTGATTTCCAATTATTTTTTAAGTGAGTTAATTTCTTATTTTAAACCGAACATCACTGATTATGCTTTGCTTATTTGCGATGAGGTTCATAATTTTGGATCAAATAAAATGGTGGAAAGATTAAGTGGAGAAATAAAAAAATTTAAGTACAGATTAGGTCTAAGTGCTACTCCAGAACGACCTTATGATGAAGAAGGAAATAAATTTTTAGAAGAAGAGATTGGAGGAAATGTTATTGAATTTGGATTAAAGGATGCAATCAAACGAGGAATATTATGTGAATTCAATTATTTTCCTTTGGGTTATGAGCTTGCAGAAGAAGATAAAAAAAAGAAACGTGATATTATCGCAAGGTATAATGCTTTAAAAAAAGAAGGTAAAGGCTATAACAAAGAAGATATGTTTATTGAGTTATCCAATGTAGTTAAGAGTTCACCAGCTAAACTGCCTATTTTTAAAGACTTTTTAAGTAAAAGTTCTAATATACTTCAAAATGCATTAATTTTTGTTCATAGTAAAGATTATGGTGAGAAGGTTCAGGAGATAATCATTAAACATGTTCCAGAGTATCATACTTATTACTCCGGGGATAGCAAAGACAATCTTTATAAATTTTCTCAAGGGGGTATTAACTGTTTAATAACATGCAAGAAATTATCTGAAGGCATTGATATTAAATCTGTTAATAATATTGTCCTATTTGCTAGTGATA
>LKMJ01007211.1_pt1 | contig 10473 bp, 8 predicted proteins | sample 643391 | NCBI WGS metagenome assembly LKMJ01 (sample SAMN04112250, study PRJNA286221) | soda lake metagenome | biome: soda lake; feature: Kulunda Steppe; material: water; isolation source: sample PL-Br10 brine of Picturesque Lake | place: Russia: Kulunda steppe | collected 2010-07
GAAACGCGAAACTGCCGAGGTCGACTGCCCGGACGCCCCCTTCCAGGTAGGCCTCACAGACGAGCGCCTGTCCGGGGAACTGGTCGCGTGGGACATGTGACAGGGCCTGCCCGGCGTCGACGTAGACCGCGTGTCCGCCGGTTGGTCGGTACACCGGGACGCCGCGGTCGTCGAGCAGCGCAGCAAGCTCCTGTACCTGTCCGATTCGCGCCTCCAGATACGCCGGGTCGGTCGCCTCGCGAAGCCCGACCGCCATCGCGGCCATCGCTCGACCGGACATCCCCCCGTAAGTGTAGAACCCCTCGTAGAGAATCGAGCGCTGTTTGACCTCCTCGAACAGCGCCTCCTCGTGTGCCCCGAACGCCACGAACCCGCCCATGTTGACGAGCCCGTCTTTCTTCCCGCTCACGACGACTGCGTCCGCGTACGAGAGCTGCTCGCGGACGATTTCCTCTATGGCGTCGTCCTCGAACTCGGCCTCTCGCTGGCCGACGAACCACGCGTTCTCGGCGAACCGGCAGCCGTCGACGACCAACCTGGCGTCGATATCGTCTGCGAGTTCGCGCGCCCGGCGGACGTTCTCGACCGACACCGGCTGTCCGGCCGCCGAGTTGTTCGTTATCGTCATGATAATCGCCGGAACTCGGTCGGTCCCGACGGACTCGGCGCGGTCCCGTGCAGTTTCCACGTCGAGGTTGCCGTCGAAGTCACCTCCCGAGTCTAACTCCCACGCCCCTGGGACCGGGCAGTCGACCGGCTCGCCGCCCGCCTCTGCGACGTGTGCGCGAGTCGTATCGAAGTGCGTGTTCGAGATGACCACGTCGCCCTCCTCGACGAGCGCTCCGTACAGGATGTGTTCCGCCCCGCGTCCCTGGTGTGCGGGGACGAGATGCTCGAACCCGAGCACCGACTCGACGGCGTCGGATAGCTGCTCGAAGCTCTCGCTTCCGGCGTAGGACTCGTCACCACCCATCATCGCGGCCCACTGGTCGGTGCTCATCGTCCCGGTTCCGCTGTCGGTCAACAGGTCGACGTACACGTCCGACGACGACAGTCCGAAGATGTTGTAGCCAGCGTCGCGCAGTGCCTGCTCTCGACGCTCCCGATTCGGGAGGTCCGCTCTGGAGACCATCGCAGATTCGTACATACCCGCGTCTTCAGCCCCATGCCTCGTGATTCTTTCCCGATAGCTCTGTCCACTGTCGGCAGAAGATGGGTGGCACTGTCCGAGTTCGTCCGTCAGTGGCTGAAACTGAGTACTGTCAGGCGAAGGCGATTGGCGTTCCGCTCGTGTCGTCTTCGCGCACCTTCTCCAGGGCGTCGTGGAAGTCCGCCATCGTGACTTCAGTCCGTGAGTCCCGGATTGCGAACATCCCGGCCTCCGTCGCGAGCGAGGAGAGTTCGGCACCCGTGAACCCATCCGTCTCGTTCGCTATCACCGTCAGGTCGACATCGCTGTCCAGATTCATCTCTTCGGTGTGAATCTCCAGAATCGCCTTTCGGCCGTCCCAGTCCGGCTCCGGTACCTCGATGAGGCGGTCGAAGCGACCCGGTCGGAGGATGGCGCGGTCGAGCATGTCGAAGCGGTTCGTCGCGGCGATGATACGGATATCACCGCGATCATCAAACCCGTCCATCTCCGAGAGCAACTGCATCATCGTTCGCTGAACCTCGGCGTCGCCGGAGGTCTTGGACTCCGTTCGTTTCGAGGCTATCGCGTCGATTTCGTCGATGAAGATGACTGCTGGCTCGTGTTCGCTCGCCAGTTCGAACAGGTCACGCACCAGTCGGGCCCCCTCGCCGATGAACTTCTGGACCAGCTCCGAGCCGGCCATCCTGATGAACGTCGCGTCCGTCTCGTGGGCGACAGCCTTGGCCAGCATTGTCTTCCCCGTGCCCGGCGGGCCGTGCAGGAGCACCCCGGACGGTGGCTCGATACCGACTTTCTCGAACTGTTCGGGGTCGCTCAGCGGGTCCTCGACGGTTTCGATGACCTCTCGAATCTGCTCTTTGAGACCGCCGATATCCTCGTAGGTAACGTCGGGACTCCGGTCGATTTGCATCGCCTGTGCTCTCGCGTCTGTCTCAGGGTCGAGAATCTGCTGGATGCCAAAGGAGTCGTCGATAGCGACCCGGTCGCCTGCCTCCAGGTCGTCCTCTACCGACGGCGAGTTGTCAGTGAGCACTTCTTGATTGTTCCCGTGCTGTTTGATGACGATTCCGTCATCCATGACCTCCTCTGCGGTAGCCACGTATAGCGATGAGGACTTCAGCGTCCGGTTCTCCCGCTCCAGGGAGTCCACTTTTCCCGTCAACGCCTGTCTCCGCTCGTGAGCGGCGTCTAGCTGCTGTTCGAGCTTCTGGTTCACTTGCATCACCTCTTCGAAGTGGGCCCGGAGCGCCTGGAGCCGTTCGTCAGGAGTCATATCCGGATCCAAATCGAGGCGCGGGCGCTCTGGGAGCGATGGACTTCGAGACATCTGGTTAGAAACAGTTTGGTCGTGGTGGAATAAAGGTTTTCGGGAGTTCCACGTCGTGGTCGGATGTGTATCCGCTCGTCTGCCGTGAGATATGCCCTCTCTGTGCGCTCAGAGCAGCGCCTCTAGCTCGTCCAGTGTCTCGTCGTACACGTCGATGGCGTCTTCAATCGGGGCCGGCTCCGTGAGGTCGACGCCTGCCTCTTTCAGGATGTCGAGCGGGTAGCCGTGGGACCCGGCCCGCAGCAGGTCGCGGTAGCGCTCAGCGGCTGGTTCACCCTCCTCGCGGATTGACTTGACCAGCGAGACAGCCGCGGAGATGCCGGTCGCGTACTGGAAGACGTAGAACGCGCGGTAGAAATGCGGGATGCGCATCCACTCGCGAGCGATTCTGTCGTCGACTGCCGCCGGTTCGTAGTACGCTCCTTTGATATCCGCAAAGAGGTCGTCGAGCGCGTCCGGCGTCAGCGGTTCACCGTTCTGGGAGCGCTGGTGTGCGCGGTGTTCGAACTCCGCGAACATCGTCTGTCGGAACAGCACCGACCGGAACCGTTCGAGATACTCGTTGAGCACGTGCTTTCGGAGGTGGTCGTCCTGGACGGTCTCGAGCATGTGATGGGTCAACAGCGTCTCGTTGACTGTCGACGCAATTTCGGCGATGAACAGCGAATAACTCGCGTAAATGTACGGCTGGGCGTCGGACGCGAGCTCGGAGTGCAGGGAGTGGCCGAGCTCGTGAGCCAGCGTGTACATCGAGTCTACGTCGTCCTGATAGTTCATCAGAATGTACGGCTGGGAGTCGTAGGTCCCGCTGCTGTAGGCACCTGACCGCTTCCCCTCGGTCTCGTAAACGTCGACCCAGCGGGAGTCAAGTCCCTCGGCGAGCCGTGACTGGTAAGACTCTCCCAGCGGTTCCACCGCGTCGATGACGTACTCACAGGCGTCTTCGTAGGGCAGCTCTGGCCCTTCGTCCTCGACCATCGGGACGTAGAGGTCCCACATCTGGAGGTCGTCGGCGCCGATAACATCCCGTTTGAGCGCTGCGTGACGATGAAGTGTGTCGAGGTTGTCACGCACTGTGTCGACCAGCGTATCGTACACCGCAGTCGGGATGTTCGGGCCATCCAGAGATGCTTTTCTGGGTGTATCGTAGTTCCGCGCCGAGGCGAGCTTCTCGTTTTTCTTGACGCTGTTGCGGTACGCTGCTCCGACCGAGTTCCGGACGGTCTCCCACTCGTCGAAGTACGCCTCGTAGACGCGCTGGCGGAACTCCCGGTCCGGGTCTTTCAGTAGCGTCGTAAAGTTGCTGAGCGTTATTTGCGTATCTTCTCCGTCAGGGCCCTCGACCGACGGGAACGTCATGTCCGCGTTCGAGAGCATGTTGTAAATCTCCCCGGGGGCACCCGTCACCTCCCCGAGGTCCGACAGTAACGCCTCGACTTCCTGCGAGCGCGTGTGTGGCTTTCCCCGGAGCACGTCGTCGATGTAGTGGTCGTACGTTTCTAGCTCCTGCTCCTGCTCGAAGAACGCTTCTGTGGACTCGCGGTCGAGCGTCTGGAGTTCGGGTTCGAGAAAACTGGTCGCGGTGCTCGCGTCGGTGTACAGTGATTTGGCCCGCGTGAGCATCGCCTGTGCCTCGCTATCCTGTGTGTTTTCGTCGCTCCGAAGGCGAGCGTACGTGTAAACGTTCTCCACCTGGCGCATGACTTCCTGGTACCGGTCGAAAAAGCGCGCGAGCGTCGTGGCGTCGTCCGTGAGCTCTCCTTCGAACTCACGGAGCGTCGATAGCTCATTCGCGGCCGTTTCGTAGCCCTGCTCCCACTCCTCGTCATTCTCGAACAGCGAATCCAGTTCCCATCGATACGTTTCCTCTATTTCGCTTCGCTCGGGGACGGAACTCATCACCCCGTGGTTTGGCTGGTTCCAATGTAAGCGTTCCTTTGTCCCTGTCACTTGAGGTGTGACTCGTGTCTGACAAACAATCAAGTACGATGGCTCCTCCGTGTCTACAACGGATGAGTTCGAAACACCAGAGGCTGGCCGCAGTTCGGGAGCGTGCGCAGCTATTCGAAGCGAACACTACAGAACGCCGCCGGAGCGTCCTGTTCACGATAGCAGTTGCGACCGGATTCCTCGGCGTCGTCGCTACGAGCGCGGTTCTCACATCGGTCCAGCATCTGCCGACGGTCGCTGTACTGAGCGTTCTTAGCGCGCTGGCGTTCGTCTTTGCCGGCTTCCTCTTTGCCGGGCGGTTCGACTCACTGACCGACGACGAGGAACTCCTCTGGAAGCTGTTCGACGCTTGATACTCTAGGGTGTCGTTCGAGAACACGCAAGTTATGTGGGCTCCAGACGAAACTGTCTTTCATGGATACCGAGTCGGTCGAACAGAACCTCCTGTCGATTCTCTCCGAGGACCCAAAAGCCTCGATAGGAGAGATTGCCGAGCGCGCTGATGTGTCCCGGCCGACAGCCCAGAAGTACATCCAGAAACTCGAAGATGACGGCGCAATCGTCGGCTACTCAGTGGAGCTAAACCCCAAGAAGCTCGACCACCAGAGCATCGCTCTCGTCGGCATCGATGTCGAAAGCGAGCAGTACGTCGAAGTGACCAACGCGTTAGGCGACATCGACGCGCTGGTCTCCCTGTATACCGCGACCGGTGACCATATGCTGATGGCACGCATTCAGGCCAACAGCAGCACCGAAATCAACGAGATAATCGGCGAGGAGATTCTCTCTATCGACGGCGTGACTGCTGCCTGCCCGACCGTTCTCCACGAACGCATCGAGTGAGTCGACAGGAGAGTCTTACCCGTCGCTTTCCAGATAGATACTCCCATCTCATCGCCCCCATGATGGACGTTTTACCCGCAAGCGTTGCTCTGACGACCGAAGCGCAGGAGTAACTCTTCGACCGGGAACCGGATCCGAGAAGCGTGTGGTCTGAGACGTTCCATATGTGGAACCGCAATCAATCATCTCTCTACTAACGCGCTCCCCTTTATTAATACAAACAACACATTTAAATACTTCCCCGACTTACTTTGAGTTAGTATGAGTCTGAAACAAACGCTGAGAGAGCAGGGTTTCGAGAGTCGCCAGTTCGAGTACGACGACCGGACTGAGTACGTCGTGGATTTCGGTAGCGGCGTCGAGGCGACCGTAGATGTCGTCGACAGTACGGCGATCGTCGACACTGATGGCGAACAGTACGACCTGGAAGTTCCTGGTGACGCACGAGTGTTTATGAGCAATGGCGTCCTCACCATCGAGGTGAAAGCATGAAACTCATCGTCAAACCACTCAAGCAGAAAGACGCAGGCCGAGGGCTCGCTGCAGTGGACAGACAGGCGATGGAGGAGATAGGTCTCGAAAATGGGGACTACATCCTCATCGAGGGGGAAGCTGGCCGAACGGTCGCCCGTGTCTGGCCCGGCTATCCCGAAGATAGCGGGCGTGGAGTCGTCCGCATCGATGGACGACTCCGCCAGGAGACCGGGGCTGGCATCGACGACGGCGTCAGCGTCGAGAAAGCCGACGTGCAGCCAGCCAAGAGTCTGACGGTCGCGCTCCCACAGAACCTCCGCGTTCGCGGGAACGTCGCCCCGATGATTCAACAGAACCTCGGCGGTCAGGCAGTCACGCAGGGCCAGACTGTCCAGGTATCGTTCGGTCTCGGACCGCTCTCGTCGATGTCCGGGCAGAAGATTCCGCTTCGGATTGCGGACACCAGCCCGGGCGGAACGGTGGTCGTCACGGATTCGACCGAGATATCCATCAGTGAACAGCCGGCCGAACAGATTGCGGGCGAGCAACAGGAGGAGGCTACGGCACCCAGCATCACCTACGAGGACATTGGCGGGCTGGACGACGAGCTCGAACAGGTTCGCGAGATGATAGAGCTGCCGATGCGCCACCCGGAGTTGTTCCAGCAGCTCGGCATCGAGCCGCCGAAAGGTGTCCTCCTGCACGGCCCACCCGGCACGGGGAAGACGCTGATGGCCCAGGCCGTCGCCAACGAGATTGATGCCTACTTCACCGATATCTCCGGGCCGGAAATCATGTCGAAGTACTACGGCGAGAGCGAGGAGAAACTCCGCGAGGTGTTCGAGGAAGCCTCCGAGAACGACCCCGCAGTCATCTTCATCGACGAGCTGGACTCCATCGCCCCCAAGCGCGGTGAGACCTCCGGCGACGTCGAACGCCGCGTCGTCGCCCAGCTCCTCTCGCTAATGGATGGGCTGGAAGACCGCGGACAGGTCATCGTCATCGGGGCGACCAACCGTGTCGACGCGCTCGACCCAGCGCTTCGCCGTGGCGGTCGCTTCGACCGCGAAATCGAGGTGGGCGTCCCGGACAAAGACGGACGGAAAGAGATTCTGCAGGTCCACACCCGCGGCATGCCGCTGTCGGATGACATCGACCTGGAGACGTACGCCGAGAACACCCACGGGTTCGTCGGTGCCGACATCGAGCAGCTCGCGAAGGAAGCCGCGATGAACGCTCTCCGTCGCGTCCGGCCGGAGCTCGACCTCGAAGAAGACGAAATCGACGCCGAGACGCTCGAACGCCTCCGCGTCACGCAGACCGACTTCAAGCAGGCGATGAAAGGTATCGAACCCTCCGCCCTGCGTGAGGTGTTCGTCGAAGTTCCGGACGTCTCCTGGGAGCGCGTCGGCGGGCTCGAAGACACCAAAGAACGCCTCCGTGAGACCATTCAGTGGCCGCTGGAGTACCCAGAGGTGTTCGAGCAGATGGATATGCAGGCCGCAAAGGGCGTCCTGATGTACGGGCCACCGGGCACCGGCAAGACGCTGCTGGCGAAGGCCATCGCCAACGAGTCACAGAGCAACTTCATCTCGATCAAGGGCCCCGAACTCCTCAACAAGTACGTCGGGGAGAGCGAGAAGGGCGTCCGTGAAGTGTTCGAGAAGGCGCGGTCGAACGCACCCACAGTGGTGTTCTTCGACGAAATCGACTCGATTGCGACCGAGCGCGGGCAGAACATGGGCGACTCGGGCGTCGGCGAGCGCGTCGTCTCACAGCTCCTGACCGAGCTGGACGGGCTCGAAGAGCTCGAAGACGTTGTCGTTATCGCCACGACGAACCGCCCGGATCTCATCGACACGGCACTCCTTCGGCCCGGTCGCCTGGACCGCCACGTCCACGTGCCTGTTCCGGACGAGGACGCCCGTCGTGCCATCTTCGAGGTCCACACCCGGCACAAACCACTCGCCGACGATGTTGACCTGGATGCCCTCGCTTCGCGGACGAACGGTTACGTCGGCGCGGATGTCGAAGCCGTCTGCCGCGAGGCCTCGATGGCCGCTTCGCGTGAGTTCATCAACAGCGTCTCGCCCGAGGAAGTCACCGACAGCGTCGGTAACGTCCGCGTGACGATGGACCACTTCGAGCACGCGCTCTCGGAGGTCAACCCCAGCGTCACGGAGGAGACGCGCGAGCGCTACGACGAAATCGAAGAGCAGTTCGACACCCAGGAACCGGCCGCAGAGACCAACGAAGTCGGCCGGACGTTCCACTAAGTCGATTCTCCTGCTCCGTTCTTTTTCCACCGCTGACGCAGCCCTTCTTTCGATCTTGCTGTCCCGTGACAGTACAGTGTAGCCACTGCTGGGACAGTACAGTTTAGTCACTGCTGGTACTGCGTTCGGCCGTGCGGGTGCTGCACTATCTGGAGCTGGGCGACCCACTCACGAGGAGTGGCATCGGAACCTCGGTCAGTCACCAGCGCAAAGCGCTCTCCCGGACCGACATCGAAGTTGTAGAGTCGCCCACGGCGACTGACGACTCCGGTGGCCTGCTAAACGCGGCCGTGGGTGCAGTGGGTGCCAGCGCAGTCGAATCGGCGGATATCGTCCACTGCAACATGATTGGCCCCGGAAGCCTCGCCGTCGCCGCGAACGCTCGACGGACTGGCACACCGCTCGTCGCACACGCCCACGTCACAGGCGAGGACTTCGCCGATAGCTTCCGAGGGTCGAGCAAGCTGGTCGGTCCTCTCAAATCGTACCTGCGACGCTTTTATTCCATGGCCGACCTCGTCTGCTGTCCGAGCGAGTATGCCCGCGACGTGCTCCAGTCGTACCCGGTCGAGGCCCCCGTCCGCTCAGTCTCGAACGGCGTCGATTTTGAGCGACTGGAGGGTCACGACCAACTGCGGTCCAGCTACCGGCGACGGTTCGACCTCTCGGGCCCGGTCGTGTTCACCGTTGGCAACGTCTTCGAGCGAAAGGGGCTCTCGACGTTCTGTCGACTGGCCCAGCGAACTTCCTACGATTTTGCGTGGTTCGGCCCCTACGAGCAGGGACTCCTCGCCTCGAACGCCGTCAGGAAATGGACTGGGAGCCCGCCCGACAACGTCACGTTCACCGGCTGGATTGACGACGTTCGCGGCGCGTACGGTGCTGGCGACATCTTTCTCTTTCCGACCCACGAGGAGAATCAGGGCATCGCCGTGCTGGAAGCGATGGCCTGTGGCAAAGCGGTTGTTCTCCGTCGCCTCCCGGTGTTCGAGGAGTTCTACACGCACGGCGAGGACTGTCTCATGTGTGAGACGTTCTCGGAGTTCCGGGACGCGCTCGACCGACTCGCAGACTCTCCGGAACTGCGCCGCGAACTCGGTGAGAACGCCCGGAAAACGGCCAGAGACCACGACATCTCGCGGCTCAGAGACGAACTGCTGTCCTGTTACGAAGAGGTGGCCGACGAGTAGCGACCCGTCCTCAGCTTTCAGCCACGAACACGGTTCGGTGGTCGTCCGGGCCGTAGCCATCGACCGGCTGGACGGCAAACCCCAGCTCCGAGAGCGCCGCGGCAATCGTCAGGTCGTCGAACGGCGTCATCGGACGGCTGTCGATGAAGAACTCCCCGTCGGGCGTAAATACCACCGAATCCCAGCTGAGCCGTCCGTCTTCGGCGGGATTCATCTGGACGATTCGAGCATACTGTCCATCGTCAGTACTGCCGATATCGAGGGCGGGATGGTTGCCCTCGGGCGGAAGCGGGGAGTTGTCGAACACCAGTACACCACCCTCGACGAGGTGGTCGGCGAACGCTTCGAGGGCCGGTGCCAACTGCTCGGGTGGCAGGTGGTTGATGACGCCCCTGATTGCGACGATAACGTCGAACTCCTTCCCGAGAGCGAGCCCCGGGAGCGCACCCTCCCGGAACTGTGCGGTTGTCTTCTCGCGCGCCAGCGAGAGCATTCCCCCGCTCGGGTCGACCGCCGTTACGTCGAACCCCGATTCGACGAACCGTCGGGTGTGCTCACCGGTTCCACAGCCGACTTCGAGGAGCCGCCTTCCGGACTGACCGCGCTCCGCCAGGGTATCACTGACAAACGAAACGTCCCTGTCGTAGTCCCACTCCGACTGGATGGCATCGTACAGCTCCGGATACTCAGCGTAGAGTTGCTCGACCATCGTACTCGTCGGTGACACGTCGGACTGTCAAGTACGTTCTCAAGACTGTGTACGCAGAGCTCCCCGCTCGGAGAAGTCACCACCATTTTATCGCCCCTGTTCGAACCGGGGGACGATGGACCGACCCCGGGTCGCTGCGTTCACTGACACCTACCTTCCGACAGTCAACGGCGTGACCTACACCGTCGACACGTGGCGAACCCGCTGGGAGCGCACCGGTGGGCAGATGGACGTAATCTATCCGGACAGTACACACACCCCAGAGCGAGGGGAACACCCCGTCAGCAGCGTCCCGCTCCCGTTCTACGAGGGGTTTCGCGTCGGAACGCCACAGGTCCCTGATGGCATCCGAGAGGTCGACCTCGTTCACGCACACACACCGTTCAGTCTCGGCCTCGCTGGCCGGCGACTCGCGCGTTCGCGCGACGTGCCCCTGGTCGTCTCCTATCACACGCCGACCGCGGAGTACGCGGGGTACATCTCCGGGGTCTCACCCGTCCAGCGTCTCGTGCGCGATACGGCTAGCGGCTACGAGCGGTGGTATCTCCGCC
>LKMJ01007212.1_pt1 | contig 10472 bp, 14 predicted proteins | sample 643391 | NCBI WGS metagenome assembly LKMJ01 (sample SAMN04112250, study PRJNA286221) | soda lake metagenome | biome: soda lake; feature: Kulunda Steppe; material: water; isolation source: sample PL-Br10 brine of Picturesque Lake | place: Russia: Kulunda steppe | collected 2010-07
GTGCGTCTGTGAAAAGCAGTTTTCTAACGATAAAGCACCACCGAGGCCCTCTCTACATAGGCCGAGGCTCTGCAGAGGCTCGAGGAGCCTCTTTGAGATTTTGAGACACCCTATTTACCCATGCTTAGTCATGCGTCATCACTGATGGCAGCCAGACAGCAAAATTGATATGCTTTCTGGCTGTCAGAATGCTTCAATTCAAAACATGATGACTGAAAGACATGACGTTGCTTCCAGGCTCATCATTAAAACCTTGAACCAAGGAGATTTTGGAGGAAACATCATTTTTACAGATGTTTGAAGTGAAACACGGATGGCTCAACAAAGTCTGGTCTTGCCGGCGCATGAAGCCAACATGACTTTACCCTAATGGCTTCTATCAAACCTTTCAGCAGATGAACTTTGATCCTGCTCTAGACCACATGCTATTTGCATGCTGCCAGTTGGAACGAAAAATGGTCATCAAAGAGACTCACAAGCTAACCTATATACACCCTTCGCGCTGGGATGTTCACCTCATTGAAGTCAAATATTGTGATGACATACGACCAGAGCAACTACTTCCAAGAGCAACTGAACAGCATATTAGATTGAAACACGCCCTTGCACAGCAATGCCACAAAGTTAGGCTGCATACCATCCTGATTGGAGTGATGGGGACCATCTATGAATGTCATACTCAACTACCCCTCAACAAGCCTGGCCAAGTGTAGAGTAAGTGAAAACTTTCTACTTACAGTGTAGAGTAAGATAACTTACTCTCAATCTTAACACTCACTCTTTTCAATATGGTAAGACAACAAATACAAGTAGGAGGTTGAAAAGTATCAAGGAAAGAACATATGATATGGCTCTTTTCAGAACCCTCCCGACCCCCACTAATGACCTTTTACATAGTTTGATGGTGGAGGTTTGCCTGGTGCTTGAACCAAATGCAAACTTCTTCCTTAATATACACAAACAGGGGTCACCTTGTTGGCATAGTCTTTTGTTGAAAAGTAAGTTTCTTTTTTACAAGCATAGTGAATTGAATGAGCATTAAGAGTTAGCTTGGTGACTTTCTGAGGATCAAACCAAGATTTTTCACTAAAAAGGCTGTAGATGATGCTTCCCACTCCTAAAAGAATAGTGTGGAGGCTAACATTGGCTGCAGCTCGGCGAAGGTGTTGATGGAGCACGCTGTGCTGGTGGTGAGCGGCTTTGAGCAGCTCCTAGGCCTGGTATCTTCACAGTACTTGACCTCCACAAGATGGATGTGCCGCTAATTGAGTGGGAGTGGATTTAGCGGTCTTTGCTGCTAATATCCATTTGGACATATTCATTTGGACAAAACACCCAGGGAGCCTGCTCCTATGGCTTTCATGATCTTGAAGTCTACATGCGATGTAGTGGCGTTCAATAATCATACCAGAGATAATCTGGTGTTGACAACCTGATAGCGTGTAGGGCACTGCCTGAGTGATGACAGAGGGGGGGCATTGAAGGCTGGTCGAGGTTATAAATCAAACAGGATGCTTTTGATTGAAGGGCAATACTATTAAAGGGCACCTGCACGGTAGTGGATCTTCATCTTGAAGGACAGATTGAATATTGTCCAGAAAGGGTTGCTGATACTTATGTGGACCGAGGGGAGTTAACCCTCATAATATGAGTAGTAACTGGTCGTAGGGTTTGCGTGGCCAAATTTATGTTTGGAGTGCATACGTGCCTTCAGAGCATCATAGAGGTTTGAGAAATAGATGAGCTTTGGGGCAGGAAGGTTGGAGGCTCTTGAGGATGTTGCATCAGAGGGGACATCCCTTTCAGAGGTTATGTCATGAAAAAGGTTACCATCAATGCCAGCGCGGCATCCCTGTGTCTGCAAGATTTGCATCAACTTGGGTTGCTTGATACTTGGCCACAGCATCCGCGCACTCATTACCAGTAATACCAGCATGAGATTTGACTTTAAATAGGTGCACAGGGTTTGGTGAGTTGCGGATAATTTGCATGAGTATCTTTAAAATACCGCCTTACGTTTTTTCTTTCTTTACAGGGTGTGGTGACGGTGAAGCTCAGGGTACAACAAGTGCTTCATGACTTGGTGGAGGGATGAGAGGCTGTCAGTGGCAATGTGTGAGTGGCCATGAAGAATGCCGGCTGTAACAGCAGCCAGTTCAGCTCTGTTGATGATGTCTGTAATATAACCACTCCATTTGGTTAAACTAAGTAGGGAGTAGAGGTAGCAGGGTGGTATGTGCCTGCACCTTTCGCTTGTTTTCCTTGATGAATCTGCAGCTGCCGTCTGTGTATGCCCACTCCTTCCAGTCAGCCCTTATATGACAAAGTATGGGTAATTTTTGACTGTGGAGTATGTATGTATCGACAATCAAGACGAAGCTTTTCAAATTTCTTGAGACCAGTTTCTTTCTTGGGTGGCGGGCATTGAGAACTTCTCCTTGATGGATCTGACAGCTGCCTTCCGTGTTGGATTGCGTTGTGAAAAGTGATTCTTGGCTGTGGCTTAATTGTTGTAAACTCAGGTCGGATGACTGGGTCGGGTAACCGAATGGATTGCACATGGCTGCTGATGCACAATTTATGAATTCAAATACACAAATATGCTTACCTGATTGTTCCATGGACAGGGCAGGTTTTTGCCCGCAATGACGCTCCTAAACTCCTGCGAGCAAAGGGAGTTATTGTTGAGGCAGGAGGAAGCTAGGAAGCTATGGCAGTGCTATTTGGAGACCGGAAAGAAGCAGGGCAGAGAGCGCCTGAGGATCCAGGCCAAAAGCCTGGCGGTGCACTTTTCTGCGATGGCCCCTCCCCTCATGGCCATGCAGATGTTCCAAAACTACTACTTTGGCCAGATCCTCTACGTTAAGATCCTGCTGAAGGAGTTCCATGCCCTGTGCAGCCCATCCTCGGCCCAGCCCAGCAGCACCATGTCAGAGAAGGATTGCCGGGAGCAGCTCAAGCTGTCCCTTACGACCTTGCACAAGATGGTGCACAGCTGTGGCATGCTTTCCAATTACCACAGAGTTTCCCTCCACGCCGTGTGGCTCTACGCCCATATCACCCTGCACGCCACCTTTACCCCTTCCAGCAAGCTAAAGCAGCTGTCTGCGGAGCACGGCCAGGCCATCCAGGAGATGTCCACCATCCTGAAGTCTTTGATAAGCAGCAGCAACGGTGAGGAAGGGAGCCCTTCCATCAAGCTCATCAAACCCATCGAGGAAATGGTGGAGCCCAACCCCAGCCCCGAGGACGTTAGCTACGAGGGCTTCGTGGCGATGAACGAACACGACGAAAAGCGCATCTTGCGGGGGCTATATTCCATGGTGCTGGAGGTGAGAGGGCACGAGGGGTCGGGCGCGTGTGAATTGTTGAACTGGGACAGCGATCAGCTTGCACTTGTGCCTTGGGCAGCAGGTTAATGAATGGGTCAAAACACCCTCTCTCCCGTTCCCCGCGCCTGCAACCCCTCTCCCCTTACCTCAGCATATCATGCCATCATTTTGTGCTGCTGCAGCCAATGTACCTGTCGTGCTCTGGTGCTCCCCCCGCCGCAGGCATGCAAGCTCCCCTGTGACGCCAAGAATAAGGCCAAGATTGTGGAGAAGGAGACCAAAGTAGACATCGGCAAGATACTTGGGCAACATGAAGACCTTCAGAGCCGCCTCCTGCCAGAAAAAGAGAAGGCCAGCAAGGGCAGGGCTGGCAAGAGCGCCCGCCAGCAGCAGGGGGTGGGAAGGCAGCTCTGTGAGGGTGCCTTCAAGGAGACGGAGCAGCATAAGCAGATGAGCAAGCACGAGGTCAAACTCCGCAAGTATTTTGAGGGCTGTGGGGTGATGGAGCTGCCACAGGTGCGGGGTGTGCACTTGCACATGTGATGTGCAGGAAGGTGCAGTCCTCCAGCTTATACTCCTTTCCTACCTTCAAGCTTCAGTCGTGCATTCGCGCTTGTTTCCCTGCATTTGGATGTGGTCCCCCCAGGCATAGGGCACTGGTTTGCGTGCCACTGACACTGCTGCCTACTGCACTTGTGCGCATTGTGCACCACAGCTTGGCCCAAGTAGCGTGGACTGCCAGCATGCAGGCAGAGGAGGGGAGGGGCTGCCATAAGAGCAAACATGCTTGGGGCATTGGGGCGTATGCTTCGGTGCTTACTTGGGATTTTTTCACAGAATCAAGTGATGTACATGTTTTAGACGAGCGTGCGCATGTGCATACCTGTTCATGAGTAGGTGTGAGAGCGCACCCTGGGATGCACAAGTCCTCGTATTTAAGGGGTATCAAGTTCTTTTGTTGGTGTCGTATGGCTGACTTCCTGTCGTGTGCCCAGCTGCCTTTCACACCGCAAGCGTGTGCAAGACTCACTGAAGTGCAGCAGAGTGGAGACCCATGCAGCACTTGTGCACAAAACCTGTGTGGGCGCACGTGGCTGCATGGGGGACGCTCTCATGCGCCCAGCTGCCTCTCACATTGCCACTATGCGCAAGGAGCGCGCAGGTGGCAGCAGACATGCTTCGGTCGCGTGCACAACACAAGATCTCAGGGAGGCCCGGCTTGGCACACACCGTCGCACACCACCTTATGTGGGCACCGCCGCACTGAGGGTGTACGAGGCATACCATCACGCATACCCCTGCACGTGGGCGTTGCAGGGCTCCGAGGAGCGGGTGCAGCGCTTCCTGGACACGACCGCCATGCCTGCGCACGTCTTCCGCGAGAAGTACTTGCAGCACGTGGCCCTCACCCGCGCTAACGAGGTATGCCTGCCCCCCCACTCCCCCCCTTTAAAAGATGGGCTGCTCATCACGCATGCAGTGTGGCTGCGTGCCTGGGTTGGGTCTCTGTCCATGAACTGTGGCTGAGAGGGGGAGGCCGGCTCACTACGCACCCGTCAATGAGGTCCACGAAGTGGAAGGGTTGGGTGAACCTGACACGCTCGCTATCTGCTGCGGCTTGTGCCTTGAGCGCGCACGTGCACGTGCGCGCACATGCATGCATGTCTGTCTGTCTGTACGCCTGCCCGTATTGACCTGCGCCTGACTTTTAGAAGGCTCACACACCACATGCTCCCAGGCTGCCGAGCCATTGCATTACCTCCTGGTCCTTGAATCTTGCACCCCAAAAACGGTGCATGCACTCATACCCGACCTCATTCCATCTGGGGCCCCCGCGCAGCTGTTAGGCTGTGCTGGTAGATGATTGAAAAACACCCCCCTTGTGCATTCCGGGACCGTCACAGTAACATGAGCTGCATGAGCACCGCCAACTGTTGCACGTGCAGGCGCGCATGCATGCGTGTGTGCGCGTGTGCGTGCGTGCGCGGTTTTTGTGCATCTGTTCGTGTGAGCGTGTTTGATCAGTATGTCAGGGAGCAAAATTGCACGGCCAGGGCTAGGGGTGGTAGGGGTCAGCCAGCATCAGCAGTGAGGTTGGAGATCTTCAGCTCCCAGTCCATGCTTCGGGTGTGTGCCTGTGTCCTGAGTGCCACTTGCCCCGCCACCACGGTCGCCCTCGGCATACGCCCGGTGTGGTCTTGCAGGCGAAGCAGGGCGCGGACCTGCACCAGCAAAAAGAGATGATCGACCCAGCTGCGGCAGAGAAGTTTGTGGACTACTTTTTGGCCACTGGCACTTGGCAACTCTACAGCTACAAATGCATGGTGCGGTGTCTGGAATAAACCATCGAGAGGGGTAGGGGGTGGGCGCGCGCGTGTGTATTGTATGCACCGCAAGTCAGAGACACAGTGGCTATTCTATGTTAGTCTGTGGGCGTGAGAAAGCAAATCCTGGAGCTGGAAGTCCATGGCGCGGCGCTTGCCCAATGCTCGTTGCTGCTCACAACAGCGCTCCCCTCAAAACACCCCCCCCAATCAGCGCACATGCACACGCATGTCAAAACACCCCCCCCAATCAGCGCACATGCACACGCACACATACACACGCATGTCACACACTGCAGCTGCCCTTTGCCCTGCAGGATAGCGTGATGGCCCTGTCAAACCCGCTGACTGAGAAGGAGGTGGAGGAGAGCAAGGCAGCGCAGCAGCTCTGCTCGCGCCACCTTTTCCCTGAGGATGCCGTGCAGGACCCGGAGGCGCTGCTGCATGCCATTGTGCAGCACGTCCCCCTGTTTGAGCAGCAGCCGCCAGAGCTGCAGCAGGGGCCAGGCGGCGGCGGCGGCGGGCAGGTCACTGTGCATGCACAGGCCCGTGCAAAGGACAAGAGCAAGAGCAGCGGCGCGCCGCAGCGGCAGCAGGAGATGGTGCAGGGGCTCCAGGTGCAACAGGTGGGCAGGGGTCGAGCAGGCAAACATGTGTGTGTTATGTGTGTGTACGTGTATGTGTGCGTGCGTGCGTGCGTGTGTGTGTGTGTACGGGGATTGTGCGGTGCTATACTGTGTGTGACAGTGTGCAGCAGCAATGTGTGCGGCAGCGTGGGTGTGTACAGTATGTCTCCCAATGCCGCACGTACTGCCTGCGCATCTTGTGGCCTGCATGTGCTGGGCTCCCTGCACCAGGGCATGTGCGAGGCGTCTCCCTTAACTACATGCACTGCCTGCTATGCCTGTGCTTTGCTGGCGTGCTGCGCGACATGTGTAGCCTGCATGCACCAGGCCCCCTGTGCCCAGGCACGCAAGGCGCCTCATTACATCGCGTACACCAGGTATCTCCTAACACTGCATGCACCCACTGCCTGCGCGGCTTGTAGCCTGCATGTGCCAGGCCCCCTGTGCACAGGCACGCAAGGCGCCTCATTACATCGCGTGCACCAGGTATCTCCTAACACTGCATGCACCCACTGCCTGCACGCCTTGTAGCCTGCATGTGCCAGGCCCCCTGTGCCTAGGCACGCAAGGCGCCTCATTACATCGCGTACACCAGGTATCTCCTAACACTGCATGCACCCACTGCCTGCACGGCTTGTAGCCTGCATGTGCCAGGCCCCCTGTGCACAGGCACGCAAGGCGCCTCATTACATCGCGTGCACCAGGTATCTCCTAACACTGCATGCACCCACTGCCTGCACGGCTTGTAGCCTGCATGTGCCAGGCCCCCTGTGCCCAGGCTCGCAAGGCACCACCTACCACTGCATGCACCCACTGCCTGCGCAGCTCGTAGCCTGCATGTACCGGGCGCTGTACCAAGATATGTCCAAGGAGGACGCTGTGCAGGCATACCAGGGTGGCCTGCCAGACATAGAGCAGCCACAGATGCGCATGGTGCGTGCGTGGGGCTGTGCCTTTGTTGTGGGCTGTGCGCCTTTGTTGTGGGCTGTGCGCATTTATTGTGGCTGTGCCTTTGTTGTGGGCTGCGCCTTTGTTGTGGGCTGTGCCTTTGTTGTGGGCTGAAAGCATGTTGGTGTCGCTGTGCGTGGGCGCCTGCAATCTTGGGGTGCGTGTGCGCCTGGGTGCCAGGTTTGGCATGCGTACGCGCGGGCATGTGTGTGTGTGTGAGTGCATGCATGTTCGTGAGAACGCTCCAGTGTGCACGTTGTGTACCTAGGAAGGGGGGTCTGTGTGTGCATGCGCGTGCGTGTGCGTGTGTGTGTGTGTGCGCGTGCGTGCGTGCGCGTGCGCGTATGCGTGCGCGTGCACCTGGGATGAGATGCATGCGCGTGTGAGGGGTGGATTCTTGACCCTGGGTGTGGGCACCTTGGGTGTGGGGTGTGGGGACCTTGGGTGTGGACCGTGGGTGTGGACCTTGGGTGTGGATGGTGGAGACCTTGGGTTTGGATGGAGGAGACCTTGGGTGTGGGGACCTTGGGTGTGGACCTTGGGTGTGGATGGTGGGGACCTTGGGTGTGGACCTTGGGTGTGGGGACCTTGGGTGTGGACCTTGGGTGTGGATGGTGGGGACCTTGGGTGTGGACCTTGGGTGGCAGGAGGGGGTGTGCCATGAGGTGTCCCTGTGCCGGCCACCTGCGCCAGCACCTTGAAGCGTGCTCATTTTGAAGTGCTGGGCGCGCGCACCCGAGGGCTCCGTTGCTGACTCCACTGACTCACACGGTGCAGGTTGCAGAGGCATGGGGTGGCATGTGCCAGTGGCTGCAGGTGGCGCGCGGGGAGGCGAGCGCCTCAAAAATGCACACGACCTGGTCCTGTGTCGTCACGTCCAGGCGTGGCTTGTGCGCAGCAGAACAGCGCTGCCCTGCAAGCCTGCGCACGGCGGTGCAGCACGTAGGCCACGGCCGTCTTACATGCGCGCTACGTAGGAGTGTAGTGTTTCTGATGCGTGCATGAACAATGATGCGCGTGCGCGGAATGCCCTGCATTCGCAGATCTTTGAGGGCAATCTTGGCGCCTGGGTAGAGCAGCAGGCCACCCAGCGCTGCCTGAAGTGCACTACAGCCACGCTTGAGGAGCCGATCAGTGTGCAGATTGACCGGTGAGGGGCGTTTCCATTGTGGGAGGGCAGCAGCATCAGCAGAATCTGCTGTGCATTGTCTGTTGTGCATGGTCTGTTGTGCATGGAACGCCAGTCGCAGCGTGATCTAGAATGCCTGGCCACACTGCAGCAGGCAGCTTGTAGCTTGGCGTGGTTAACAAGACCATTCCAAGCTCCAAGCTGCCTGCTTATCAATTAAGGGTGGAACAGTCAAGGAGGCCAGAGCCCCTTGCTGCACTAACAAGCGTGCATACGTGCGTACACGAGCCAATTCGGTTTTGGCATATGGCTTAAACAGGCCAAAGTACTGAACCCCTGAGCTTGCATGCGGTCGGGCTTGCAGGCGGTGCATGCTCACATGAAATTGTGTGTGGACGCGGGCGTGCACTTTAGTCACATGCGCATGACCAGACATGCGCGTGTGCGCACGCATATGCATGCGCGCATCCACGCGCATACGAGAGCGCTTGTTCACATGCGCACTGGTTTGCTGCCTGTGCGCGCAGCGTGCTTTGGCAGTTCTGGGTCGGCACAAAGGCCGTCAGCGAGGTGCGTGGGTGGATGAGCACATGGGCAGGGGTGCGCGGGGAGGTTCATGCTGTGTTAGGCCTTGGATGTGTGATGTTGGAGAGAATTGCGGATAACAACTTGCTGGAGCCAAGGATGGTAGCAGAGACGTATCGGAGGTTCAACTGCCCTGCAGCCGGTCTGTCTCTCCCAGCAAAGGACAACAGAGCCAGAACAGCTGTCGCGTAGCACTGGATTGATTGATGCTACGGAACATCAGCTCTGGATTGCAACAGCTGGTTTTCTGGAACGCAACAGCGGGCTTGTCTGGAAGCCAGCCCACATCAGTTCTCATGATGTGACATTGTTTTGCGACGGCACTGCTAGACTCTGCCATTGCCTGTGCCGTGGGCTCATGGGCGCTGGGCTCATGGGTGTTCTCTGCACCTTGTGCAATTCCAGTGCGCTGGTTGCTCGAGCCCTGCTTCTGGGCTGCGCTCTGAGGCACAGTCCCTGAGGGCTGCTCTGGTGCAGTCCCGTGCAGGTGCTCGCTTGCTGAGTGCGTACTCCCGCGTGTGTGGGGTCCTTGCCTTTGCAGGACGCCAGCTTGCTGAGTGCATACTCCCGTGTGTGGTCTGACATGGAGGACAGGATGAACGCAGGTGAGCACGTGGCTCTCCGTAGCTGCTGGGGCAGGCTGTGGGCAGGCAGGCGCGCATGGCTCCGCATGGGCAGGTGCAAGAAGAAAGAAAAAGAAAGTGAGCACATGCCTGAGCAGGCGCAAGTGTGTGCATTAGAAGCAACCATAAGACGGGCCTGAGACGGGCGCGTTCTGCTTGGCTGCGGCAGCTCAGAGATGCCAGAGGTATGCATCTGACCCAGCCTGCAGCCATGACTTGTTTTCCTTTTGGAGCGCTGGCGTTATTTCAGCTGCATGTGGAGCGCCTCTTTGGGAGCATTCCGAGTTGTGGCCCTCCTGTTGTGCATGGAATACTGGTTGTGCATGGAATACTGTTGTGCATGGAATACTGTTGTGCATGGAATTCTGTTGTGCGTGGAATACTGTTGTGCATGGAATCCTGGTTGTGCATGGAAAACTGTTGTGCATGGAATCCTGGTTGCCGCGTGATATCTGGAATGCCTGGCCACACTGCAGCAGGCAGCTTGGAACTTGGAATGGTTGGCAAAAGGGATCTCTAAAGGGCGCAGCAGTGAAGGAGGCCAGCGCCCCTTGATGAACTAAGAGGACGGCATTATATCTTTTTTCTAGGTGCTCACTACACTTCCATACGCGTATGGCTTTTTGGACATGCGCTGCGCTTCCTGCCGCAGATCTGATCTTCTTGGACAGCGGCATCCTCTTGGAACATGAGCTGGGCTCCATGACCCTGGTGAGCAAGGGTGTGTCAGTCAGGCATGTTGGCACGTGCACCCGCGGATTTATGGGTGTGCGCGTCCACTCACGCTTGCACATTATGTGTGTGTGTGTGCGTGCGCGCGCGAGAAAGAGAGAGGGAGAGAGAGAGAGAGAGAGAGAGAGAGAGAGAGAGAGAGAGAGAGAGAGAGAGAGAGAGAGAGAGAGAGA
>LKMJ01007213.1_pt1 | contig 10471 bp, 7 predicted proteins | sample 643391 | NCBI WGS metagenome assembly LKMJ01 (sample SAMN04112250, study PRJNA286221) | soda lake metagenome | biome: soda lake; feature: Kulunda Steppe; material: water; isolation source: sample PL-Br10 brine of Picturesque Lake | place: Russia: Kulunda steppe | collected 2010-07
CTTTCCGGGTGGCCGGAAGGGCAACAAATCAAATTGCCGGTAACCCGGACCAGCTTTGGCCCGCGCCTCCGGCGCGGGCCAAAGCTTAGTCAATATCTCCGGGGCCCGGCCGGGTTGAACTTCCCTGCCTGTGACTTTACTCGCAGCGTGGCACGTTTCAGACTTCGCGCCCACTCCCTGTGAGCTGAAACAGTGGCCTGGACCCACAAGACCTCCCCTACCTGTGACTTTCGCATCATCAATGATTTACAAGATGAGCAGCATGTCCTTTTCCACTGCACCCTTCCCCGCGCGGTTTCTTTCCGCAGGACTGACGCGCCTCTGTTTCCTCCTCCAGGTTCTCATGATGTGTCTTCTTTTTTGAGCCAGAACAAGAATAAGCTTTTTTCCCTTCATGTTTTTGTCATTTATGAGCAGGCTAGCAGTTGCAGTTCTTGACTGAAGGCCCTCTTTTTGTAAACCCTTGTAAACTTTTGTAGAGGTGTGCTAGAGACCAAAATGGCGTATCAGGGCGATTAGAGGTAATCCCATCTCCAAATGATAAACGAGCATCATAAAGCCAGCTAGGTAGTTCCTATTGTTAGCATGTTCAGGAGTTTGAAGGGTTTTTTGGGCCAACAGTCAGTGCTTCCGGCGTCTAATTGGACCAAACAATCTGCCAGTCAGTCTTGTCTTACGGCTTTCATGATGAGTCTACATGCAACATTATGGTGTTCAGTGATCATACCATGATGAAATTATGTTGACACCCAGAGAGAAATGGAGAGCACTATTTGCTTGCTGGTAGAGTAGACGCTGAAGGATAGTGCCAAAGAAAATATGTACACTGTGAAACACCCCCTTCATCAATTAAGGAGACACATGGTCAGAATTACTGTACGTCTACCCCCACAAGGGCAGAGAAGGAAGTGAAGCACGTCTGGAAAACCCAACATCAGGGTTCCTCACAACAAGTGCAGGGGCAAAAAACCACACACCCATCCGCATGTCCAAAACACAGAGGGCAGGTTCATCAAACCACAGACTCAGTCAAGTCCTGACTTACTGCAGCACAACAAAGAGCAGGAAACATGCCACTAGGTGCACTTCTTCTCATCCAGATTTTCTGGCTTATCTGTTTGCCATCCTGTGTATGATGATCAACCCATGCACCGTGCCCAAAGACACGCTATATACTCTGCCATAGCAAACAACACTGAAACTGCCAGATTCATGTTCCTGCCATGTTGGGGAGGACGGATGAGTACCAACCCCCATTCCAAACTTCTCAACGCCTACCCCCATACATGTTACACTCTAGGGCCTATCTCCTCATCCAACCTTGACAATGCCACACCCTCCTTTTGGATCAGCAAAGAAACTCTACCCCCTTGCCACAACTGGAATATGCAAAAAAAATTGATGTTTGGAATACAGCAGCACGACCGCGTCTTAATAATTACAATCCCACCTGGGTAAGGGACCTGGCCTGTGATATTCCAGAAGCAAACCGGAAGCACAGGAACATCAGTAATGACCCAGTTCTCAATGCCTGCCACCCAAAAGGACTGAAACTGGTTTCAAGAAAATAAAAAACTTCCACTAGATTACCGATACATACATACTCTCAACCGCAGTCAAGAATTACTCTTCCCACCAGAATCCAGCGCACACTTAGCCAAAAAAGTTCCTGACTGGAAGCAGTGGGCATTCACAGATGGTAGCTGCCAGATTCACCAAGGAAAACAAGTGACAGGTGCAGGCACATACCACCCTGCTACCTCTACTCCCAGCTTTGTTGAACCAGATGGTATGGGCATTACAAACACCATCAACAGAGCTGAACTGGCTGCTATCACAGCCGCCATTCTTCACGGCCAGTCACATATTGCCGCTGACAGCCTCTCGTCTCTCCACCAAATCAGGAAGCACTTGTTGAACTCTGAGCTTCACCGCCACCACGAACAAGGGGATATTTTGAAGATACTCATGCAAATAATCCGCAACTCACCAAACCCTGTGCACCTATTCAAAGTCAAATCTCACGCTGGTATTGCTGGTAATAAGTGCACGGATGCTGTGGCCAAGTATCAAGCAACTCAAGTCGACGCAAATCTTGCAGACACAGGGATGTCATGCGCTGGCATTAATGGCAACCCTTTTCATAACATAACCTCAGCCAGGCTGGCTTACATACGAAAGGGATATCCCCTCCGATTCAACATCCTCAAGGCCCTCCAACCTACCTGCCCAGTTGCAACTTGGCTCAGCAATGGGGCAGCACACACAGTGTGAGTAGGGAGGCGTGGGGGGGTGGGATGAGCTGAGGGCACACATGGCAGCTATTGGGGCTCTGAAAGCTCAATTATTTCTCAAATCGCTATGATGCTCTGAAGACACATATGCACCTATGCACTCCAATAAGCTTGGCCACGCAAACCCTACAACCGGTTACTACTCATGTTACAAATGTTTACTCCCCTTAGCCCACAAAAACATCAGCAACGCTTTCTGGACAATGTTCAATCTGTCCTTCAAGATGAAGGAAAAAATTTCCACTTCCACACAGGTACCCTTTTCAATCAGAAGCATGCTATCCGATTTAAGACCTTGACCAGTCTTCAATGCCCCTTCTGTCATCAATCAGACAGTTCCCTACACATTCTACTAGGTTGCCAACACCAGATTATCTCTGGTATGATTATTGGACGCCACAATATTGCATGACTCATCATGAAAGCTAGAAGCAGGCCCCTTGGGGGATTGTTTTGTTCAAATGGATATTGGCAGCTTAGCCTTACAAAACCTACAAATCCCTGTAGGATTTACCAACAGAAATGTCCCAGAATGGCTCTTCCCTTGCCAGTTTCCTTCTAAGCAAAGGCTTACTACTAGCCGCCCAGATGCTATACTAGTAACTGAAATGCCGACTAAAAAAGCGAAATAATTACCAGATGTCCACCCTAGGCATGCATTAAGAAGTAGGACAGGGTGCAGAGGGGATGAGGGGCTCTCAGCACCAGCACCAGCCTATCAGCCTTTGTCCAGAGTCCGGTACTCTAGTCAGCTACCACCCAATCAGCGGCACAATCATCTTGTGGAGGTCAAGTACTGTGAAGATACCAGGCCTAGGAGCCAGCCTGAAGCCGCTCACCACCAGCACAGCGTGCTCTGTCAACACCTTCGCCGAGCTGCGGCCAATGTTAGCCTCCACACGATCCTTTTGGAGTGGGAGGTACCATCTACAGCCCTTGTAGTTAAGAGTCTCTGAAACATTTTGGTCTAGATCAAGTCACCAAGCTTGCTGTAAAGCTTCATGCTCATTCAGTTCAGTACGATAGTATGCTTATAAACTTTTTAGTGCCAGATGCGCTCTTGAGAAAACTTTTGCTGCAAATCATCATCAAGACCAGGAATGGGGTACTGCTAGTCATCCCCCTGATCCCCACTGACTTATTTTGTTTTCTTTGGTGGTGGAGGAGTTATACGGTGCTTAGGCCCTAGGCAACTCTTTTTCCTTTATTGATGTAGGGAGTGCTTCATTGCTGCCGGAGTTCTCTTTTCGTTTCAAGGCTGGGAGGTCAGCATTAAGCGTGTTCCTCTGCATGTATATTGCAGCCCTGTTTGCCAGCACAAGTGGACTCTTTTCAGCACAAGCGGGCAGCATGTTTCTCATTTAAAAGGATGCCTGTGCAGGAGTGAACAATATTGCATCTCATCTGAAGAGAGAAATCGGATTCGTGTCCGGTCATGCTCAAAAAAGTGTTGCTCATGCCTTTGTGGATTTGTGGAGGCAGACTCAGGAAATCAGAGTAGTACCCTGTTTTAGAGTTGGCATGAGCTACTACTAGTAAGCCTGTGCCAACTCTAGTAGTCTGCATTTCGGGTGCATGTGGTATTATAATGCGGCTTGGAGATTTGGAAGGTAAGTGATCCTACAACTTCAATTTGTTAGATTGCTTGAAGGTAGCGAGAGACAAACAAGGCTACTAGCCTGCTAGTAGCAGTCGCGCTTTTTGACTGAAGGCCTTACTCTTATGAGTCATGTGATCCATGCCATTCATGTAATCCTGAATATATCTTGGATGAAAGCCATCAGCAAGTGCTCTCTGGCAGCTTATTTGGCCTATTTGGATGCCGGCAGCACTAACCGTTTGGCCCAACGAAACCTTCAAATTCCTGAGCATATTAGTAACAGGACAACATCCAGCTAGCTTTTTGATGCTCATCTATCTGCTAGAGATAGACTCACCTCTTGTTGCCCTGATGCCATGTTGGTCACTCCGAGTGGTAAGGGAGTCCCTTACCTACTTAAAAACTCAAATTGCCAACCACTCATCATTTGCACCAGGGGTCACGCCCAAGGCAACCCAGAGGGGATGTATGCAGAGTTCACAAGCTCAATATCAACAAGAGGGACCGTCCACCCGGTGGAAGAAGGGCCTTGTTGAAGTTAATTATTGTGAAGTACACAGTCTGGACTCCTTCAGACACCAATTAGAGGCCTCTAAAAAACATCACAAGGTTCTTCAACCTTACAAAGTTTGTAAGCGCTCGAAAGCCAAGAAAGTTATCCTTCACACCATTCTTCTTGGAGCGCCGCTTTAAGGAAAGCGCTCTCCTTACCTCACATACCTTCGATCATCTTAAAGAGATTGGCCTTCAAGTTGATGCACCATGTGACAAAAAGCCTGCAAGCCTGCTCTCAACTTGCATGCTCATTCTGTGCTGTATGCACACAAACTGACAACAACTAAACGCGCCCTTGAAAAATCCAGTTGCTCCAAGTCATGGTCTGGAGCAAGGGGCGGCTTGTCACCCTTAGGTTATCAGTAGTTCTTCCTTTTCCCGGGTGGAGGAGACTCACAGCTCTTTGGGCTAATGTGTCTCCTAAGCTGATTTAGGGAGAGGTTTCACTGCCTACGAAAGTTTTTTTGATCCAAGTCCGTCATACATGCTCAGACACACAGCTTAAGCTGGATTGACATCAGGATCAAATATCATCATAAGATGATATGATTCCACTACCTTATTAACCGACCTCCAGGTCACAACCCAGCACACCCCTGACACTGAAGTTGCTTTGTGTGACATGGACTGCGAAAGGAAGAAAATCCAGTCGGCTAGGGGCAGAGCCGCTTTGCTGCTTCGCTTCAAGTGTTGAAACTTTCTAACTTCAAGTAAGATACTAGTATAACCGTTATACATATATATTGGTGTGACACCAATCAAGGAACAGGGCACATACTATGTCCGCAAGTACTACTATGTACTATACGTACTACTATGTACTACTAGTAGTAGAACATACCTACTACTAGCTAGTAGTACTATAGTAGGCACAAGTAGTAGGTCAAAGGTGTGTCCCTTCCCACTCATTATCAACTTTAGAACACATACTGCAACTGGCACTGTTTGCAAGATAGAGATGATGTCTTCCAGGAGGATTCCTTAGGAAGTGTCAATTGGGCTTGCGAGCCCAGATCTGAATTACGCAACGGACATCAACACTTCAAGTGTTGTCCAGCACCATCTATGAAGTGGCCCTTGCCGGCTAAGAGTGCCCGTCAACCAATCAGACACCGAAGGAGTGGTCCTATGTGTGCATGAGTGCTTGGCTTGCTGTGACTTGTAGCTTTGAAGCCACCTTCACTGAACATCTTGGCAAGATGTTTCTTTTACCCTCGCATTTTTTGTGTTGGTATTTAAGGCCTGGTAGGCTTAAGCCAAGCTGCCCTTGTCTGGCAAGTTCATCTATTTAAGTTGTTCAATGCACCGCGTTTTAACGAAACGTGACAGTTAATTAGTCTAGCAGGCCAAAGGAATGGCCTTATTCGTGCACAAGTGCCTTAACTTTGAGAACAACACCATTCTTGGTTAAACTTGCAGGCCTGATAGGCTTCAATCATGCTGCTCTCGTTCGGTAGGCACAGCTTTGTAACCTTACCTCTTTAGTCCTGAGCCATGTTGTGCCCACCTACCATAAATTGCTAAGTAAAGTACTGTGCTGTGCAAGTCAGTCCCTGGTGCATTTTTGAAGAAATGTCGTTTATACATGAGCTGAGGGAATGAATTTATACACTACAGCAGAAGATGAATATCTTGGTTGCTTGCAAATAGTAATTTGCCAAATACAAAGGGCGCGGTGAAAGTCATTGCCTCCATTGGAGGCAGCAAGCCTCGCTGAACAAGGCAACCAGATAGAGTAAAAGTATTCAAAGCGCCCCAAGACCCAGCAACTTCCCTTTTGGCGGGCTTGCAGGCTTTTGTTCACACCAAGCACGCAGACTTAGATGCGTGAGCTGCAGGTACAAAAGTGTTGGTACATTGATCTACCAAGCAAGTACGCTCTCAGGCGCAGCTGGACAGCAAGCAGGCAAATTTGGCACAGCAGTTGTTTTCCATGGCCGAGACCTCAAGGAGCCACCTGCTAGGAGAACTAATTGGCACGGGAGAGCTGTAGGCAATGGACGTTGTCTAGAAGTCGTACTGTACAAAAGATTCAGTACACGAGTGCTGCAGCATTGGAGAGGGGAGCATGCACGTGCAAAGAGGCACACCCCTCTCGACGTGATACATATGTTGAGCTCATCGCCCGTTCTTCAGCATTTGTTCCGACATCAAGCTTTCGCCCTTGCTTGCCTACACTACAGCACAGTAGGTGCCTGCGGCTGTAATAGTCACATTTCCCAGACCACATATCCTTTCACAGTCGATTCCCCTCACCCCCTCTCTCCTGCCGTCTTGGCCTCCTGCACAGCCCCCTCCTCCCTGTTGCCTTGATCTGGCAAGTCGGCTTCTACAACAGCAGCCGACGCGAACGGGGTAGGCAGAGGCTGCTGGGCTGGCTGCTCAGGCAAAGCCTTGTGCTGTAGCTCCCTGCCCTCCTCCATCCCCTGCTGCTGCTGCTGCTGCTGCTGCTGCTCCTGCAGCTGCTGCTGTGGCGGCAGCTGGGGTGGGGGCAGCAGGGGCGTGGCTGAGGAAGGGGGGCGGGGCTGCTGAGGCGAGGCGGCCGCCGCGCGTGTGGGCAGCTGCTGCTGCTGCTGCTGCCCAGGAAGCAGCAGCCCAGATGCAGAGCGCGAGGCCACTGCCGCCACAGTTGCCTGCACTGCCGCCGCGAGAACCTCGCTGCTGGGCAGCGCGCTGCTGCGGCTGCCGCTCGCGCTGCGGCTCCGGCCGCCTGCTGCGCTGCCGCCCTTTCCGCTGCCGCTGGTGCGGCATGGTGGGGTGGATGCCCCCCTAGCCACCACACGCGTGAAGCCGCCGCCCTTGCTGCTGCAGGCACTGCCAGGCCTGCCCTGCTGCTGCTCCTCACTCTCCATGCCCCCCGCAACAGCATGTGGCCCAGGCACACCGCCTGCGCACGCTGCCTCCTTCACATCCTGCTGCTGCTGCTGCTGCTGCTGCTGCTGCTGCTCATCCTGGTGCTCATCCTGGTGCTGCACAGGCGCAGTCTGGGAGCGAGGATCCCCTTGCTTCCCCTGCATGCCTGCATCACCCTCGTCTGCCTGGCCCACGCCTTCAGCACCGCCAGCATCTTGCGTGAGCCCTAGCAGCTGCTCTTTCTGCTGCTGCTGCTGGTGCTGCTCCTCCTCCTCCTCCTCCTCCCCCTGCTGCTGCTGCCCATGCTGCCTGCGTCGACACCGCCCCTGCACTTGCTCCTCATGCTGCTCAGGGTGCTCCTGGAGGCTGTGCTGCTGGTGCTGCTGGTGCTGGTGCTGGTGCTGGTGGTGGTGGTGCTGCTGCTGGTCTGGTTGGTCCAGCTCCTCCCCTAGCCGCTCCTGCTGCTCCTCCCCTTGCCCCAGCTGCTCCTGCTGCTCCTGCTGCTCCCCTTGCCCCTCCTGCTGCCCCTCCTGCTGCCCCTCCTGCTGCGGCTCTTGCAGCCCCGCGCCAGGCTGCTCCCCTGTGCTCACGCCTCCAAGTGCGCCCCAGCCCTGCACGCACGGCGCACCCGCCAGCACGCCCATGCTAGGCACCTGCGCCAAAGCAGGCATGCTGCTGCGGCGGCCCATGCCGCCGCCGCAGCCGTCGGCGTGGCCTGCCACTGCGCCCACCATGGGCAGTGAGGGGTACAGTGACGGGGGTGGGGTGTGGCTGCGGAGGCCTCCCAAGCCCTGCGCCGCCCGCGCAATGGGCCCCATCGCCAGCGGCGGCGGCGGCGGCTGTTCATCCGGAGGCGCCTGCGCTTTGGGCTCCTGGCGGGGGCTGCCTGCTGGGTACCCCGGCTGGGCGTGGTGCTGCTGCTCAGCAGGATATGGCGCAGGGCATTGGGGAGGGCATGGGTGGGGTTCCGAGCGCTGCTCGCAGGGAGGCAGCGGCTGCAGGTGCTGCTGTGTGTGCTGCTCGCAGGGAGGCGGGTTTTGCACACCAGGCAAGGTGGGGCGTTGGGCCGGGGCGTGGGATGCGGCGGCAACGGTAGCGGTAGGGGCGGGCAAGGGCACGTGCGTGTGCGGCAGAGGGTGCATGAAGCAGTCCTGGCCAGGTGGTGGCGGATCGCCTTGTAGCTGCGCGTCCCTGTGCTGCAGGTGCTCCTGCGGCTCCTCCTGATGCGGCTGCTGCTGCTCCTGGGGTTGCTGCTGCTGCTCCTGGGGTTGCTGCTGCTGCTGCTGCTGCGTGACGCCAGTGCTGCCATCCACAAGCTGCTCCCGCTCCCTCTCCAACTCTGCCACACGCGCCTCAGAGCGTGCGCACGCCTGCTGCAGCGCCGCCACCTCCCGTTGGAGCAGTGCACAGAAGTCAGCGCGCGCAGCGGCTGCACGCTGCACTGCAGCGTTCAGGTTCGCCTCAAGGCCCTGCGGCCACATTTGTGTGTGTATCTGTGTGTGTGCGTGTGTGTGCGTGTGTATCTGTGTGTGCGTGTGTGCGTGTGTGTGTGTGTGTGCGTGTGTGTATGTGCGTGTGTGTGTGTGCGTGCGTACGTGTGTACAAATGTTTGTGTGTGCATGTGAGACGCTTTTCAGATAGGAAGAAGGCAGCACCAGGCAAGCACCCACACTCACGACAAATACGCATTCGTGTGATACATGTGCGCGCATGCAGGCCCAAAGCACGCGGGGCACGTAGCGTGCTGCCCATGTGTGCACATGCACACCCGATGAAGAAACACGCCCACGCATGTGCACACACACACACACCCACACGCCCACGCATGCGTGCACACACACACACACACACACGCACTTGCTGGGCTGAGGGGGAGGATGCAGCAGCCGCAACCAAGCTGCCCCCCTCGTCCGCCTTGCCAGCCGGCGTGCTGGGGCTGGAGCCTTGGTCCCCTGCCTGCTGCTGCTGCTGCTGCTGCTGCTGCTGCTGCTGCTGCTGCTGCGTGTTAGGCGAGGGCACGCCCCCGCTGTCAGCGCGGTAGCACTGCTGACCCGCGGATGGGCGGCGGAATGAGCCCACCCTACTGCTGCTCCCCCGCTCCCCCTGCTGCCCCGCCTGCTGCTGCCCCGCCTGCTGCTGCTGCTGCTGCTGCTGCTGCAGGGCCATGAGCTCTCGCGCGCAGCTGGCCGCGATGTGGTTGGCCAGCTCCATGCGCAGTTTGGCGTTGTCCAGCTCCAGCGCAGGCATCGCAAGCGGGCGCTGCGGCTGCGGCTCTGGCCCCGTGCCGCCGCCGCCCGTGGGCTGCCCCCCCTCCTCTGCGCCCCCGCCGCACAGCACGGCCATCGCCGCGAGGGAGGCATCAATGGCGGCAGGGGGCGCGTGCGCGGTGGCCGCGGCAGGGGGGCACAGCAGGGGGGGGCGCGTGAGGTCAGGCAGCGAGACAGGCAGCAGTTGGGGGGGCGTGGGCGGCACAGACAGCGTGGCCAGCGGCAGTTCAGCAGTAAGACCTGAGGCGGCCAGCAGGCTGGCGGGGAAGTAGCGCTCCACCTGCATGCATGTGCGTGTGCACTCAGTTGTGGCAATCATGCACGATGTACTGGGGGTGTGTGGGGGAGAGTTGCGGGCCTGCGGCGGGCATATGCCGCGTGCGTGTGCATAGACGAGTGTGTGTGCATGGGTGTGTACGCGTGAGTGCTGGAGTCAGGTTGCGGTGGGAATTCAGAGCTCCACTTGCAATCCACACGTGCGCATGCTTGCGTGTGTGCATGCGTCTGTATGTGTGTGTGCAAGTGTGTGTTGAGTGAGCGCGCTTTTGCATGCATGCTCTCTGTGCTGGGTGGCCGGGCTCTGCATGCGTACCAGCACAGCCCCCCCCTTCACATGTACATGCTCACCTGCTGCACAAACGCGTGCCGCTTAGCGCGCTCCTTATCCCTCAGGTGCGCCAAGTGGTCTGCCAGGCGCGCGCTCTGCGCAGAGAACACCTGCGCGCACACACACACGCATGCGTGCAAGGCACTGGCACATGCGCGCTCCGCACAGGGAACAGCTATGCACATGCACCTGTGCATGGCACTGGCTCATGCACTCTGCGCAGAGAAGAGCTGCACACACACACAAGGCACAAATGCTGGCTTGCACACGCACAAACACACACACGCGCGCGCGC
>LKMJ01007214.1_pt1 | contig 10471 bp, 14 predicted proteins | sample 643391 | NCBI WGS metagenome assembly LKMJ01 (sample SAMN04112250, study PRJNA286221) | soda lake metagenome | biome: soda lake; feature: Kulunda Steppe; material: water; isolation source: sample PL-Br10 brine of Picturesque Lake | place: Russia: Kulunda steppe | collected 2010-07
GTAGTTTGTCGTCGTAAGAAAACGACGTCCCGGGAGTCTGTTCGCCATCCCGGAGGGTTGTATCGAAGACGCGTGCGACTTCGATTTCGTCAGTGGAATCTAACGTGCCCTGGAAGAACTCGACCGCCCTGAGGGGTCTCAGAGCCGGCGTTGTCTGGTGTAGACATTGTACCACCACCCAGGTTCGACGATATATATAAAACTGACGCTACTCGATTCCCATCGCTCCTCGCTACTCGAGCAGCGTTATCTAAAAACCGCAAGACACAGACGCCCTACAGCAAACTAATACATCCTTATATACTGCACCATGATATCATGCCAACTGTCACCAGCAACCGCGTCTCTCGGGTAAATTTCGCGCTGTAACTGTACGATATAACAGCTCGAGCCCTCGGGCGCGGCCTCGAGTGGACATTCGTCAACTCCTTCGGGCAGCGTCTCGAGTCAGGCCGATTGGTCGATCGAGCGACAGAGAGACCCCCGTGGGGAACGTTTTTCTCATCGCGCTTCGAGCCCCCGTGTATGAGCGATTTCGACCTCGATTTACGCGCTGTCGAAGAACACATCGACGAGGAACTCGAACTCGAGGGGAGTCTGATTCTGGACGTCTTAGACGGCTCGAAAGAACCCGACGAGTGGCTCGAGACGGTCAGTGCTGGTAACGTACTGATACTCAACGTCGAGGGCGACGTCAACGAACTCGCCGCAGGGTTTGCCCGCGAGATCAAAGAATCCGGCGGCAGCCTGGTTCATTTCCGTGGCTTCCTGATCGTCGCTCCACCCGGCGTCGATGTCGATACGAGTCGGTTATAACCGTTTTTCGAACTGCGTACACTCGAGTATCACACCGCCTGTCGTCTCGTGTTCGACACACGTGACCGCAGACCAGCCCTGCTTCTCATAAAACCCGATCGCATTGTTCGAAGCACGGAGCGTCAACCGATCGAGTCCCGCCTCGCGAGCCGCTGTTTCGAGGGACTCGAGAAGGGTGCTTCCGACGCCCGCTCGAGCGTGTTCGGGGTCGACGTAGACGGCTGTAACTTCACCGTCGTCGTGTGCGAGCATCCCGAACCCGGCGACGGTTCCGTCGACTGTTGCGACGACGAACGTGACGTCATCATCGGCGAGCGGATAGCCCTCTGGCTCACAGTCTGCTGCCCACGCGTCGACCTGTTCGTGCTCGTAGGCCGCCGACCCCTGTTCATAGATTGCAGCGACGTGGACACGAGCAATCGCCTCTCGGTCACCATCGGTTGCAGGGCGGATCGTCACCATCGGTACCCGGTTGGTACCGGGGAACAGGCAAAAACGTGCATGAGGATTGGTACCGAATGTCAGTAAGAGTCGATAGACGGCAACTGTCACCGATATCGCGACTCGTCGACGCCGCATTCGTCGCGTCGCAAATCGGTACAGTGCAATCCAGCACACAATACTCTTATTACCGGACGTTGTAGACCCAGATATGGCTGACAAACCGACCTCCGGAGAGATTCTTGGAGTGCCGTACAACTTCGAACGCCCGAGCTTCGGCCGACTGCTCTCTGCACACTGGCAACCCGGTGAAGGAATGCTCGTCGAAAAACCCTTCGGCGTCGGCTACACGCTCAACTTAGCGAACTGGCGGGCGTGGGTCGTCGTCCTCGTCGCCGGGGCGCTCTTCTGGCAGCAAGAAAAGAGTCGAACGGCCGCCGAAGAAGACGAGTTCGAGGAAGACGAACCAGTCGAAGTGATCGTCGACGACGAAGACGACGACTAAGACAGGCGAACTTACACTGAGACGGACGAACTCGAGTCGTTCACCGTGTCGAGACAGTAACACCTTTTTATGACTCCTCGACAGTGCTAGACGATGCGACTCGAGGAACAGAGTGCAACACTCAGAGCGCTGTTTCCGCCAGCGTACACCGACGTCGCCGTCTTCGTCACCGACCTCGCGAGTACGACCGTGTTGATGTTTCTGCTCGCGAGTCTGTTCTGGGTCGTCGACCGGCGTCGAACACTGGTCGTCATCAGCTACGCGTTTGCTGGCGTGGCACTGATCATCGGGCTCAAAGCGTTTCTCGGGCTGCCACGGCCACCCACAGAACTCTTTCTGATCGAACTCGACGGCGACGCCTACGGCTTTCCCAGCGGGCACACGTTCGCTGCCGTGATCGTCTACGGCGGACTCCTCCTCGCGTTCGAACGGACGCGAGCCTGGCTACTCGTGGCCGCAGTCACACTCTTGGTCACGCTGATCGGGCTCTCGAGAGTCGTCCTCGGCGTCCATTACCTCGGCGATGTCGTTGCCGGTGGCCTCCTCGGCGTCGGCTATCTGCTCGTCATGGAACGGCTCACTCGAGGCGATCCACAACGTGGCTTCGCCATCGGCGTGGTGGTCGCAGTGCCAGCGATCGTCGTTACCGGCGGCGTCAACGAGTCGATTCTCGCGTTGGGTGGCTCGATCGGTGGTGTGCTCGCTGCGAGTCGCCTCGAGGCGCTTCCGGCGCTCCGTTCTCGACTCGAGGGCGTCGTCGTGTTCACAGCAGGCTGTAGCGTCATCGTGTTCTTACTCGTCGTCGAGTCACTGCTTTTGTCGACGATCGGCTTCGTGATTCCCGTGTTCGTCGCGCTCTACGCGGTTCTCGTCGCCGGTATCATCCTCGTACCGGCCGTCGTGGGACGCCTCGAGGCAGACGTGCTCACCAGCCGAACGAACGCGTGAAGCGATAGTGCTTTTCAGCGGCCCGTAGACGAACAGCCATGGAACTCCCTCTCGGAACCGAGACGGTTGCAGTCGATTTCACAGACGTTGACGTGACGGTTACCACCCCACCCGGCAGCGATCCCGTCGACGTCCGACACGAGGCGAGACGAGCGCTCGAGACGCACTCGCAGTCTCACTCTCGAGTGAACAGGAGTACGACGCAGTGGTCTGTGGCGTCGGCGCACCGAAAGACGCCACTCTGTATCAGGCGACGCGTGCGGCAACCTACGTCGCATTGGGCGATCACGACCCATTGGCTGCGGGTGGACGACTGATCATCCCAGCACTGCTTTCTGAGGGTGCCGGTTCGGGGGCTGGCGAGCGACGGTTCTATCGCCGACTGCGGGACGCAGACGATGCACAGACGCTCTATGAGTCGATGAAAACGGGATACGAACCCGGTGCACAGCGCGCGTTCGTCCTCGCTCGCGTCCTTTGTGAGTACGACATCTTCGTGACCAACAGTCTCACTCCTGACGTCGTCGAAACCTGTTTGCTCCGCACAGCCGACGACGTCACAGCACCACTCGAGCCAGGCAGTCGCGTGCTCGTGCTCCCAGATGCAATACACACGCTTCTCGTCTCACCGGCGTCACACCCAGAGTCTTAGTGTGCGTCGCCCTTCGCATCCGCCCCAGCCCAGAGTGGATACAGATCGTCGGTAACCGGGCCCGTGATCGGCTCCCCGTCGACCGCGAGCGCTCCGATATCCGTCGCTGTCTCGAGGGCCCGAACGACGCCGATTTCGGTTCCCTCGATACCGGCGGCTGTGAGTGCCTCGAGCGACGCCGAAACGCGATCTTCGGGCACTGTCACAAGGAGCGCACCAGAGCCAAAGATACGGAGTGGATCCACATCGGCGGCCCCACAGAGGCGGGCGGTCTCCGGTCGAATCGGAACGGCTTCGCGCTCGAGTTCGAGGCAGACACCCGAAGCCTGTGCCAACTCGAGCGCCCCGGCGAGGACGCCACCCTCGGTGGGATCGTGCATCGCCGTCGCGTCTTCACGGAGGAGACGAGCCTCGGGGACGACGCTTAGTTCCTCGAGGAAGGTGTGTGCCCGGTCTCGAACAGCCGGTTCGATCTCGAACTCGGTCCCGAAATCGGCGGCGAGAATCGCGGTTCCTTCGATTGCAGCGGCTTTCGTCAAGAGCAGTCGGTCGCCGGGGGTTGCACCACCGGTTGGGACGACTCGGTCAGCCGTTCCCATGGCCGTCAGCGAAAGCAGCGGCCGCTCGAGGGCGTCGACGTACTCCGAGTGGCCGCCGACGATGCTCACCCCGAGATCGTTCGCGGCAGCGTCGAGATCGGTGGTGATCGTCTCGAGCGTGTCGGGATCGTCCGCGGGCAGTAACAGAACGGTGGTGAGCCAGCGCGGATCGCCACCAGTTGCGGCGACGTCGTTACACGCGATGTGGACACCGAGAGTGCCGATCTCGGATGCCGCTAACGAGATCGGATCAGAGCTCACCACGAGTGTGCCACCGGGCCACTCGATTGCAGCGGCGTCTTCGCCCGCTGCGGGACCCAATCTGACCGTCTCGTCGTCGTTGCCAGTTCGAGAGAACACGTGTGTCAACAGGTCCCTCGAGGAGACTTTGCCGGGCATACGACGACTGTTGGGTATCGCGGATTTGTAGCTGTCGAAGTCTCGTCGTGTGTCCTCGAAATTAACCTCGAGAGGAGGACAAGCACAGCGTCACGATGCGTTCGCGACGTTGCGACTGCTCGTTTGCTTTGTAACTGCTGCTTTTTTGTTCGTGGACTTTCTGCTGTTATTCCTGTAACAGTAGTCGTACCGTGACAATCCCCTTTCAGCAATTTTTATTGTGTTTTGCGTGCAATTCGCTACTAGTGATGGCAACGAGAGAAGCAAATTGGGATACCCCGCTTGATACTGGTGGCGAGGCGTTTGAACTCCTTGGGAACGCCCGCAAAGCATGGATTTATACTTATATTCGCCACCATCCGGAGACGACAATCCAGAACATCGTCGAGACGCTTGACCTCCCCCAGCGCACGGTCTACGAATACGTCGACGCGCTCGAAGCTGCAAGCTTCATTGAGCAGTCAAACGACGGACGGCCCGCAGAGTATACCGCTCGAGAGATCAACCTCCAACTGGTAGAAGGTGATGCCAAACGACGAATCACGCCAGCGTTGGTCGAGGCGATTGCTCGTCGAAGGCGAGACGACGACATCGATACGTACCTCGATCGTCACGGACTGGACGGGCTTGCCGTCGCGCTCGAATACGCCCACGAATACGTCGACGGATCGGTTACCCACCGCATCATGGCCCGCGAGCAGGAGATTTCTCCCTTAGAAGCCGGTATTGTTTTGGATGCACTCCGCCCCATTGTCGAGGATTGATTCGGTATGGAGAGTGACGGAGATGTTGTCTTTGTTGATTCGTCGGTCCTCATTAGTTGCGGACGGCGCGAAGGAGTACGGTTTCAGGCGTTAGCTCGTGAAGCTCGTCAGCGGAATACAGTCTTCCGTATCTCGCCCCAAGTATATGCCGAAGTGACTGGTGACCCAGCTCTCGATGAGTATATAACCGGCGATTCTGCCGTTGAGGAGGCACTTCAGGAGGGGTGGATGAAGGTTACCGAAAGCCCGTCTTATTCGAACTCGGATGTCTCAAACGTGATGGATCAAGCACGGAGTTTTCTTGCGAACGCCAGTGATCGATCAGAAGATGTGATCGAAAAAGCGGATACAGAACTCGTCGGTTTGGCACTCGAATTGCTTCTCAACGCTACTGCTAATCGAATCACGATTGTAACAAACGATATTTCTCTTGGTGAGGCTGCGGAATCGCTGATCCCGCAGTATGGGTTCGACAACGAGCAGATCACGTGGCTTACCGGGAGCGAACTTGCCGATGAACTCGCCGACGATTTCGTCCCCGAATTCGACTGATCGCCTCATTACACCCGACTAAAATGCCCGTGTTGAGCGTATCCGCCTGTACTGCCAACACAGTAGCATTAGACTAAGCAAGTCGTCACGAATCTTTGATACGTTTCTGAATATCGGGTTCAAAATCTGCAAGGTGGTCACGCGCCCGTTCTGAGACCTCGGTCATTCGAGGTCGTCAAGAGCAACTGTCTCACCAGCGGCAATTTGCTCACGGCTCACACGAACGTCTTCATGCGCCCAGTCTGCAAGCTGTTGGGAGTTGAGGAGATGTCGGAGTGCATCCCGGACCGCTTCACTCTTGTTCAAATAGTGAGGATTCTCTTCGAGAAAATCCTGCAGATCGTCCTCCATCTCATCAGGGATTTTAACGTTGAGTGTGCCCATTATATTACACATGTAATGCGCATTGAATTAAATCTTTTCTAGCGCATTCTGCTATAATCGTTCGCTGCTGCAAACTGCTCGCTTCGCTCGCAGTTTATTACTGGTTATCTTTGTCCGAGACGCGCCTCGGCGCGTCTCTCTGCGGTATGGCGAACGCCGCACGAGCGAAGCGAGTGCAAAGTGAGCCATCTGTACTCAACGGACACTACCTTCGCAGGTCAGGTCGAATCTCGTGGCACATTCGCGCGTTGTATCTTGTATGCGAGTCTTGACAGCACTTGGATGAAATCGAGTTAAATCCCCAAATATAAAATATATTATATAAGAAAGAACTACTATCGTCGCATACGACTGTTGGTACACGCTGATGGAATCAAACAAAACAAATAGGTCTGTATTTGTTACACTCGTTGTTGTTATCTTCTCAATTAGTCTCCTCGGTATTCTGTTAGCTGGTGTAAGCGGTGCGACAGATAATACCAGTGACAGAGTCATTGACGTTCAAGAGCTAGGTGACGAGGATGTGTTCTTTGGAGAGCAATTAACTGTTACAAACGGATCAGATGGATTTGAAGGTGCAGTTCGAATCAAAGAAGGAATTCCCGGAGACGATGGTGATGTGGTGAAAACAGTGAGGAGAGGAGCGGATGGTACTATTAGCTTTGAAATAACTGATGACTTTGCTGATGGAGCCCATTATCTCGTAGACACTGGGTCAGACGAGGAATACGGCGTACTATGGGTGAGTGAAAACAGGATCACTGTATCGTTCACAGCCATTGACAATGATACAGGAACCCTATCATACACTGATGCAAGCGATCATCCTCGTGACGAACCAATCGATCTATCAGTTACAGCGGAGACGATCTCGGCAGCGGAACTCGAGACGATGTTTACTGAATCAGCGATCGAGTCTGTTCGGACAGATGGTTACGACACGCTCATACTCGAGAATATAACAAGTGGTGAGTACGACGTAGATTTTTCTGCAATCGAACCAGAAAATATTCGATTTTTCTTTGAGAGAGTCGATACTGGTGCCACAGACAATGCAACCGTGTTTCGAGAGCCCGATCCAGTATTCGATGTGAGTATTCCCAACGATGGCGAAGTGTACACGGTTGGGTTTCCGGGTCCAATAAACGACACGTACGGAGAAATATTTGGGAGCGTCGACCACGAAGGGCTGGCGATGTATCAATTCAATTCGAGCGAACAAGCGTGGCAACTCATGTCTGGCACTGATTTCGATGCGGAACCGACTGAATTGGATGCCGTTGCCATTGCAACCACTGGCAATGGAACCGATACAATTCGGTTCCAGATTCCGTTCGAGGTGCAAGACGTTGCAACACCGGGAAGTCACAGCGTTTCCGAAGGCTGGAACTTCGTTTCAGCTTCGAAAGTCGAACACCCAGAAACGGTATTTCGAGCAGGCAGTTCCGATGCTACCGTCATTCTCGACCGGTTCGAAGGCACTTCGTCTCCGTTCGTTGAAGATGAAGGACTGTTTGAAACACAAACCGGTTCGAACGTATACTTCGTTGGATCGAACGAATCACTCGAGGTCAATCCATTCAAAGGGTATTTTGTATTCATGCAAGACGACGGTGAGTTACCGAGTATCGTGAGTGGGACTGAAACGTTCTTGGACGTTGCAAAGCAATTAGATATCGAACTCGAGTAATCGTCTTGACCACTTACAGAGAGACGCGCGCCCAGCGCGTCTCGAACAACGTGGTCACTAGTAGGAAACTGCGAGCGACGAGTCTCGCTCGCAGTTTCATCCGAGTTGTTCGTCGAGAATCAGTCGCGTCTTCGTACTCATCACTTCGTCTTGTTCGCGCGCCTGCGTGATCAGGTCATTGACGCTTCGTGTGTCTGCGGCATCGACGACGAGGACGATATCCTGTTCGCCAGAGACCATCCAGACGAAATCGACCTCCTCCCAGTCGGCCATTCGTTCAGAGACGCTCGCGGTGTCGACGTCGACGGCCACGCTGATCTCGAGCATCGCTTTGACGTTGCCCGTACGGGTGGTGACGGTAAAGCGTTCGATGACGCCGTCGCTAATCAGCCGTTCGACGCGGTTACGGACGGTACCCTCGCTGGTCCCAACCTTGCTGGCGATCTCCGTGTACGGTGTTCTGGCATCCCGTCGGAGGATGTTCAGAATCTGTCTATCCAACTCGTCCATTGAGATGTGTGCCTTCGTGTGAGACACACTTTACCATTACGAATTTCGTAACTTAGCTTCGAAGACAACACTTATGATGGGGGAGACGGTACGTATCTCGTAATGAACCCGGCCTACGTTGCGCTGGAGGGCGGACACGTACTCGAGGGGCGTGCCCGTGCTCCGGGCACAGCCCGCGGGGAACTGGTTTTCACAACGGCATACACCGGCTACGAAGAGAGTCTGACCGATCCCTCCTACGAGGAGCAGGTTCTGACCTTTTCGTATCCGTTGATCGGTAACTACGGCGTCCGGAAAGAGCGCTTTGAGTCCGATCGCGTGCATCCACGAGCGGTGCTCGCACGAGAACTCACCGAGGACGTCTCGGCGTGGCTCGAACGCGAAGGCGTTCCAGCGGTCGACCATCTCGACACGCGCGAGGTCGTCATCGACGTACGTGAAGGTGGCGCGATGAAATGTGGGATCGCTGCCGGTCCTGACGCAACACCCGAGGATGCACTGGCCGAACTCGAGCAGTGTCGGGCGATGAGCGAACACACCGAAATCGGCGAGCAGGTCAGCGTCAGCGAACCGACCGTTCACGGTGTCGAAAACGACGGCCCCACCGTTGTGCTGATCGACTGTGGCGTCAAAGGCTCGATCATCAGCTCACTGCTCGAGCGAGACGCTGTCGTGCACGTGTTCCCACACGACGCGGCGACAGCCGACGTCGAGGCGGTCGATCCCGATATCCTGTTCATTTCGAACGGCCCCGGTGATCCAGCGAACTACGAGGAGGCGGTCTCGCTCGTCTCGGCGTTCGTCGACGACCTGCCGGTCGCGGGCATCTGTCTCGGTCAGCAGATCGTCGCCCGCGCACTCGGTGGCTCGACCGAAAAGATGGCGTTTGGCCACCGTGGCGTCAACCAACCCGTGCTCGACCTCGAGACGGGGCGGGTCGTGATGACGACCCAAAACCACGGCTACACGGTCTCGAAGACAGGTCCTCGACTCGAGGTCACACAGATCAACGTCAACGACGACACGCCAGAAGGTGTCGATGGCATCGACTGTGATGTGATCACGCGTCAGTATCACCCTGAAGCCAACCCCGGTCCCGAAGATACGCTCGACTTTTTCGACGACGTCCTTGCGATGGCCGACGCGGGCGTCGACGCGACGCAAGCGGTACCAGCCGACGACTGATCATACCCACCTCAATCGGCACTCGAAGGCACTTCGAGGTGGATACAACAATCGTCTTCTGGATCGAAGCAGTCTGGACACGCACTAAGCCGATCGATAATCGTATCCAGCCGTTCGGCAACGGTCTCGTCGATCACGCTCTCGAGGGCGCGCGCTTCCTCGCGAAACTCTTCGACCTCGAGGACGTTCGCCAAGAAGCGTTCGATGATACAGTACGTCTGGAGGGCAGTGTGTGCTCGCTCGAGCCCCTCGTCGGTCAGCGTTGCACCTTTGTACTTTTTATGTTCGACGAGCCCACGATCTTGGAGTTTGCCGATCATCTCGTTGACGCTTGCGGGACTTACGCCGAGTAAGTCCGCGAGGGTGCCAGTCGAGGCGGGACCGTCTTCGATACGCTGGGCAAGATAGATCGCTTTCAGATACTGGTCGGCGGTATTCATGCTCTGCGCTCCATGATTTCGGTGACGGCTTCGACGCCTTCTCGTTCTTCCGCACGAATCTCAGCGAGCGTCTCGAGGACGCGCTCGCGGTCGATGCTGAACTCGGTCTCGGAGTTCTCGATCGCCTCGATCAGGTCGGCATAAAACTTGTAGGCAGTCTCCTCGTTACAGAGTTGGTCGTAGAGAACGCCATCGGTATCCTCCGGTGGTCCGTACCGGGCGCTGACGAGTGCGTTTATCTCCTCGTAGCTGACCGTTTCGGCGTCTAAGGCGTCTATCAGTGCCTCGAGACGCTCGCGATGTTCGGCCGATTCTTCGGTCGCTTCGGCGAGTAGCTCGCGTACCTCGTCGTCGATCATCTCCCGTTCGCTCGGCGGGAGTGACTCGAGGTGGTGAGCCGCACGTGACTCGACGAGTTCCTCGAGAACCACCCCAATCTGTAGGAGGCGAGTGAGTTGGTGGTCGCTCGAGACTCGCTGTCCAACACTCATGACACTCGATTTGGGCTGGGGCGTAGTTAAGCTTTGTAGTCAACGATACGCCTTTGTGGCTTCCACAGAAACGACAGCGTATGGCTGGGCAGCCA
>LKMJ01007215.1_pt1 | contig 10470 bp, 10 predicted proteins | sample 643391 | NCBI WGS metagenome assembly LKMJ01 (sample SAMN04112250, study PRJNA286221) | soda lake metagenome | biome: soda lake; feature: Kulunda Steppe; material: water; isolation source: sample PL-Br10 brine of Picturesque Lake | place: Russia: Kulunda steppe | collected 2010-07
GGCCCGGTCGAAGACCGAAGACCTTCAAGAGTCACAAGAAGACTTAGCCGACACGTCGGAATCGTCGGCGTCGGCTTTGAACGGCTTCGCCGGAACCGTCCGGCGGTCGGGGAACCGGTCGAAGGAAACGGGTCGACAAACGGGAATCCTCACCCATTCGCTTCGAATCTTAGGGTCGACGGGGGCGTTCGTCGGTGGGACGCTGTTAGGATTGGCGAAGACGAACGCGTTCCTTGCGGCGTCGATTAAGGGTGTGACCGTCGCGGTCGGCCTACTCAAAGCCGGTATGGGTGCCCTTGCGATTGGGGGAATCGCCGGGAAGGTCGTGTTTGGCTTGAAGGTGTTAGCCGGGGTCTTGTTAGGTGCCGCCGCCGCGAAGTTTATCCTCATCGGTGCCCTTGCCGTCGGTATCGGGCTTTTGGGGGCGTGGATGTTACACACGACCGGGGCGTTAGACCGAATCAGGGACTTCGGGGCCTACGTCGGCGGGGAGTTACCCGACGCCGCCCGCGACGGATTGTTACAAGTCCTTAGTCTGATAGCCGGGCCGCTTGCGGTGTTAGGCGGCTTCATTATCGGCACGTTCGAAGGTGGCTTTTCGGAAGGGTTTGCCCGTGCCCGCGAAGTGACCGGCGTCTTCGTCGGGGCGTGGGGTCGACAGATTGGTCGGGTACGCGACACCGCCGACGACGCGTGGGTCTATATCGGGAACGGCGTCGGGAACCTCAAAGACCGAACGGTCGGCTACTTCGGCGACATAGCGACGCGTGGTCGGCGGTCGTGGCGACGGCTTACCGACGGTGCCCGGAATATGACAAGTCGGATTACGGGCTTCTTCGGCGAAATCCGGTCGGCGGCGACGTTTGGCGTTCGGTCGGGCTTCAACGCCGTCGTTCCCCCACGGGTGAATATCCCGTCGGTTACGCTTCGTGCCCCGGATTGGGCCGGTGGGATGCGTCATAGAATCGGCGGCGGGTCGATTCCCTTGCCCCGGCTACAAGTCGGCGGTATGGTCGAAGACACGGGGGCGGCGGTCGTTCACCGTGGGGAAGCGGTGATACCGCGACCAATCGTCGAAGCGGCACAACGGGGAACGTCGGGCGGCGGGGGCGACAGTATCACGAACGTCGAACGATTGGCGGTGTATATCGAAGGCGGCGACTTCGACCCGGCGGATATGACCCGCCGCGAAATCGAAGACTTCGCCGAACGTATCGCCGACGCGTTAGGGAAGAAAACTTCTACCGTCGCCGGTACGCGGTGATAGTATGTCGGATACACGCGTCGAACTTCGACGAAACGACGGGTCGGAAGTCTTCAAGTTAAAATCGACCCGCGTTCAAACCGAAGTATCGAACGGGCTTATCACCGATTCGATTATATCCGGTGTGTCGCGGCGGGTCTTAGGCGGGAAGTTAGTCTTAGACCTTCGGACGTTTACAATCGACTTCGACATACAGGGGATGGAATCGGAAGACTACCCGAATAGCGACACGCCCGAATATCAGTCGAAGGGGCACGACTTCGGCTTCCGGTGGGAAGTCGAACGGGCGTCGTTAGAATGGGGGTGGACTACGACCGCCGGATTTGACGAATTACACTACGACGGGCGAACATTAAACGGCGTGGTTACGAACCTATCCGTAACCGAAGACACCGAATCAGGGAAGGCCCGGACGTACACCGGCACGATTCAATTCACGTACTTAGACCGGTACATCAGTTAGACCTATGACCACACCAATCGTCGAAGTCGAAGGGATAGAACCGACCGACGTGGTCGACGTATCCTACACGAACGCGAAGGGGAACCAAATCGGCACGGCGAAGATTACCGTCGCCAATACGGGGGCGAACCGGTCGCTATTCGTTAGCGGTGCCGACGTGACTATCACCGAAGGCGGTAGTCGGGTGTGGTCGGGCGAAGTAATCGGGAAGCCGTCGAACGCCGACCGGTCGAACCTAACGGTCGAAATCGAAGCCGAAACGAAGGCGGCACAAGCCGAATACGGCAAGGTGAATCGACCGTTTATCGCTATGTCGCGGTCGGACATTCTACGCGAAGCGGTCGACTTCGAAGTCGACGAACGAATCCGTAGCCGAATGATTTCGACGGCGTCGTCGACTACCGATTGGTCGTCGTCGGCCCCGATATTCGAACGGACGAACGATACAATCGGGATTAACGAATACGGGTCGAATACGCTGTTTATCGGTATGCCCGGCGGCACGTCGGGAACGGTCACGACGACCTACGATTCAATCCCGTCGAACGCCACACCGGGTCGGCGACTGTTAGCCCTTGAAACCCGGTTTTTGGTAAACAACGCGGGCGACCTATTCGACGCGTTCGTCGAACTAACCGACCACGACGGGATACGCTACCGGTGGGAAGTCGACCTACCGACGGGGGCCGGGTGGAATATGGTCGAACTACCCTTTGACGACGCCGACGTAACGACCGACGCGGGCGACCCCCGATTCACGCTTCGCTTAGAAATCACGGGCACGCTTCCCGACAGTCGGGCGGCGGCGATAGATATGGTTCGGGCGACGCCGTTTAGCCTACGAAGTCGCGGGTCGGGTATCGACGTAAACGCGTTCGACACCGACGACGAAATCACCCGCCGGGTCGACAAGTCGATTCTAACGCTTGCGAACGAATTAGCGACCGAAGCCGGGGCGACCGTCTACGTCGACACCGACGACGTGATACGATTCGAACAAGCGGGAACCCGGACGTTCGATAAGTCTATCGACTACGCCGACGACAGTATCGCCGTCGTCGACGTAGACGTGAACCGCGACTACGACGTAAAGAATCAGGTAGTCGTTCAAGGCAAAGACGACCTACAAGCGTCGTTCGAAGATTCGGCTTCGATTCAATTCTATAACGTCGAAGCCCCGCGACCCGAACCGATAAACGACCCGTCGTTACGAACCCGCGACCAATTAGAAGCCCGTGCCCGTGGTTTCCTACGCGAAAACGCGTGGGACGATTCGGCGATTACGTTCACGCTTGCCGGTAGCGATTGGCGGGAAGCGACGGTCGGCGACGTAATCCCCGTCGATTGGCCCCCCGAAGACATAGTCGGCGACTTCGAAATCGACGCCGTCGGTCGGACTACGGAAGGTTATACGCAAATCGGCCTAACCGGCACCGTAACGACGTGACTATGACCGAAATCACCGAACAGCAAAAACTGGTTTGGTTAGGGCTTCGACAGCCTACAAATCAGTCGAACGACGCCGGGCAAATCGTACCGAAGTTACAAGCGGCGTTCGGCGACGACTACGCCGACTTCCGCGACGCGTTCGACGCCGCCGACTTATCGGACTTCGACGGCTTCGAAGCGTTCCTTACAGATAACGAAGTCGAAGACGCCGGGGCGATTCGCCGCGACTTCGACCGCCGATACGACGGGAACTTCGCGTCGTTTTCCGACGACATTCTATCGTTCGATTCGTATATCGAACTGTCGTCGGCGTTCGGCACGTCGAACGAACTACGAAGCGACATTACGGACGACGACGGGAACCCCGCCGCCGGGATACGCTTCTACGAATCGGGCGGAATCGGACGGGAAGGCCAAAACATACCGGTCGCCGGGGTCGAAGTCTACGGTCGTGAAATACACTTTAGCCAAACCGGCGAAACCGCCGACGCCCCGTCGCCGGTCGACGGGTCGGGCGTCTTCAACTACGCCGACTTAGAAGTATCCCCGACGACGACGCCCGCCGCCGGGGAAACGATATTCGTGTCGGCGACCGTCACGAACCCGTCGTCGTCGTACCGAACCGAAACGGTACAATTCTACGAAGACGACCGCGTCTACAATTCCCGAACGATTGGGTTAGGGGCCGGGGCGTCGACTGTCGTCGAATTCGAATGGCGTAGTTTAGACATCGGGTCGTACCGGTTAACAATCGGCGACCTACCGACGCGAACAATCACGAACGTACACCCGTCACTATGACCCGGAACGAAATCGACAGTCTTGTCGCCGAAAACCGCGAACGAATCCGGTCGGTATCGGGTCGGGTTACACAAGTATCGACCCGCCGCGACCGCGACCTATCGTTCGGAATCAGTCGAATCGAAGTCGAAGCCGACGCGACCGTATCGACACGGTCGACGGGCGACCAAATCCTATTCGGGCACGCCGACGACGCCCACGGCTTCGGGCGGGGAACCTTCGGCGACGACAAAGGCGAATGGGTCGACCGGAACGTGTCGGTTAGTGCCGAATTCACCCGGCGGGGAAGGCGGGCCGTCGTCGACGCGTTAGACGGACGTGTCGGGGCCGTAGCGTCGGCCCGTGCCGGAACGGGTACGACGGCCCCCGACGTAGACGACACCGGTCTAACGAACGCCTACGCGTCGACACCGACGGCGAACGGTCGACCGGCCCCAAAGACCACGGGGTCGACCGGCGACTTCGACGCGGCGTCGTGGGTGGGCGACCCCGTCGAATTCGGAATCTTCGACCGGAACAATCGGCTTCTTGCCCGCTTCGTCGCCGACACGTCGGTCGCCGTCGACGCCGCCGACGAAGTCCGAATCAACGCGACGCTTACCTTCGTGGGCGACGGCGTCGGGAATAGTGTCGTAACCGACGACGGCGACGACGCTATCGCCGACAGTATGGCCCGCCGCGACGACGTGGTCGGCCTATCGGAATTCCGCTTCGGGCGGGGAACGTCCGAATTCACGAAGTCCGATTCGTCGCTATCCGACGAAGCCTTCGCCGTCGGGTGTAGCCGTCTTGTATCCGATAATCGCATAATTGCCCGGTCGACAGTACGGGAAGACGAACCCGCGAATCAACCGGTCGACGTGGGCGAAATCGGCGTCTTTACCGGCGACGGGCGTATGGTGTGGGCGGTCGCTATCCGTGTGTTCACGAAACAAGAAGGCGAAGGGGCGAACGTCGAAAGCGAATTCCGCGTAATCTAATCGGGTACGAAATCTAAAGGGGGCGTCGTTCGTCGACGACAGTATGCCCGAAGCCGACACGTTCGACGCCCCACAAGGCGGCACGCTATACGGTCGCCTATTCGAAGGCGTGACCGAATCACTTGTGGGGAACGGAATCACAAACCACGGCGACGCCGAAGTGACCCACGACACGGGTATGGTAATCGAAGTCGCCGGGGCGACGAATCTATCGTATGGCGGGGAATCCTACAACCCGTCGACTACGTCGTTCAACCTACCCGCCGGGCCGTCGTCGACGACGAACGGCGTCGAAGACCGCCGGGCCGACCTTGTCTATTTCAATTCGGATACGGGCGGCTACGGCGTCGTCGAAGGCGACCCACACCCGAACCCCGAACCGCCGTCGACGCCCGCCGACGGGCTCCTGTTAGCCGTCGTCTTCGTGCCCCACGACACGTCGACCTTAGACGACGACTACGTCTTGAATTGGCGACCGATTCGCGTCGAAGGCGGGGCCGACATAGTGATAGATTCCGACGACTTCGATTCGACGACCGTCGAAGGGGCGTTACACGAACTGTTAGACGCTATCGACGCCGTCGGGCTTTCGACCCTTGCCGACCACGACATAGACGGGAACACGGTCGTCGACGGGGCGACGACAGTCTACGACGACGGAATCGTTCACGGCGTGGTCGGTGCCCTATCGGAATTCGGGGCCGACGACACGTTCACGGGCTACCCGCTGTCGTTAACCGACGACACCGACTTCGAAGTCGTCGCGTCGGGCACGTTCACCCACACGGCGGGCGACACGACGGAATTCACCATACCGGGCGTGACCGAAGACGAAACCGCCGTCTTAGACGTAAGCATACACCCGGCGTCGGCGGCCCAAATCGGGGCCGACTACGCCTATAACGTCGAAACGTCGCGTCGGTGGGACGAAAATAACGGGGAAGTCTTCGTCGACGTGGTCGTCGTATGGGACACCGACCCCGGCGGTATGAACGACCTTCAACTTGAATACGAAATAACCACACGGTGATACTATGATTGGAAAACGATTACGCGACCTTGTCGTTCGGAATTGGCTACGGCTTCGAACCGGCACCGAACTACGCTTCGGCGACGACGACGAATACGTCGTACACTACGACAGCGAAGACGACCGCCTATACGTCGAATACGACGGGCCGGGGGCGAACAGTACCGGGGCGTGGGCGTTCGAACCCGGCGGGCCGATATACGCCGAAGGTGACCTAATCGAAGACGGTCATATCGAACCGGGGGCCGGGGCCGGGGAAGGCGAAGACTTAGGAATCGACGAAGTCTTGCTATTTTCCGGTAGTAGCCGTGGGGTCATCGGCTTTAGCGGCGACGAATGGTCGCCACGTTTAGACATTACGTCGGTGCCGTACCCGTTCGACGACGAACCGTTCGACCGGATAGAGGCAAGCGTGACGGGGATTATGAACCCCGGCGAAGGCCAAACGTTAGACGTAGCCGTCTACAATAATCACAACGAAGAACGCATAGAGGCAAGCGAAACGACCTTCGACGACTTCGGGTGGGGCGGGCGTGTGACCGACCGCTTCGAATTCAACTATTGGCGACCCATAGTCGTGAACTTAGGCGGGCGTGTGACCGGCGGAACGAATAACGCGACGTTCGACCGTGTGACGTTTATGGTTCACGGGGTGTTTTAATGTCGACGCCGTCGACCGACTACGTCTACGTATCGGGCGAACTGTTCGGGTCGGGGGCCTACGACATTTATTCGTACTTCCCCGGCGACGAAATCGCACCGGGGGCCGAAGACGTAATCGAAATCGTTCGGAACCTAACGGTCGACGGTGGGGACCCCGGACGGGCACGCGTCGATACGCCGCCGTTAGACGACGACGCGGTCTTCGCTATCAAACGAAACGACGTATTCGTCGCCGAAGTCCGGTTTACGCCGAATTCCGTCGGGGGAACGATTTCGTTCGCTTCCGGCTTCGACACGCTACAACTGTCGTCGGGTGATACGCTTCGGGTCGTCGCCCCGTCGCCGATTCCCGCCGAAATCGAAAACGTCCGAATCGTGCTTAAGACTCAATAATGAACCCGTCTAACCAAACCCGGAAAGGGGAACGAAAGCCCCGCTTCGATATGGACGACGCGGTATCGTGGGTAGAAGACCGCTTCGACGTAGTGCCCCCGGCGAACCCGAAAGACGGGGCACATATCTACGTGAATCCCGACGACTACTTCTATACGGACGAAGGCCCCTACGTCGGGTCGGTCTATTTCACACACGACCCGAACTATTCACCGCCGGGAATCGCCTACGACACGAACCTATTCGTCGTCGACGAAGACTTCCCGATAGACCCGTCGTCGGTCGGCGTGCCGATTAACTGTCGGGTGCAAACCGGGAATATCGACGGATTTACGCCCCAATATCAACGCCCGGCGGCACGGGCTACGTCGCCGTCGAACCTACAAAGCGGCTATTCGGGAACCGTCGAAGGCGTCGCCCCCGCCGTACCGAATTCCGCCGAACAGGAACTATATACGACGTTTCGGAACGTGTCACACGTCCGGTATGAAGAATTAAACGTCGCGTTCTACGGCGACGACGGCGAACCGGTGTACGAATCAATACAAAAATCCCGCGTTCGGGGTCGCCTGTCGGCTTCAAGCGGCACCGTGAACGTCTACGTCGAAACCGACCAATTGTACCACTTAGGTAGCGGGCCGGTCGAATCCGACGGCACGTTTAGCATAGTCTTCGACCGCGACCCGAATCTGACTATGTCGACCCTTCGGCTTACACACCCGTCGACGCGAATGTACGAACAGCAGTACGAAGGCGAATACATCTTTTCGAACTACCGGGCGGTGCCGTATATGATAGTCGACCAGCCATACAAACAAACGGAAGAAGTCATCTTTACGTCGGATAAATCGTGGAAACATTCGGCGGGCGGCTTTAGTGGCGTGTGGGAAGTCCGGTTAGAACGAAACGGGAACACGGTCGGGATTCCGTGGCGGAATTATATCGGAACCGACCGGGTGATTTCGAACCTTGAACTTGTCGCGTGGCAACGGAAGTTATACGACATGTTAGACCCCGACCCGTCGACCGGTGCCGACCGCGTCTACGTGACCGAAAACGGCGACGCCCAATTCGTCGGGCGGGGAATCGACCGACCCTTCCGGTTAGGCTTGTGGTCGAACGGGTCGGTCGTAAACACGATTTGGCACGAAGACGTTAACCAGTCGAACCACTACGACGACCTGTTTATCACCGACTACGAAATCGACGAAATCCCCTACGTCGTCGACCAAAGAGTCGTCCCCGCCGACGGCGAATTCACCGGCTACAAGGAACCGAATCTAACTATGCGGTGGGACTTAGACGACCGACGCGACGGCGTCAATTTTGAATACGACTTTGAGGACCCGTGGGGGTTTAGAAATCGGACTATCGACCGAACCCAAACCGTGTCGGGTATGCCGATTTCGTACCCGATTACGCCCGAAGAAGACCCCGATATATTTTGGATACCCTTCGCCGAACGGTGTTACGCCTACGACGCCGCCCTTGTGCTACTATGGGCGTGTTTCGCCGAACGGAAAGACATAGCCGATAATATCGTTCGGGCGTGGACTATCGTACAAGAAGATAACGGGCTATGGCCCTTCTTCGTGACGGTCGGCCAATTCAAGGCCGAATACCTTTACGAACGGACGGGGGCTTCTATGTGGCTCAACGAAGCGTTTATCGAATACTGTTCGACGTGGCCTAACAGCCAATACCGCGACGACGCGAAGGCGGCGGTCGACGCGTCGTTCGACCGGATTATCAACGAATACCGACAAACCGACCCGAACGCCTACAACTTCGGTCTATACCGGGGCGGTCGTGGGGCGTGGGTGTGGGAACCGGGCGAAAACCCCGACGACGCGACGTTCGACGCCGACGTAGAGATACCGTGGGTATCGACCGAACACACCGTCGACACCTTCTTCGCGTTCCTAAACTACTACGAAACCTTCGGCGGGCAAGAATGGTACGACCGGGCCGAAGCCGTCTACGAAGACGCTATCGACGTGCTATGGTTCGACGGCGAACAACGCTTCTATCAGGGGGCGGCACCGAACGGCCCCGACACACGCGGGGCGTTAGACGTTCATTCGTGGGGGTCGGTTATGCTACACCAAGCGGGCGACTTCGAACGCCGCGACCACGCCCTAAACCGTATCCCGCTATACCTAACGTCGAACGAAGTCGCTGATAACAACGTCCGGGGATACCCGCCGTATATCCCCGCCGAAGGGCACGACGTAGACGCCCGAATCGTTTGGTTCGAAGGCACCTACGGCGTCGGCTTCGCCCAATACCGGGCCGGTCGGAAAGGCGAAGGGCTATCGACGAATCACGAAATCGCCAAAGAAGCGACCGACGACGGCGGCTACCGGTACGCCCTACGCCGGGGCTTCGAAATGACCACGTTCCCCGCTATGGCGTCGACAGTATGGGCCTTGTTTGCCCTACGGTATCCCGACGAACTATGGCGACACGGCCTCTAATCGGGCACGGAACTTTACGTCGGATTGGTCGGAATTCGTGACTATGGTAGAAGGCGTCGTCGACGATTTGTTCGTGTGGGTCGTGACGTTTGCCGCCGGGGGAATCGTCGGGTGGCTCATATTTCTAACCGTCCGGCACTACCGATATGCGAAACCCGCCTATCACGTCTTAGCGGGCGACGACTTCGGGAAGGGGCACCTTGAGGAAACGCAAACCCGCTTCGACGAAATCGACGAATCGCATAGGGATAACCGGAAGCGAATCGACCGAATCGAAGCGAAGGTCGATAGCGTCGATAACAAGACGAACCGGAACTACCGGGTACTGATTAAGTTAGCCGAAAAGGCCGGGGTCGATAGCGTCTTCTTCCGCGACAGTAGCGACGACGACGACGATTAGACCGACGTGGTCGGCCTCTTTACCCATTCGTTAAACGACAAGGCGTGGTCGGCGTCGCGTGCCTTCGTGAACGTGTAGCCCTTGTCGGTCGAATGAAGGTCGTCGATAGGAACCACGAAGTCGCCGACATAGTCGATATGAACGAAGACGATAGGCGTCGCCCCCGTCGCTTCGCCGTAGCGACGAAGGGCTTTGACTTCTTCGTTCGTTAGCCTCACACGGTCACGACCGGCTTTCACTTCCGCCGCGTATTGGGCGACTTCGTCCGGGTCGGCTTTCAGCCAAACGTGTAGGTCGGGAAGGTCTTCGACCGTGCCCGCCCCCGAAGAAGGCATACGTACCGCCGTGAATTGTAACACGAAATCCGTGTGTTCAATCCCGACCCGGTCGACGGCGTCTACGTCGTCGGCGTCGGCACACAAGGCGTTACGATAATGGCGTTCCCACCGGTCGCCCTTCGTCGAAGACATACCCGAATATTCGACGGTGCCGGGAAGACCGTGTCGGTGCCGCTGTTAGGAACCGTGACCGAACGACAAGACGGTCGGAA
>LKMJ01007216.1_pt1 | contig 10469 bp, 12 predicted proteins | sample 643391 | NCBI WGS metagenome assembly LKMJ01 (sample SAMN04112250, study PRJNA286221) | soda lake metagenome | biome: soda lake; feature: Kulunda Steppe; material: water; isolation source: sample PL-Br10 brine of Picturesque Lake | place: Russia: Kulunda steppe | collected 2010-07
ATGATCTGATGGGGCGCATGACCCGGCGCGTGGTGGACTCGAAGTTCGTGATCGCCCAGATCGATCACGTCGCCATCGGTGAGCGCCCGGAGACGGTCCTCGGGAACCGGTTTCGGATCGGTGTAGTGCTGCCACTGATCGCCGACAGCAGCTTTAGTTCCCTCTACCAGCCGTGCTGGGTCGGCGAGATGCGGCACCCCGATCTCGTGAGTGTAGACGTCCGCGTTCGGACAGTCCGCGGCAAGAAAGCCCGCCCCTCCGGCGTGGTCGAGATGAACGTGCGTGGGCGCGATCACCTTAATCTCCTCGGTGGTAATCCCGACCGTGCCGATGGCATCCTTCACGTACTCGTAGTTCGTCCCGATCCCGGTATCGACGACTGCGGGACGTTCGGCGTCGAGAACGTACACCGCGCCGTAGCTCGGCGAGTCGTACATCCCGGTGTCGACGTAATAGAGGTCGGTACACGAACCCATCGTCACTTCGGTGACGTCGCCTGCGGCCATATCGGAAGACCGTGTGGCAGGGTAAAAGAGGTTACTCGACTCACCGAGTTTCTTGCGTGAGAAACGCTTATGGGAATTGGGAGAACATACTCGACCCAATGCGTTATTGTCACGAGTGCGAGGCGGAAGTCGGGCCGAAGGCGACCGAGTGTGGGGACTGTGGCGCGGATCTAATGGGGTCGACGGCGAACTCGCAGGGCTCCGTGGCTGGGAGCAACAGTGGCCCGCTGGCCAGTCTCCGTGGGCTGTTCGACCGCGGTGGCGACGCCGGATCATCCGCAGAGGCGAAGACGGATGGCGGCTCGAACGATTCGGATGGTGGGTCGGACGACTCGGATAATGACTCCGATGACGGCGGCCTTCTCGCATCGATCAGGAATCGGTTCTGATTCACTCGCCGATCTCGGAGTCGGTGCATCGACACGGTTTTGCCGCGCGCACCTGAAGCAACTCGCAAGAATGCTCGATAGAACCATGCTCCGGGAGGACCCCGAACAGGTCCGCCGGGCAGTCGACGTAAAAGGCGTCGACGACGTCGACGTCGACGAGATTATCGCGCTCGACGAAGAGTGGCGCGAGCTGAAAGCACGCGGCGACGACCTTCGTCACGACCGGAACGAGGTCAGTCGCCAGATCGGTGAGTACAAACAGGCCGGTGAAGAGGAGAAAGCGCAAGCAGCGATCGAGCGCTCCCAGGAACTCAAAGACGAACTGGAGAGCGTCGAAGCTCGCGCCGACGAGCTCAAATCCGAGATCGACGAACGGATGCTCGAACTCCCCAACATCCCCCACGAGGACGCGCCGGTCGGCGACGACGAGAGCGACAACGTCGAGGTCGACCGATGGGGCTTCGAGGACCGCCGCGAACTTCCCGACGACCTCGTTCCCCACTACGATCTGGGAGAGGAACTCGACGTACTCGATTTCGAGCGCGGTGCAAAGGTCACTGGTGGCGGCTTCCAGTTCATCAAAGGAGAGGGAGCCATGCTGGAGCATGCCCTCATCCAGTTCATGCTGGACGTCCACCGCGAGCAGGGGTATCTCGATGTGCTTCCACCCATCCCTGTCAACTCCGCGTCGATGGAGGGCACCGGGCAGTTGCCGAAGTTCGCGGAGGACGCCTACCGCGTCGGCGCGCGACAGGACGACGAGTACGACGAGGACGACCTCTGGCTACTACCGACCGCCGAGGTGCCAGTCACCAACATGTACCGCGACGAAATTCTGCTGGACGACGACCTTCCGGTCAAACATCAGGCGTTCTCGCCGAACTTCCGCCGCGAGGCTGGCGAACACGGAACGGAGACGCGGGGATACGTCCGTGTCCACCAGTTCCACAAGGTCGAACTCGTCAATTTCGTTCGCCCGGAGTCGAGTTACGATCGTCTCGACTCGATCGTCGAGGAGGCTACGGCGGTACTCGAACGGCTCGGCCTCCCGTATCGAGTGCTGGAGATGTGTACGGGAGATATGGGCTTCACGCAGGCCAGAAAGTACGACATCGAGGTGTGGGCTCCGGCGGACGACATGGAAGACGGCCCCGCGGAGGGAGGGCGCTGGCTCGAAGTCTCCTCGGCGTCGAACTTCGAGGACTTCCAGGCAAGACGGGCTGGCCTGCGCTACCGGCCAGAACGCCACGAGTCGGCGGAGTATCTCCACACGCTCAACGCCTCCGGGCTCGCCGTCCCACGGGTTATGGTTGCGATCATGGAGTACTACCAGAACGAGGACGGTACCGTCACGGTTCCCGAAGCGTTGCGCCCCTACATGGGCGGCACAGAGCGTATCGAAGGACACGACCCTGTCGGCGAGTCGGCACTCGGTGCGGGCGAGCGCGAGTAGTCCCTCTTCGACTCCTTCTCAGAGATACGAGCCGCTACCAGTTTCAGGATTCGACCCGTTCCGGATGCCCCTGCGTGTACGTCCGGACGCTCTCGATCCGCCCGTCTGTGACGGTGTGGATATCCGCGAACCGAAAGAGCGACTCTCCGTGCGAGTCGAGCAGTTGCCCCTGCACGGCGGCTCCGTTCCCGTTCGTAAACACCCTTTCTATCTCGTGGGTCGTGTCGGTCATCGGTCGGTCCTCGCGCATGAACGAGACGAACGCGTCCCGACCCTCGAAAGTCCGATCGGGTCGATAGTGAGTGAATCCGGGAACGAGCAGGTCGGCGAGGTCGTCGTAGCGATGCTCATCGAGGGCGGCGTAGAACGCGCGGACGGTCGCGTCGGCGTCGGCCATACAGGCGAGTGCGTGCCGAGGGGTAACAAACGCTGTGGACCGGAACGGTCATCGGCGCGCGGCCGAAAGCGGAGATATGGTCTATGCGGATCTCCACGTCCACACGACGCGCTCGGACGGCTCGCTAACGCTCGATACGCTCCCTGCAGCCGCACGCGAAGCAGGCGTCTCCGTCGTCGCGGTCACCGATCACGACCGGCTCCACCCCGACATCGAGCCGCCGGTCGACGTCATCGACAATCTCACCGTCGTGAGGGGGATCGAGCTTCGCGTCGAGACGCCGCGCGGCCAGCGCGTCGACCTGCTGGGCTACGGTGCACGGGGGACCGCCGAGCTAACTACGGAACTCGATCGGATCCAGCGCGACCGGATCGGGCGCGGGCGGGCGATGGTCGAGCGGTGTGAAGACCGACTCGGTGTGGATCTCGGTCTCACCGTCGAGGAAGGCTTTGGTCGGCCACACCTCGCGCGGGCGATCGAGGCACACCCGGAAACGGGGCTATCCTACGAGGATGCGTTCGACGAGTTGATCGGCAACGATGGGCCGTGTTTCGTCGCCCGGGACGTGACGCCGTTCGAAGAGGGACGGCAGCTTCTGGACGACGCGTGTGGGCTGGTTGGGCTGGCACATCCGCTGCGCTATGCCGAGCCCGAGGCGGCGCTGGCGTTGACAGCCGAACTCGACGCAGTGGAGCGGTTCTATCCGTACGGTCGCCCGGTTGATACTGCACCTGTCGACCGGGTGATCCGCGACCACGATCTGATCGCAACTGGGGGTACCGACGCGCACGAAATGGAACTCGGGCGAGCAGGACTCGACGAGGACGGGTACCGACCGATTGCCACAGCGCTCGGACGTACTGAGGGTTGATTCGTCGGCTCCGATAACGCAGGCTTCAAACGGTGTCGGCCCCTATCGGCAGGTATGCAGTGCCACTACTGTGACGAGACCGCTTCCGTCGCCGCCGAGTCCGACGGTATCAAAGTTGGACTTTGCGAGGATCACTTCCAGGAGCGGCTCGAAGAGCTGGCCGAATCCGACGCGCTCGACGAGCTGCGAGAGAGCGTCGACGTCGATCACCAGGAGTAGTTCTCTCGACCCATAGTGCGACCGCAATCCGACGTAGCGACTGCTGTGTTTCGATGGCGATCCGTACCCCTTAGTGAACGCGGCCCTGTCTGGGAGTATGGAACAGATGGACGGCACCACGGTGACTGCCTGCGAACGCTGTCCCGAACTGTGTGACTCCCGTAGCCGGATAGTCAACGGCGTCGGCCCCGAAGATGCTGACATCGTCTTCGTCGGGGAAGCACCCGGTGCAACCGAGGACGAACGCGGCGAACCGTTCGTCGGCCGGAGCGGCGACGTACTCGACGAGGCGCTGCGAGACGTCGGACTTGCACGCGCGGACGTCAGGATCACGAACTGCGTGCGCTGTCGCCCGCCAGAGAACCGCGATCCGACCGACGAGGAACTGAACAACTGCAGGCCGTATCTGGACCGGGAACTCGAACGTATCGATCCACAGATCGTCGTCACGCTCGGGAAAGTCCCCAGCGAGCACGTTCTGGGGCGATCCGTGGGAATCACGTCGGAAGCCGGACGCATCGAGGACGTTCGGATCGGCGGGAGGTCACACCGCGTCCTGCTGTCGGTGCATCCCGCAGCCACGCTGTACGACCGGAGCCAGCGCGACACCTTCGAGGAGACCATCGCTACCGCGGCGGATCTCGGTGGTAGTGGTGGATCGGGTGGGCAGGCGCGACTCGGCGATTACTGACCGGGTCTCTCGTAGAACGTACCGGTTACCGGTACGTACTGGTCTCAGAGAACACCGACGGGAAACTGATCGAGTACTCCCGAACGCACCACAGTTCCCTTTGCGGGGATTGCAAAACCTAAATGCCCGGCCCCCCCAGAGAGAGGTAATGAACGGGAATCGGTTCGGTCGCCTCTTCCAGGTGACCACGTTCGGCGAAAGTCACGGCGAGGCGATGGGCGTCACTATCTCGGGCTGTCCCGCGGGGCTGGAACTCTCCGAGGACGACATTCAGGGCGATCTCGACCGGCGCAAACCCGGTCAGTCGATGATCTCGACGTCCAGGGGCGAACCCGACGCCGTCTCGATCAAAAGCGGGATTCAGGACGGCTATACCACCGGCACGCCCATCGGCATGGTCATCCAGAACAAGGACGCCCGGTCGGGCAAGTACGAACCCTTCATCACCGCGCCCCGTCCGTCTCACGGCGATTTTACCTACTCGTCGAAGTTCGGTACGCGAAACTGGGGCGGGGGCGGGCGTTCCTCGGCGCGAGAGACCGTGAACTGGGTCGCCGCCGGTGCGGTGGCAAAGAAACTGCTCGCGAACGAGGGAATCGAGCTCAAAGCTCACGTCAACCAGATCGGTGACATCGAAGCGCCCGACGTAAGCTTCGAGCAGATGCTCGAACACAGCGAGGACAACGACGTCCGCTGTGCTGATCCCGACGCCGCAGCGGAGATGCAGGAGTTAATCGAGAGCTACCAGGAGGAGGGCGACTCGATCGGGGGCTCGATCTACTTCGAGGCCCGCGGCGTTCCGGTCGGTCTCGGGGCGCCACGCTTTGACTCGCTGTCCGCACGGCTTGGACAGGCCATGATGTCGGTCCCCGCAACGACTGCTTTCGAGTTCGGCCTCGGTACCGAGGCCGCCGAGTGGACCGGCAAGGAGCGAAACGACGACTGGACGTTCGACGACGAGGGCACCCCCGTTCCGGTCGAAAATGACCACGGCGGGATTCAGGGTGGTATCTCCAGCGGCGAGCCGATCTACGGTGAGGTGACGCTTCACGCTCCAACCTCGATTCCGAAGACCCAGCAGACCGCCGACTGGGAAACGGGTGAACTCAAAGACGAGAAAGTGATCGGGCGACACGATCCCGTCCTGCCGCCACGGGGCGTCCCGGTCGTCGAGGCGATGCTGGCGCTGACGCTCGTGGACTTCATGTTGCTCTCCGGTCGGATCAACCCTGACCGTGTCGACGACCAGCCGGGCGAGTACGATACCGACTACCACCCGAGCAACCCGCGCAACGAGTGATGAACGTCGGCGTCGGCAGTACGAATCCGGTCAAGATCAGCGCGGTCGAGGACGCGTTCTCGGATCTTCCGGGTGTCCAGGTCGAGGGGATTGCTGTCGACTCGGGCGTCCCCGAACAGCCCTGGGGTCGTGCGGAGACGATCGAGGGAGCGGAGAACCGTGCCCGACGTGCGCTCGATGCCGGACACTACGATCTCGGGGTCGGCATCGAGGGAGGCGTCGAGGAGATCGACGAGATACCCGGAGTTTCGTTGATCATGTGGGCTGCCGTGACCGACGGCGATCGGCTGGTTCGTGGCGGCGGGCCGACGCTCCCGCTCCCGGGACGTGTCGGTGAGCGACTCCAAACGGGCGAGGAACTGGGTCCGATTCTGGACGACGAACTCGATCGAGAGAACGTCGCCAGACAGGAAGGTGCGGCGGGCGTCCTGACTGGCGACACTATTTCGCGCCAGTCGGCACTGGTCCACGCAGTCGCGGGCGCGATCGGTCCGTTCGTCACCGACGAGTACGTGCGTTAGCCAGACGTACCAACGGGATGTTCCGAAGCGTCAGTTCGTGGCATTCGGTAGACGAAAACCACCAGACTGCATCGGATTAACTGACCGTACCAAACCCGCTAAGTCAGTTCTGTCCCTGTACTGTAGTATGAGCACGACCGCCGCGACGACTGCCGCCGACGGACTGAACCTCGACCTGAACGAGAAACAACACCGGATCCTCGCGTACCTCCGCGAGAAAGGAGCCACAAAAACCTACTTCAAGTCCCGGAACATCGGCAAAGCGCTGGATATGACGGCCAAAGAAGTCGGCGCAAACATGACCGCAATTCAGGAGGGGGAGGCGGATATCGACGTCGAGAAGTGGGGTTACTCGTCGAGTACGACCTGGAAAGTAACAGTCTAGGGATCGAAGCGGATCAGTTCGTCCGCATCGGCAGCCAGCGCCTGAGCATCCGGGCCAAACGAGTCGGCGTACCGAACGACAATAGTCAGTACGGTCTCGGGTTCGACGACCGCATAGCCGTCTTCGCGTGCGAGCAGTCCGGCTTCTTCCAGCTTTTTGGCATACTTGCTCACCGTCGGCTGTGATACCTCGAGCGCTGTGGCAAGCGTACTGCCTGTCGCATCGGGATCGCGGAGCAGTTCGATGATCATGCCCCGAGGCGTTTCTCGCCGGAGAAAGCCCAGTGCTACCTGCTCGAACGTGGAAAACCGGTTGGCGGGGAAGTACCGCCTGTAGTCGCCGTCACGGCGGGTCTCGACACGTCCGGAATCGACGAGTTCGCGGAGATGGTGCTGGGCTTCACCAGTACCTAGCTGGAGGTCGTCACGGATTTTCGAGAAGTGAGCGCCCGGTGTCGTTGAAAGGTAGCCCGCTATCGCGGACCGACGCTCGCTTCGGCCCTCTCGGTCTTCTTCGGACCCCGCTGCCATCCCGGCGAGCGGGCTAGCCGCTCCAAGTGCAGCGAATCGGCGCAACGTTGCGCGCTTGCCCTCGTCGACCGGACGCTCTGGCATCTACTGCGGTATAGAGGACTGCGTAATAAAACCGCTTCGGGTGGGTTACTGCACTTCGTCTTCGAGTTCGACGTTACCTTCTTCGATCTCCTCGTCCATTTCGTCGATCACTTCGTCGGCGCTTTTGATGCCGGTGCCTGCCTTGCCTTCCTTGATCTTCTGGGCCTCTTCTTCCATCGCTTCGATATCCATCTCGGCTTCCTCGTCGATCTCGCCGAGGATCTCCTCGATGTCGTTCAGGCCGAGCAGTTCGGCCGTGTCGTCGTCGAAGTCCAGACTGTCGAGGGCGCTGGTCTGCTGCTGGACATCACTCCCCGAGAGGTGTTTGCCGTAGCGGCCGATCATGGATGTGAGCTCCTGAGGCATGACGAAGGTCGTCGATTCGCCCTTGCCGATCTCTTCTAACGTCTCCATCCCCTGATCGATAATAGCGCGTTCGCCCATCGATTCGGCGGATTTCGCGCGAAGCACGGTCGAAATCGAGTCACCCTGTGCTTCGAGGATCTGGCTCTGTTTCTCACCCTGCGCGCGGATGATGTTGGACTGCTTGTCACCTTCTGCCTTCTCGACGGCGCTCCGTCGTTCACCCTGTGCTTCCAGAATCATCGCACGGCGACGCCGTTCCGCGGACGTCTGTTTCTCCATTGCCTGCTGGACGTCCTTGGAGGGGTTGACCTCGCGGACCTCGACTGACTCGACGCGGATCCCCCACTCGTCGGTGGGTTCGTCGAGTTCCTTTCGGATCTTCGCGTTGATCTCCTGGCGTTTGTTCAGCGTGTCGTCGAGTTCCATGTCACCCAGCACGGCACGGAGGGTGGTCTGGGCGAGGTTCGAGACGGCCTTCTTGTAGTTGTCCACTTCGAGGAACGCCTTCTTGGCGTCCATCACCTTGATGTAGACGACGGCGTCGGCGGTCACCGGGGAGTTGTCACGGGTGATCGCCTCCTGTCGTGGGACATCAAGCGTCTGTGTACGCATGTCGAACGCGTACGTCCGCGAGACGAACGGCGGGACGAAGTTGATACCGGGCTGGAGGAGTTTTCGGTACTCGCCAAAGACCGTCAGTGCACGCTTTTCGTACGCATCGACGATCTCGACCATGCTTGCAACCGTTACGATCGCGAGCAACAGGACGAGTCCGACCAGCAAGGTTGGACCAAGTCCGATCAGGGCAATTGTGACTGCCATATAAATAATTGCGGATCCGGACGTAAAAATACTTCTCGTTTCGTATCACAGACCAGTCAGGACTGGCAGCGTCTCATTCTGTCGCTCGTTCGGTTTCGGTGCTATCGGACTCTGCCGGAGGCGAGTCGACAGCTTCTGCTTCGTCTTCATCGCCACCTTCCGGTTCGACGTCACTCTCGCCGAGTTCGCGGTCGCGAGCGAGCGCCCGGTCGATCTCGTCTTCGTCGAGATGCTCGAACGAGTCGACGGTGAGCACGTTGCCCCCGCCGGGATCCACGACGATCACTTCCGTTCCCTCCTCGATCTCCTGATCCATACTGCGAGCCTGGTAGAAGGGATTGAACCCCCCTTCTTCGAGTTTGATCTGTCCGTCAGTTTTCGTAACTCGCTCGGTGACGTAGCCAGTTTGGCCGGTAAGCGAGTCCGAGTTACTCGTCTGCCCCGCCTCCGTACCGCCATAGAGATCGAACTCACGATAAATAAACAGGGCGACAGCGCCGGTCACGAGCACCATCCCGGCCAGGGCGAGCGTCGAGACGGGCCCCCCGAGTACGCCACCGATAGCTAGTCCCAGCAATCCCGCCACCAGCAGGGCGACGCCGAGGACGATGAAGTTCGCGCCGGGAGCCATCGCTTCCATCATAAGCAGGATGATCCCTGCGATCACGAGTAGCGTCGGCGCGTCGATAGCCTGCAAGACCATACTCGTCTTTGGGGATGCGGTGGATTAACTGTTTTCACGCGCTAGGTCCCCTCCCTCAAGGAGTCGTTCGAGAGACCTGTGCACTCTTGTGATCACGAAACGTTTCGATTTCCGGAGTGCCCCGTGGCATCCGCCATGTCGATCCGTGAATTCAGGAATATCGAGGCGAATTCGCGGGTTCAGTACGTTCGCGCGAAGTACGCCGTCTCCTCGGCGGGATCGTCACAGATCGCACACTTGTCGTGGACCGGCTCCTCGTCACGATCGAGCGGGCACATGACGATTTCGGCGGCGATCTCGTCTTTGATCACGGTCTCGCAGGCCTCGTCACCACACCAGCCACATTCGACGTAGCCGCCGTGCTGGCCGATGGTCCCGAGGATCTCGGGCGGGCTCTCGGCCTCGCGGACGTTTTCCTCTAAGTTCTCCTCGGCGGCGTCGTACAGTTTGTCGTACACGTCGTCGAAGTGTTCCTCGGCCGTCTCGGCGATATCCTCGCGATCCTCGACGATCGATTCGCCGTCGGGACGGTGGACGATCGTGACTTCTTCGTCCTCGACCTCGTGGGGGCCGATCTCGAAGCGGACCGGGACGCCGTTTAGCTCGTGTTCGTTGAACTTGAAACCGGGATTGCGCTCGTCCCGGTCGTCCAGTTCGACGGAGATGCCTGCCGCCTCGAGCTCGTCGGCGATCTCCTCGGCGTACTCCAGCACGTCGTCTTTCGTGTCTTCCTGCCAGATGGGGACGATCGCGACCTGTGTGGGTGCGATGGTAGGGGGGAGGACGAGCCCCTGATCGTCGCTGTGGGTCATGATCAGCGCGCCCAGCGAGCGCCACGACAGTCCCCACGAGGTGGTGTGAGCGACCTGTTCGTCCTCGTTCTCGTCGGTGTAGGTCAGATCGAACGCTTCGGCAAAGCTCGTTCCGAGGTAGTGACTTGTCGCGCTCTGGACGGACTTCCCGTCGGGCATCAGCGCCTCGACCGTCGTCGTGGTGTGTGCGCCGGGGAACTTGTCGTGTTCGGGCTTGCGGCCGCGCATGACCGGAATCGCGAGGACGTCCTCGAACAGCTGCTCGTACTGATCGAGCCGGAGCATCGTCTCGTCCCAGGCTCCGCCCTCGTCCTCGTGGGCGGTGTGGCCCTCCTGCCAGAGGAACTCCTTGGTGCGGAAGAACGGCTTCGTTTCCGTCGCTTCCCACCGGACCACGCTACACCACTGGTTCAGGCGCAG
>LKMJ01007217.1_pt1 | contig 10468 bp, 8 predicted proteins | sample 643391 | NCBI WGS metagenome assembly LKMJ01 (sample SAMN04112250, study PRJNA286221) | soda lake metagenome | biome: soda lake; feature: Kulunda Steppe; material: water; isolation source: sample PL-Br10 brine of Picturesque Lake | place: Russia: Kulunda steppe | collected 2010-07
CGGCGCCGGCGGAGGCGGTCGATGAACCAGCGGCGGAAGTGGTCGGCGTCGAAGATGCCGTGCAGGTAGCTGCCCCAGATCAGGCCGTTGGGCGAGCAGGCGCCTTCCGGGGTGGGGCCGTCCTGCAAGGCCGGGGCGGCCTCCACTTGGCTCCGGCCGTGGTGGATTTCGTAGCCGTGGACCTCCAGGCCCGAGGCCAGGTGGGTGAAACGCCGCTGCACCAGGGTTTTCTCCGGGGACAGGGTGGTTTCCAGGGGCAGCAGGCCCAGTCCGGTGACTCGGCCATCAGCGGTCACCGCCGGTGATGCCGGGTCCTCATTGTTAGTACTGTAGGTTTCCAGGCCCAGGGGATCGGCGATGGTCCGGCCCAGCATCTGGAAGCCGCCGCAGATGCCGACGATTTCGCATTTGCCCGCCGTTGCAACTTCTTTGATGGCGGTGTCCAAGCCGGTGCGGCGCAAAAAATCCAGGTCGGCGATAACGTTTTTGCTGCCCGGCAGGATGATGACATCCGCTTCTCCCAGTTCCTCGGGGCGCCGCACCAGGCCGATGGCCACGTCCGGTTCGGCCAGGAAGGGTTCGAGATCGGTGAAGTTGGAGATATGGGGCAGGTCGATCACCGCCAGGCGCAGGTCGGCGGGGCCGGTGCTTTTACGGGTGTAGAGCCCCTGCTTGAAGCTCACCGAATCCTCCTGGGGCAGGCCCAGATCACTGAGATAGGGCACCACCCCCAGCACCGGCCGGCCGGTGCGGCTGATCATAAACTCCAGGGCCGGGTCCAGCAGGCTGGCGTCGCCGCGAAAACGGTTGATCACGTAACCGGCCAGCAGTTCCCGCTCCCAGGGTTCCATCAATTCAAAATGGCCGACCAGCGAGGCAAACACCCCGCCCCGCTCGATGTCGCCCACCAGCAGCACCGGTGCGGCGGCGTAGCGGGCCATCTCCATGTTGACGATATCATGGCTTTTGAGGTTGATCTCGCCGGGGCTGCCGGCCCCCTCCAGGACGATGACGTCGTACTCCGCCGCCAGCTCGTCGTAGGCCCGGTGGGCGGCGGCCGCCGCCTGGGGCTTGTAAGCGATATATTCCGCCACCTTCATGTTGCCCACCGGCCGGCCGTTAACAATCACCTGGCTGCCCACCTCGCTGGAGGGCTTGAGCAGCACCGGGTTCATCCGCACGTCGGGGTCGATTCTGGCGGCCTGGGCCTGGACCACCTGGGCCCGGCCCATCTCCAGGCCGTCACGGGTGACAAAGGAGTTCAGCGACATGTTCTGGGCCTTGAAGGGCGCCACCCGCACCCCGTCCTGGAGCAGAATGCGGCACAGGGCGGCGGCCATGATCGACTTGCCGGCATCGGAGCCGGTGCCCTGGAGCATGATGGCGGCGGCCCGCCGGCCGTTGCCGTTTTTCTTGCCTTGGTTGGAGATTTTCATGGTTGCCTTTGCCTCAGTATGGTGCTCATTCCGCCGGTTGCAAATTATATTTGTTGCCGTATCCTCGGGGGGTAATCAGCAGCTCGTTCCAGGTGTAGCTCTGCGAATTGCCGATGATCACCGTGGACTGCATGCCGATGGCCGCAAATGGCATCTCCGCCAGGGTGGTGAGGATGATCTTTTCCTCCGGCCGGGTGGCGGCGGTGACAATGCCCACCGGGGTCTGCGGGTCGCGGTGCTCAAGAAAAATCTCCCGGGCCTTGACGATCTGCTCGGTGCGCCGCTTGGAGCGGGGGTTGTAGATCACGGTGACAAAATCGGCCGCGGCCACGGCCTGCAACCGTTTGGCAATGGTCTCCCAGGGGGTCAGCAGGTCCGACAGGCTGACGGCGGCAAAGTCGTGCATCAGGGGTGCTCCCAGCCGGGCGGCGCAGGCATTGAGGGCGGCAATACCGGGGATCACCTCGATGGCCACCGGCTGGGGAGCCGGTGGCGAGGCGACTGCCGTGTTGCCGGCCGGCCGGGCCTCACCGTCGGCCTGCCGCTTTTCCCGTCCCTCGCGGACCAGCTCAAAGACCAGCCCGGCCATGGCGTAGATGCCGGGATCACCGCCGGAAACCAGGGCCACCGTTCGTCCCTCTTCGGCCAGTTCCAGGGCCCGGCGGCAGCGCTGGACCTCCTTCATCATCTCCGAGGAAATCACTTCCTTGCCCGCCAGCAGGTCCGGGATCAGTTCCAGGTAGGTGCGGTAGCCGACGATACAGTCAGCGTCGTTGAGAGCGGCGATGGCCGCCCCGGTCAGGTGTTCCGGGCCGCCGGGACCGGTGCCGACAAGGTAAAGTTTGCCCGGGCCAGGGCCAGAGTCACGTTGCGCCATTTCTGTTTCCTTATCATCAGTTGAAGGTTGCCGCTGCTCAGCAGGGCGGCGGGTTCGGCCACCCCGCCGGCGCCGGTGGCCTTGAGTACCGCCGGCGCCGGCTGGAGGCCGGCCACTTGGTTCAGTTCGTCTTTACCGTAAAAAGTCAGGGGCCAGCGGCGGCTGGCGGCCAGTTCCAGCAGGCCCGGTTCGTCCTGTTTCAGGTCGATGCTGGCCAGGTTGCGGATGGCCGCCGGGGCCAGCCGATGGGCGGCCAGCAGTTCGTCGATGGCCGCCGCCATCTCTTGGGCGGGGGTGCCCCGGTTGCAGCCGATGCCCAGCACCAGACAGCGGGGATGCAACAACAGGGTGGCCGGCGGCCAGTCGCTGTGGATGGAAATAATGATCTCCGCCGCCGCCGGTTCGGCAACCAGTTCCAACCCGGCGGGCAGGCCATCCACCGCCGTCTCGCTGTAGACCCGCAGAGCGCCTTGGTCGACCAGCCGGGCGGCGGCGCGGGTCATCACCTCCGGGTGGGCGGGAACCAGTTGCTGGCCGTCGGCCCAGAGATCCAGGGCCGGCAGGCCCAGCACATCGGAGGCGGTGGTAATCACCGCCCGGCCCCGGCAGACCGCCGCCACCCGCCGGGCCAACTCGTTGCCCCCGCCCAGGTGGCCGGAGAGCAGGCTGACGGCATGTTGTCCACCTTCATCCACCACCACCAGGCCGGGGTCTCGATGCTTGTCGCTCAAAAGCGGGGCGACGGCCCGCACCACGATGCCGGTGGCCATCACGCAGACCAGGCCGTGGTAACGGCGCCAGGCCCCGGCCAGGGCGGCCTTGATGCCGTCGTCCACCGGCACCACCTCGGCCCCATCCAGCTCCGCCGCCAGCTGTGCCGCCAGCTGTGCCGCCAGCTTCCGCCCCCCGGCGGTTATGGCTAGAATTCCGATTTTCATCTACCGGTAACCATGGGAGAAATCCGGATCATAGAGCTTGGACAGCGCCGGCGGCGCGCCCGCCGTCAGCACCTTGCCCACCACGATGATCGCCGTTTTGCTGATTCCCGCTTCCTTTGCCTTGCCGGCAATATCGGCCAGGGTGCCGCGGACGACTAGCTCTTCCGGCTGGCTGGCATTGGCCACCACCGCCGCCGGGGTGTCGGCCGGGTAACCGCCGGCCAGCAGGTCAGCGATGACCTCGGCCATCATCCCGGCACTTAACAAAATGGTCATGGTGGCCTGGCAGGCGGCCAGGGCGGGAAGCTGTTCCCGTTCCGGCACCGGGGTGCGGCCGCCCCGGCGGGTGATGATCACGCTTTGGCTCACCTCCGGCAGGGTCAACTCGGTGCTCAGGGCAGCGGCGGCGGCGGTCACCGAACTGACCCCCGGCACTACCCGCCAGGGAATGCCCAGCTCGCCCAGCCGTGCCATCTGCTCGCCGATGGCCCCGTAAATGGTCGGGTCGCCGGTGTGTAGCCGCACCACCCGCTGGCCCCGGCGCCAGCCGGCGGCCAGCAGTTCGATCACCTCATCCAGGGTGAGGCCGGCGGAGTTGTGGATTTCCGCCGACAGGCCGGCCAGCAGGGTTTCCGGCACCAGGCTGCCGGTATAGACGATCAGCTCGGCTTCAGCCAGCAACCGCCGGCCCTTGACGGTGATCAGCTCGGGATCACCGGGTCCGGCCCCGACAAAATGAATGATGTTGGTGGGGTTATTCACAGTTGTTCCTCTCAGGGGTACTGGTCCGTTTGGGGTTATCATACTAAGCGGTCACGGGGTGCCGCAGGTTGTGGCAAGCGGGACGGCGAAGCGTACATCAGTACGTGAGCCGGCCCGATCGCCGCAAGATGCGGTGCCCCGTGACCGCTTACGGTTTATTTTCTGACGATGATGGTGGAAAAATAATGCATCTCCCGGTTCATGGCGGCGGTCAGATCGCGGCTGATCAGCTCGCCCTCCTGGCCGGATTTTTCCACCAGCACCGCCTTGTCTAATAACTGCATTTCCGCCAGCAGGGGGACCAGCCGGTCCATCACCCGGTGGACCTTCATCAGCACCACGGTTTCGAAATTCTCCAGGGTTTCGCGCAGGCGGCCGTTTTCAAAGGTGGCCGGAAGCAGTACCAGGCGGTCATCTCCCAGGCACAGGGGCTGCCGAATCGAGGCCGCCGCCGAGCCCATGGCCGAAACCCCGGGGATGATCTCCACCTTGGCTTTGGGGGTCAGTTCCAGCAAAGTTTCACAGAGATAAAAACCGGTGCTGTAGATGGCGGGATCGCCCAGAGTGGGAAAGATCACGTCCTGCCCGGCCGCCAGCCGCTCCCCCACCAGCTCCGCTGCCACCCGCCAGGCGGCGGCCACTTCCGGAGCCGGGGGCTGGTTCATGCGGATCTTGAGCATGGGAAAATGGTGGCTGACCACCTCCTTGCCGGCGGGGTCCACTACTTGGGCCAGGATGTTGAGGGCGGTGCTGTCGCCCTCCCGGCAGCCTTTGGGCACCAGCCAGACCGGCGTCTGCTTCAGCAGCCGAACGGCCTTCAGGGTCAGCAGCTCCGGGTCGCCGGGGCCGACTCCGATAATATGGAGGGTGCCGGCCACGGCGGGCTTGGCAGCGCTTGGTCCCTTGGACGGTTGGTGCCGCCTTCCCGGAGAGTTCGGGGTGTCCGGGGAGGGCGGGGTGGTGAAACCGGTAGCCACGGGTTCGCTTTTAAGGTCCATGTTGGTCAACTCTTTTCTCACTTGTGGTTGTGGTTCATTGGCTGGAAATTATTCAAGGTCAGTGGGTTTGGCCCCCGTCCGGAAGCCATGCGACTTTGACGTTGCCCTGGCCCGCTGGCTGGTTTTAGTGAGGTCGTCCTCTTCATTGCTTTTGGCCGCAAATAATGCTGATGGGGTTCAGCCTGGTTTCGGTGCCGGTCCCGGCCGTCGCCGTACCCGCCGCACTCGCCGGGCTGGCATCTGCCTCCCACCGGCGGCTGATGCTGACTTCCGTTACTTCCACCGGGCAGCCATGCTGGTGAAGCAGTTGCGGAGCCTGTGCCTTGGTGGCGGCGGTGACGCCGTTGATTACTACCCGGCCGCCGGGGCGCAGGCGGGGCAGGGCGGCGGCGAGAATCTCCGCCAGGCGGCCGCCGCTACCGCCGATGAAAATCCGGTCCGGGTCCGGCAGGGCGGCCAGGGCCGCCGGGGCCTCACCGGCCACCGGCCGGATGGTGAAGGCGGCCAGGTTGACGATATTGGCCTTGATGTTGGCCAGTTCCTCTTCCCGCCGCTCCACCGCGTAAACGGCCAGGCCGGGGGCCAGCCGGGATGCCTCCAGGCTTACCGAGCCACTGCCGGCGCCGATATCCCAGAAGACGCCGGTAGCGGGCAGGCGCAGCTTGTGCAGGGTGACGGCCCGCACCTCATCCTTGGTGATCAACCCTCGGCTGTGGCGTATTTCCTCGGCCCCCAGGCCCAGGGCGGCGGGAAGATCGGCGGTCGCCGTCGCTGGCCCGTTTCTTGGCCCGGCGGCGGCTAATTTCCCCGCCACCTTGCTTGCCGGTTCACCGTCGCCGCTTGTGGATTCCTGCCGATGTTCACCAGGTCCAGTAAGCTGCTGAACGTTTACAGATTCTTCGGCCCGCAGCAGAATCATGATATTCAGTGGGGCAAACCGCTGCCCGGCGATGTCGTCCAGGCTGCCGGCTGTCAGCCTTTCTTCCGGGCCGCCCAGGTTTTCCGCCACCAGCAACCGGGTGGCGGCCAGTAATCCATCTGCGTCCACCAGTGCCAGGTAGTCCCGCAGACGGTGGGCAATCATATCCGGCGAGTAGTGGCCGTCGGTGAAGATAATGGTCTTGGGCGCCGTCAGCAGGGCGCCGGTGCTCAGCAGCCGGTCGGCCTCGCCGGTTGCCCGGCCGTGCAGGCTGATGATCCGGGCATCGTCCCAGGGCAGCCGGAAGCGGGCGCAGGCCTGTTGCACGGTGGAGAGTGCCGGCAGAAACTCCAGTTGCTCCGGGGCAAAGTTTTGCAACAGGGTACGGCCGATCCCGAAAAAGAGGGGGTCGCCGCTGGCCAGCACCCCCACGTTTCCCCGGGGCAGATGTTCACCGATGGCGGCCAGGGCCCGCTTTAGGGGCGTGACCGGCACCACCGGGATATTCAACCCGGCGGCCAGCGGCCGAAGCCGTTCACCGGCGATCAGGCAACGGCAGCCGGCCAGGGCCTGGCGCTGTCGGTCGCTCAGGCCGTCGTCGCCGACGCCGATAACTATGATGCTTGCCTGTGTCATTGCCCTGCCTCCACCTGGGTCAGTATTTTCATATGGCTGTCTACCAGGTACACGGTGACTGGGATGCCGGCCGTTTGTGTTGCGTAGGCGGCGGCCCGGCGGCAGACACCGTCGATCAGTACCTCGGCTCCCGCTGCCTGCAGGCGGACCAGGATTTCCCGGGCGGTGTTGGCACCGGCCAGTTCGGTCGCCAGGGCCGGGGAAGCGCCCAGTTCCACCAGCAGTTCGACGGCCTGCCGCACCTCCAGGGCCCCGTGGCGGACGTGGGTTTGGGGAATCTTGAGGGCCGCCTTGACGATCTTGGCCCACATTCCGGCCAGGTGCAGGTGCCTGAAACCGCGCTTACCCGCCTCGGTGAGGGAAAAATGCAGGTGATCGCCCATCATGGCATGGGCCTCGTTGGGCAGGGCCAGCAGCCGCTGCACGCCCTTTTCCGAGGTTCGGCCGGTGGCCAGCACCACTTCCTTAAGGCCCGCCGCCCTGGCCACATCCAGCGAGGCGGCGATGGTGGCGGTCCAGGCCTCGGCGGAAACCGGGCGGACGATGCCGGTGGTTCCCAGGATGGACAGCCCGCCGATAATTCCCAGCCGGTGGTTCAGGGTTTTGGTCGCCAAGGCCTCGCCGCCGGAAATGGCGATGGTGAGCCGCAGGGCCGCCGGGCAGAAGCCGGAGTCGCCACCGGCAATGATTTCCGCCAGGGCCTCCCGCACCGCCGCCCCGATCATTTGCCGAGGCACCGGATTGATGGCCGGTTCCCCCGGCGCGATGGCCAGGCCGGGCTTGCTCACCCAGCCCACCCCGTCCCCCCGGCAGAGCACAATCCGTAAGCGATCACGGGGCACCGCATCTTGCGGCGATCGGGCCGGCTCACGTGCGGGAGCACGCATCGCCGTCCCGCTTGCCGCAACCTGCGGCACCCCGTGACCGCTTACTTCGGGTTGATTCATGTGATTCTCGCCTGGCCCTGCATTTTGCGTCGATCGGGCCGTCTTGCGTGCTGAAGCATGCGTCGCCGTCCCGCTTGCCGCAATCTGCGGCACCCCGTGACTGCTTACTTCAGGTTGATCCCTGTGATCTTCGCCTGGCCCCGTCTCTTGCGGCGATGGAGCCGGTTCGTGTGCCGGTGCGTAATCGGCGACGAAAGTTGCCTGCCCGTCGTCCAGTTCCACGCAATCGTGCCGGCAATCGGCCATGGACTGAAACGTGGCCTCCGGCGCGGCCAGGGCGACAATCTCCGCCCCGTTGGTGACATCGGGGTCATCCCCGGCGTCCTTGATGATGGAGGCGACGAATATTTTGCCTTGACCGGCTCCGGCCGGCCGGAGTCGATCACCGCCGGGTGCTTCTTTTTCTTCTTTGACAAAATTGGCAAAATTGGTGTCTGACCCCAAATTTCCAGCCAAATTTCCCAGTTTTGCTGACCCCAACTTTCCTTCCCCCTGGCCCGGCTGTTGCCAGCTGCGGTGGATGGTGAAGGCATGGCGGCTGCCGTCGGGAAAGGGGATTTCCACCCGCTCCGGCGCCGTGCCGCGCCCGGCAAACAGCACCGCCGCCTTGGCCGCCGCCGCCGCGCAGGCTCCGGTGGTGTATCCACTGCGCAGGCGCCGCGCCATTCAGTTTGCCTCCGCCGTGGCCAACCGCAGCAGGGCGTTGACAATGGCCGCCGCCGTGGGGCTGCCGCCCTTGCGGCCCAGGGCGGTGATATGGGGGTAATTCTGTTGGCTTAGCAGTTCCTTGGATTCGGCGGCGTTGACAAAGCCCACCGGCACCCCGATGATCAGGTCCGGTCGCTGTTCCGGCGCCAGGGCCTCCCGCCGTTCCATGACCCGCAGCAGGGCGGTGGGGGCGTTGCCGATGGCGACAATGCCGATATTTTCCGGCAACAGGTTATCGATGGCCACCTCGGAGCGGGTCAGCCCCCGGCGGCGGGCCTGTTCGGCTACCTCCGGGTCGGCCACCCCGCAGAACACCTTGCCGCCGTGGCTGGCAAGCAGGTGCTTGCTGATACCGGTGGCGGTCATGTTGACATCGGTGAGGATGTTCTTGCCGGCCCGGATGGCGGCCAGCCCGGCGGCCAGGGCGCCGGGGCCGAAGCGCAGGTTGTCGGCAAAGGAAAAATCGCCCGTGGCGTGGATCACCCGCCGCACCACGCTCCAGGTCGGCGCATCGAAAGGGTGGGCGCCCTGTTCCCGGTCGATGATGCGAAAGCTTTCAGCCTCGATTTCCGCCGGTTTAATCTGCTGAATGGTTATGCTCATGGTTTGTTGTCCTGGCAATTTTTTACGAAAGCGGCGGCGGCCTCCGGGTTGGAGCCCAAATGCAGGTGTAGGTAGCCGGCCACCGTGTTGTGCCGGCGGTAGGCTGCCGATCCCGCGTCGCCGTCGAGGTTGGTGCTGTGGTACAGCCGCTCAATATGTTCCGGCATGGGTTCGATGCGGGAATAATGAAACTCGTGGCCCCGTAGCCGGGTGTCGGCGGGGCCGAAAAGTCCATCTTGGGCGGTGACGGCCTCCCGGTACCCCAAGGCGGCCAGGCGGCGGCCCATGCCGGCCCGGACCGGAAAAACCCCGGCCAGGGGATGAAAGTTGTCGTCGAAATCCTCGATACCCTGACAGAGATACATAAAGCCGCCGCATTCGCCGTAGATCACCCCGCCAGCCTCGGCCCATTTCCGTATGGCCGTGCACATTTCCCGGTTGGCGGCCAGTTCCTGGGCATGAAGCTCCGGATAACCGCCCCCCAGATAAATTCCGTCCAGATCGGGTGGTAATTTGTGATCGGTTAAAGGGCTGAAAAACACCAGCTCGGCCCCGGCGTCTTGCAGCAGTTCCAGATTATCCAGGTAGTAAAAGCAAAAGGCCGCATCCCTGGCTACTCCCAGCCGTACCGGGGGCGAAAACTTCCCAGGAGAGTCCCCGGGCGGTTCGTCGGTCCCTTTTCGCGGGTTCGTCCGCTGCCGGGCAGCAGACGCCTCGGAGGCGGACAGAATGTCCGCCGAGAATGAGCGAAAAGGGACCGACGAACCGCCCCCAACGGGCTTCGTTGGATCCCCGGTCTCCTCCGGCCGCTGGTCTGACCCCAATTCCCCCACTGCCAACGCCAGCAACCGGTCCAGATCGACATACTGCTCGATGGCCGTTGCCAGTTTGTCCAGGGCCGCCGGCGACAGCGGTGATTCCGAGCCCATCCGCAGGCCCAGGTGGCGCTCGGGAATGGTAAACTCCAGGTCGCGGGGTAGATCGCCGATGATCTCGCTTTGGCAGTGCTGTTCGATGGCCTGGTAGAGTCGCCGCCGGTGGCGTTCACTGCCCACCCGGTTGAGGATTACCGCCGTTGGGGCGATTTCGGGGGCAAACAGCTCGAATCCCTTGAGTACCGCCGCCGCGCTTTCCGCCGCCGCCTTGGCATCCAGGACCAGCACCACCGGCAGCTTCAGGCAGCTGGCCAGGGCGGCGGCGGAGGACTCGCCGCCGTCGAACATCCCCATCACCCCTTCGACCAGGCCCAGGTCGCCGGGGCGGCAGTGGCGCTGAAAGGCTTGCCGTACGTAATCGCGGCCGGTCATCCAGAGATCCAGGTTGGGGGAATGACGGCCGGTGACCAGTTGGTGCAGGGTGGGGTCGATGAAGTCCGGTCCGCACTTGAAGGGCTGTACCGGGGTGCCCCGCCGGGTCAGGGCGGCCAGCAGCCCCAGGGTGACGGTGGTCTTGCCGCAGCCGCTATGGGTGCCAGCGATTATCACCCCTGGGGCGCGATTCCGGAGCACCGCACCTTGCGGCGATCGAGCCGGTTTGCGTACCGGGGTACGCGGCACCGTCTCGCTTGCCGCAATCTGCGGCACTCCGGAATCGCGCCCTGCATTTTGCGGCGATCTAGTCGTCATCCGGGATTCCCTTCTTGAG
>LKMJ01007218.1_pt1 | contig 10468 bp, 9 predicted proteins | sample 643391 | NCBI WGS metagenome assembly LKMJ01 (sample SAMN04112250, study PRJNA286221) | soda lake metagenome | biome: soda lake; feature: Kulunda Steppe; material: water; isolation source: sample PL-Br10 brine of Picturesque Lake | place: Russia: Kulunda steppe | collected 2010-07
CACACACACACACACACACACACACACACACACACACACACACACACACACACACACACCGGTGCCCATGCAGGCCTTTTGACCGCATGTCGCAAGACGCGCTTGAGGCTGGGGCGGGGCACAGCGCCTCGTTGCCCATGCCAGCTACTGGGCTGGGGAGCAGCCCCAAGGTGGATGTGGCCAGCCCCAGGGGCCCATCATCAGGGTCAAGGGTAGCCCTCATGAGCTCCTTGACTGAACGGCTGAATGGAATGTCGTGTGAAGGCAGGCCCCCCACGCCCATCGGCTCCTCAGGCGACGCAACCACGGCGATTGCGCACCTGATGACGCCAGCGCGCAGGTGTGCACGCGCTCACGCGCTCGAGTGCCCGTGCGCGTCACAGGCCCTCTCCTGATTTATGGTGCACTGGCCTGTGCTTTGGGGCACGTGCCACCTCTGAGGGTGTGAGGTGTGCGCGTGTGAGCATTGGGCTGCTAGGCATGTGACGGTGGCTTTTGGCTGGTGACGCGCGCACATGCATATGCACATGCATGCGCGCGAACATTTGCACATACACGCACATGCGCACGCGCAAGCGCACAATCACACAACACACAACTTCCTGTACTTGCCTCCAACACTGACAACTGGGGAGGTCCCTTCCGTGGCCCAAAAACGCGTGGCTGCACAAATGCAGCCATTCGCTCCCTTCGGGGTTGGGGCGCCACCTCAACCTCAACTGCAATTGTGTCCAGGCGCCAGCCTACTTGAATCCACGCACCCATTCTTTTGTATCTGATCGTATCAAGGCGGCCATGCACCAGCCTGCTTGAATCCACGCGCCCATCCTTTTGTATCTGATTGTATCCAGGCGTCGGGCGTCAGCCTGCTTGAATCCAGGCGCCCGTTCTTTTGTGTCCAATCATATCCAGGCATCCAAGCGCAAGCCTGCTTGAATCAACTCGCCCATCCATTCGTGCATCCAGCAAACCCTGGCTGTGCGACCGTGGCGTCTGCTTGAGGAATGCAGGGTGCCCTCCCGCTTTGCTTCTCCGCCAAAGGCAGATGGTCTCCTGAGCCGCAAGGCATCCTGCAGCAGCTCACAGGTGCGTGGGGACGGCTTGCTGCAAGCAGCTCGCGGCTGCTGTCTGCCGCGGCATGCGTGTGGCTTGCTGCACTGGCAATGGCACAATCACCTTTGGGACACTGCAAGGGGTGATCACCTCTTGGTCATTACAAAGGTCTGATTGTCCTGACAAGCCGACTCATCAAGCCTGTAGCCCACCTCTATGTGACGACTGTTGACTCCTACTGGCTGTGCAGGGACTAAGGGTTGTGCAGACTGCCTCACCACAACTGCCTGCCCCCATTTCTTCCCCCTGGCCGTGGCATGTCAGAAAACCTTTTTTTACTTGATGCATTTGTGACCCATCTTCTGACACATGCCCAAACAGGTTGGCGCATTTGTGTCCCCGCCTTTGTCCCATGACTTTGAGCCCTCTGGCGGCAGCATGGCCCCCAAGATCCGCTTTGCAGATGGGACAGGACCTGGGGATCCAGGCACATGTGAGTGAGGGCAGGATTGCTGTGAGTATGAGCAGGCTGGGGGGGAACAGGATTGCCGAGGGCCTCAGGGCTGCAGCCCTCCCCTCAGCCGCGCACTGTTTGAGGTGATCTGCCAGAAAGGGTGTTAAGTGCTGTGATCTGAGCTCCTCTCACCTGCTGGATCTGCGATCTACAGATGGCAGGTGACACACTGGTGTTGCCCACCTTAGTGTCCGTGGCGGCCAAGGTTGTGGACAACAGATCCATGGATGTGGATGCTGGGCAGGTGAACAGGGCTGAAGGGGCATGCTTTGCTGTGGCGTCGAGTGCGCACGCGAGTACACGGAGGTTGAGTGCGTGGGCATGGTCCAAAGTATATTCCCTCCTGAATTCAGCAATGCCACCGGGCAGGAGCAGCTGGGTACTGTCAAGCGTTGCTGCACCCCAAGCGTTGGGCGCCATATGAAATATTTGTGTCAGGCTCCACTCCCCATACAGAGGGCTGGCAGGAAGGGAGCGCTTGCTGCTTTGTTACTGCTGTTCCTGCGCATGGTGCACCAGCCAGCCCATCGTTGACTTGAAGCACAATTGGCGACAATGATGGTGAAAGGATGATTGCACCCCTAGCAAGGCAAGGTTTGAGGATTTGCGGACACGGCTGGGCCCGTTCTGAGGGTGGCTTTGAGAAAGTACCAGGGGCATGTGGTCCAAAAGCACTTAAAATCTGTGGCCCTGTTGTTCGTAGGGGTCGGCGTACAGCACTAAATGGACAAATCTTTAGTTCTGTAAAGCGATACATGGTGATATTGCGCTACAATGCGCTGTATTTCAGGCGCTATATATGCCGGATCTCTCCCCGCCAGCTTATTTTTGTCATTAAACTTGAATGTCGGATGGAATATGATGTATGCGCCCCTCTTGCAAAGTTAGAAAGGAAAGTATTCATTTGGTTGCGTTTTATGGCATCTTGGGCTCCAATGTAGCGCTGTATTTGGTGCACCTGTGCTACCAGTAACAGTTAGGGCCAGGTGCCTCATGCACACCATCCTCTCTGCACCCCTGCACCCCCATTTTGGCAGCTATCTACATGGATGGGTTACCCACAATCATTCAATGCGGACCCCCCCCCCCGGGCACTTTCCGTGTTCCTGCTCAGCCTTGCTCAGCTAAGCACTCCTTGGCGGTGACGAGGCGTTGCGCACAGTTGCTGCTGTGATGCTGTCGAGCTGGCGCTGCGCTGCCGCTGTCTTGCTGAGCATCGACAGGCCCAGGCTCTTAACTCATCTAGCCTGGGCTCTCAACTCATCCAGGGCAGGCCCCAAGACTGCTTCATCCGCTGTGCACTTGACTTATCCACAAGATGGATTAATGTGCAGGAAGTGCTTTCTGATGCAGGAAGCACCAGCTACAATGACAAGTTTGCATTACTTGTGCTGGTGCATGCAACTTGTCTCATGTCTTTCAGCTCCATGGTCTTGGCAAGAATTCACCCTTCACTCCCTCTCCCTTTTCTTGGCACTTAGAATACAAATATATGTACTTGTAAGAATGCATTGGGGTGGTAACAGGTTGCTGGGGCGTAGTTGATGGCCCACAGGCCCCCCAACCCCCCCCAAGGGTAGGATACCCTCAAAGATGACCCCTGAAGGCGGACTAATTGACGTTAAATACGCGCAATGTTCGTACCATTCGTGTATTGCTCTGGGCAAATGGACGCATGACCCAACCCTGGCATGGATACATGTGCCATAGCTTGTTTGAGCCGTGTGCTTGTGCCCATAGCACAGCCACACCAGCGCGTGAAAGCACGCGGAAGTACTAAGGGTGCGTGCATGTGTCCTCGTGTGCAGGCATGCTAGTGTAGCTTGTGTGTTGCTACTGTGTTTTGAGGATAAGTGAGGCACAAGGTTCCTCCAGTGAGGGAGAGAAGAGGAGAGCTGCGCCAGCGAAGTTGCGCCACTTGTCATGCCAAAGCTGCACTTTGCTGCTCCAGGCGCTGCTTGCACCCATTCCTCAGCCTTGAGCTCCAGCTACTGTATCTGGTCAAGACTTTGTGCGCTGCTTGCCCGGCTTATTTTCCATAGCAGCAGACATGACTTAGTTGGCAAACATTGGAACCCTCTAGGGCAACTTGGCCAGACGCAGGTTTTTTCTCCATACTCGACATTGAAATAATCTTATTCATTGTGTCAATTAAGGCCAACCCGTCACTCGAGGGGAGCCTAGAACGAGCGAATCGGCAGGGCACCATTTATTATTTATCCATGTTGTATACTGAAAAATGTATCGCGCTATATTGCGTTTTATAGCGCTGTACGCTATATAGGCTAGAAGCAACACCGCCCCCTAGTTGTTTGCGTCTAGCCCCTCTTCCCCCTGTTCTTTGCGCCACTCCCCGGCTGCTTGCGTCTTGCGCCTCTACCCCCCCGCCCTGCTTCCTCTTGCGTACCCGCTTGCCGCGCCTGCCCCTCGCTGTACTGCACGCCGCCGCTAACCTGCCGTTGCGCCTGCAGTCCCCAGCGCCGGTCTGCCCGCCAACCCCCTCTTGCGGCACTCAAGCGGCCAGGTCAAAGGCGGTGGCGCCATGTACGGCCCCGGCCACTCCGCCTCTGGCACCCAAAAGTCAGCGCCGCTGCCGCTGCTGGTGCCGGCGCTGACTGGCTACCACACGCAGCAGCATGATGGCCCCGCCTCCTCCACAGCAGAGCACCCCCGGGTGCAGCGGAGGCCCTCCGTGCTGGGGCCCTCCTCAGACTCTAACTCTGGCAAGCTGTGTAGCATCCACGCCAACTCCCCCACTGCGCCCCTCAAGAGCCCCCAAGGCTTTATTGTGGGCGACATTGACGCGAATGGCACGGAGCCTGCTGGTGGGTGTGCAGAGCGCCATGAGCGAGCGTTGTCGTGCGCGGTGTCGCCCTAGCCTGTCAAGGTGCTAATGCGCTGTGGGACGCGTGCGGTGTGGTGCCTAGCGTTGGAGTTGAGGCGTTTTTGTGTGGCTTGTGTGGGATGCCCTGGGCGCGCTTGCCTGGCAAGCGAGGGCCATGTGACAAACAGGCCACAAGGGCAGAGGCAGTCTGCCAGTGGCAGTCCAGCCAATTACGTGCTGGCGCAGGAGCGGGGTGCAAAAGAGCTTACACCCTTCCTAGCCCAAGATTTGTGTGCATGTGTGTGTTTTGGGGGAGGGGGGAGGGGGGTGTATGTACATGTACATGGGTAAATGATATGTGTGAACATGCGTGTGAACATACTTGTGCAATGTGTGCGAATGTATATGCTAGGTGTGAACACACTTGGGAACATGAAAACTATTCCATGTGATGAAAGCAAGCTAAGCAGCCTTCAGGGACTGACCAGTGGGAAAGTCAAGCCACTTGCAACTTGCTTGCATTGTGTTCAGTTACAAGGAGAAACTCGAAATCTGGTCAAGTTTTTGAATTCGGACACAGATGCACTGGCTGATCGAGCCTCCACTTTCAGGACAGACCAGCACACTAGAGCGTATCAAGTTTTTAATCGCCAAACTCATCTGAAACGCCGATGATGTTCAGAGCTTTGATGCGTGCACGCTGCTGTGGAGCGCCCCAACCAGTGCTGTTGCTCATTGGCGCATTAAGTCTGATCAAACTCAACTCACTCACTCATCGATTTTCGCAATGGACGTTTGGCAAAATGCATGGTCTGTGCTCTGACACTTCCATTAAAAAGGAGCCCATCAACTGCTTACTGTTGCCCACTGGCATACAGCAAAACCTGCAATCAGATGCCGAAACACTGGCACACATCATAGCTGCTGCTTGCTGTGGTTCACTGTAACAAAGCGTGATTTGAGCTCAAACATTTGGGACACCCACACGGAGCATGCACATGCTGCGGTGCTTCACAGCATGCACGACCCCCCGGGCTGCCTCGTTCACAAGAAGCAGGCGCCACAGTTCTGGCCTGCTTTTAAAGCACCCCAACCCAATCTCCGACAATGACGACATCCTGAGGTAGGCTGCCCCAAACACAGGCCATGTTATCAGGCCCTCAGCCTATCTTCTGTTGCGCGCCAGGCGCGTCGAGGCGCGTCGAGGCTGTGGTTGCCAGGTGGGCAACTCGGGCGCAGCTGCCCAAGCGATTGAGCAGCGCCGCTTGTAGTGCCTGCTGAAGCAAGCTGAAATGAAGCCCATGCTTGCCCACCGCTGGTCACCTTCTGGGTGGGGTGCCTGCTCTGAGTCCCTGCACACCCTACTTGCCCTCTATTGGTCTACTTGTGCTCTGTGTGCAGTCTGAGCGTGTGTGTGTGTGTGAGAGCCTCACCTAAATACCACACAACTGCCTCATATCCTGGATCTGCTTACATTTTTGCTTACAACCACTGCAACTAGTGCACCGCATTTGCTTCAAATGGTGTACTGTGCTTGCATTTGCTTGGTTTTGCATCGGGCCAATCGGCTTCCAGAGGCATCAGTTGCTCGACCCATAGGCTGCAGATGTCCCCCTAACAGGGCGCCAGTACACCAACAGCGCATCAGTACAAACAATGGCTTACAAAGTTGCATACACAGTCAAAGGGCATCTGGTAGCGTAAGGCCCAATTTTCATGAACAGTGCAACACAGTCAAAGGGCATCTTGTTGCCTTAAGGCCCAATGTTCATGAACAGTGCAAAACAGTCACAAGGCATCTGGTAGCCATAAGGCCCAACGTTCATGAACATGAATTGTGCAGCGCCGCTCGGCTTTTGGACTTGGCTCACTAGGTTCTGAAGCTCCTGGAGCATTGCAGGAAGGCCACCTTTTCTCGCTTGAAGCTCCTGGAGCGTTACAGAGAGGCCATCTCCTCTCACTTGGCTCAGCCCGGTACGGTGTGCAGGTGTCCTTTTGACCTGCCTTTTTGAGGCATCACTAGCAGATGGCGCCATGACTCGCTCCCTTGCAATGGTTGGCCACCTGCAGGAGCATTGGAGCCACCGTGTCCCCCTCTGCAAGAGGTCCATTTGAGCCACAGCGCCAGCATGCTGGGGACGCCAGCTGCCCCACATTTTCTACTTTGGCGCATATGGAGCGCAGGTGAGCCCGGCAGGCAAAATTTCTTATGCCCTTAAAGGAATGGAGGGTCCAGGGGAAGCAGTAGTAGCGCCCATGAGCACTGGTTATGCATAGAAACAGAGGGATGCATGGCTCAGCTTGCCTTTTGCAAACACCCATGTGCTTGCCAAAGATGGAAAGGGTCAGTGGTAACTGCACTCTGGTACGGGTGAACACAGCAAAGCAGCGCAGAGGCATGCCACATCACCACACGCTCTGTCACCTGGCAACCCCCTTACATATCATTACAGGGATGGGCCAAAAGCGACTTTGGGACTTCCCGTTTGCATATGTATGTATATTCGTGTAAATTTGTGAATTATTGCGTACACGCCGTATTTGAGTGGCAAAAATGGAGGATGGGTCAAGTGGGGGTCAGGGGGCCCCCAACAACCACCAAACAGCCCCCCAGGGCCTTGGACAAAATACCAATGCCTTGAATACATTGAGCGGAAACATTTCATCTTGAGGCAGGCTGATGGTGCACAGATGTGCAAAAATTGCTGTACAAGCGCGCGCTTGCATGGGCTTGCACATGCGCGCATGGTGCACCCCATACTCTCTGCACCTGGAGCAAAACCTGCACTTAACCCCTGCCTTTGTTCACCAAGATGCACAGCTGTCCAGCACTTGAAGCAGCTGAAGCCAGCACTGCCTGCTCCGTGCCAGGATCCTCCAGAGGAGGGCGCCCAGGCTGTGTGCACACAGCCCTGCCTGCCACTTGTGTCGCCATCAATAGCACAACACGACCATCAGCAGCACCAGGCAGTGGTCGCTGTTGCTGAGTGCACGCCAGGAGCAAGCAGGGCTGAGTGCGAGCAGCAAAAATGGGTCCCGGTAGAGGCTGGATGGGCCTGCCTGGGACCTTGCAACGACGTATTCCACCGCGGATTGTAAACGGCCACTTGACCAGACGCTATGATTCGTCACTTTTTAGCGTACGCATACGTACGCAAATTCGTGTATGACCCATCCCTGTCTCATTTCATGCACACTTTATCAATATGAGCATAATGTTTTAGTTATACTAGGTTCATTCGTCTTTTACGTATTTTATCGCTTCAGGTTTTTAATGAATATTTCGCGCTTTTAAAAGTGGCATTCGCGAATTTAATAGGCCTCACAACCAGTTTGACCAATTTCTCCCCTTTTCTGCCTCATCGACCCCAATTTCCCTAGACAGTTGAGGTATTGTTTAAGTTCCATAGTTACAAAATTGTGTTTAATGTTTCACTGTCATTTCCAGGAGATCCCAGCTGCCTCCCAACCTTGATGAGCGTAATGGAAATGGTCAGATACACATGATCATTGCATGTTCCAGCAAAAAGCTCCAACCTGCCGTTCTCCTTCTTGCTGCAACTTTTTATGTAGTCAGATTGAGTATACTGTGCATAAACAGAGGGAGAGGGACCTAAACTGGGTGAAATTGCCAGGGAGCAGGCCCTCCTGGGCCAATCCCCAAAACTGGAGGGAAAAGCGACCGAATAATTCGCAAACTTTTAAAATCTTTTAAAGGTGAAATGACCAAATGACCCAACCCTAGTTATACAGTATAACACTATTTGATGAAGACTTTTTTAAGCTGTCACCCATCCTCTCTGTGCGCCGCACCTGCCTGGTGCAGGCCATCCGGGAAAGCAACGGCAGATTCCTTAAGTGACTGGATGCAGAATCGCCTGGAGTGAGCAGGGTGCTGCCTTAGAGAGTTTTGCAGGTGGAAAGGGGCTGTGGTGAGCAGTGGATACTGTGTGCAGCAGTGGATACTGTGTGGAGCAGTGGGTGCTGTGGGGAACTGTGGATGCTGTGGGGAGCAGGGCTCCTTGATATCCAGATCAGAGCTCCAAGGCGCGCAGGCTGGCTTGTTAAGCTGCTGGTGCGCACCTTGCACTAAGTGCAGCATGAGGCGCTTTATCAGCGTCGCTAGCTCAGCAGCGCTTTGGTGGTGGCGGCTCAATTGAGAACCGAATTTCTGGTAAGGGCTCAAATTCGATCAGGGCAGGTACTGCCATAATGGTACATGGTAAATGGTAAGCAAGAGGTTCATATATGCCATGAGTGTTTTGCACCCTGATGCATGACTGCCTCTGGGGTAAACCTCATCAAAGTTGTTTGACAAAAACTGAACGCGCTCAGGGTGTCAAAGGAGTGCAGCCATTGATTTAGGATTGGAAGCGTGAACGAATCAACAATTGGTGGTGCTGAAAAGCACGGTTGGTCTAGTATCATACATGTATACTGGAGGTCTGGAGGGCCCGGAACAGGTGTGGTAGACAGGTCTGGTAGTTATGGCATACAAGAAGTCCTTGTATTGGTGCATTCCCCTGTCTAGTTGTTGACGTCCCGGCCACTCATGAAATTGACTGGTAAAGTAGCATCATCAAAATTGCCTACGTTTTCTAGGGTCTTGAGGCAATCTTCCTCAGCGCTTCTGTCCGGTCTGAGCAGGGTTTATATGGGTATTGTATGTCTGGGGAGGGTTCTTAGGAGGTCATAGGAGGTGTTAGCTTGGGTATGTTCGACCTTCTTGATGCAAGTCCGCTGCTGTTGCCCTGAGATATGTTGTTATGAGGATGGACAGCTCTTCAAGAGAATAATTTGGGTATTGTCCGGGTGTAGCTAGATGTTTTGGTTGCGTCAAGGCGTTTAGGTATCTGAAGGGTGGCTTGCCGGCTTTTGGGTTGAGCAAATGTAGATGGGATGGCAAAGCAAACGGCTGTATATGTATGCAGCTAAAATGATTCAGAGCTGGAAGTGATGGGCACAGACCTTTGGACCGGCCCCTTCTGTCTTGCCAGTCCTGAACAGATGGATGGGAGCCTAGGACTGTCCTGCGGCTTAAAAACCAATGGAATGTCCCAGGCTCAATAATCGTGAAGCATGGACTGCATATTGCATGCAAGAGCAGCGGTGCCTACTTGGTTCAAGTCTGCACTCCTGATGCAATCATGCCATGCAGTGATGGCAGCGTTTCAGTGACATCCTCACCAATGTCAACGCAGTAATAGCTGTGCTTGTGTCTGCATCAAGCAAATAAGAATGCATGCATTGCTTGAAAGAGGTTGTTGATCAACAAGATGCCGGTTGCAGATGTAGTGGAAGTCAAGGCATCAGCCCTGTCGGCGCAGGGCGGTTCGTTTCTATGCCACAGCCATTGTGACTTTGTTTGGTGCAAGGGCTTGCCAAGGCTCTTGCCTTGGTGAGCATGTAGATGGATGTGAGTGATATTGAGAGCACCCTGCCTTAACTCCACAAAGGCTCCAAGAAATCCGTCTCCAAGCATTCAATTGGCTGGCAGGGACTTGCGGAATGAAGAGAAAGCATCTTTCTCATGTTGACCAAATGATGATGCCTTGTCTCACATCACACTTATTTTGAAATCGTGATGGGAAGATGAATCCTCTCGCAGAGGGGTAAGATTTTTAATGTTGTTCTTGGATTTGGGTTCCTCTTGTAAAGATCAGTACATACAAGTACAGCCTTCTCTATCCAGACACAGCGCACCCAAAAAATTGCTGCACACAGCAAGGGGAACACCATTTCAAAAACAGCAAGAGCGTCTTGCAGTTCCTCAATGTTGCATTGCTTAGATGTGTGCAAACACTTGCAAGTTTGCATTTGAGCATTACAGACTAGACAGCTGGCCAGCTGTTTGGCCAGTCAGTCCACCCAATACTTTGCAATCACAGACAAAACTGATTGCAATGGGCAACTTGTTAGCACACTGCAACGCTCCAACATTCAAGTTTAGAAGTTTAAGTTTGACCTTCAGCCAGGTAGTTTGACTGATCAGGTTGCTGGTGAACACCAGCCATCAAAAAAACATCCATAAGCTCTGAAATAAAACGATAGGAATCATTAGTTTGTTTCTGGAAAAA
>LKMJ01007219.1_pt1 | contig 10468 bp, 12 predicted proteins | sample 643391 | NCBI WGS metagenome assembly LKMJ01 (sample SAMN04112250, study PRJNA286221) | soda lake metagenome | biome: soda lake; feature: Kulunda Steppe; material: water; isolation source: sample PL-Br10 brine of Picturesque Lake | place: Russia: Kulunda steppe | collected 2010-07
CTGCAGGAAAGCTTGTGTATAAGTGTCACAGCCTCGCAATCCCTCAAAGGCCCGCAAAATATCCGAAGCCCAAGATGTTTTTGCCCGAGGCACCAGCTTTAGGTCTGCATGAAGGGTCTGCTTAAGAGTGGCACAATTGGAGGACAACATCCCGTTGTAAAACCGAATGGCAGCTCTAAACCAATAGAATTGCAGGGGTTCATGTGCACATTCACGTAAAACAGCACAGTTAGGCGTAGACCGCTTCACACCTAGGGTGCCCTTTCAGAAATTCAATGCAATGTCTGGAGGGTAGGTCTAAACACATCACCTCCGCGCAAAATCCCTGAGCTCCAAACCTGACAGCCATACATACCAGCAGGCACAACATAAGCCTTTGCAAGCCAAAGGGAAGCAAAAGGTTTGTCACACAGGGCAGTGTCCCGTACAAACCCACGGGTTTGTCACACAGGGCAGTGTCCCGTACAAACCCACGTATTCGATGAGCTGCAGCTAGCATTGGAATGGCCGCATGCTCAGACGAGGCTGTCATCTTCAGTGTTCGGTGATAAGTCATGCCAAGGTACTGATGCGATAGCAAAATGAATGATCCTCTGTGTATCGTCTGATTCTCAGGTTTTTTCTGTTTCACCTAGTTCCATTTAACGAGTGCTGATTAAGTTTCTCTGCCTAGCAAGGTCTCATCAGTAAGAGCTTGACGCCTTCAGCCCTGAGGGTGCTGGTGCTTGGAGCACCTGTATCAATGTGTCATTTTGTTCCTGAAAGACCAAAAAGCCTTACCTGGCTTACCCTGTACTTACAAATTTACTTCAATCATGGTTTCTCATTCGCTTATCTGCAAGGTCTCAGAAGTCTTCGGCCAAATGAATAAGCCTTGGGAAAAAGGGGCCAATGGAAAGCAAGCATATTCAGAAGCTTGGTGCTAGGGCACCCTCACCATTGTCAGTGCAGAGGGAATTGTTCAATGGAGGCAAATCGCCCTTACAATAGACAAGAAAGAACGGGAAAGGTGCAGGCAGAAAAAATACTCCTTGCAATGAAAGGGGAGGAAGGAAAAGAAGAGAACTACGTGGGCAGGAAAAAAACTCCCTACGTCTGATGAAATTTATAAAGGAAAAGGGGGCACCTAGGGTCAAGACACCATATGACCCCATAGTTAAGAGTCAACGGGGATCAGGAGGGTGACTAGCAGTGCCCCACTCCTGACCATGATGATGAGAGGTGTGAGAAGTTTTCTCGAGAGCGCATCCGGTAATGACAAGGTTATAAGCATACTGAACCGAATGGTTGCAAAGCTTGAAGGCAAGCTTGCTAGCTTTTTGAGAATTAAGGGACTTGAAAGGCTCCAAAGGAAGGACACCTAGGGTCAAAGCACTGTTGATCCCGATAGGCATCTTGCTGGGACTGGTGGACAAATAAGGTAGCAAATTCAGGTTATTGATCTTGAGCCAACATCTGGACACCCATAACCCCTACCTATTAACCCCCACCTGGCTTCTCCGCACCATCAATCAAAACTTTCTTAATGTCCTCTCCCCCAGCACAATCCATGTGGTGTCGACATCCACATAGCCCCTGATCCACTGCGCACCTAAACAGCAGTGTCCATTTCGCTTGCAACCCTCCGCATCCCAGAAGCCGTGCTGGCAGCGGTGGCGCTCACGTCCATGCTGCTGCCTCGATCCTTAGGTTGTGCTTGGTGTGGCTTGCGCAGTTCTGCCCATTTCTCCATTTGACGCCGCTGGCGCCCACTAAGCTTCACGAGAGGCCGCGCTTTCTGCGCGTATTGATGTGAGTATCATGTTATGCGGCATGTGTGTTATCGTGCAGATGCTTGCACAAGTGCACAGGCGGCAGATTTGCGCGTGCTTGCATATGCATATTCTGGAGCCTGGGCTTGCGGGGGGGAAAGTGACAGCAGAGAGTGCAGAAATAGACTGGCAGACAGGAGTTGGGAATAATTCAGGCATTGTATGATGCTACATGGAAAGTACTGAGTTGGGGTTGTGTGCGTGCGGTATCCCAACATCAAACAATTGCAGCGTGATGGGAGACAGTGTGTGGAAGTATGGTCATGAGTATGCTCTGCACATTCTACTTGCTCATGGTCTAGGCCTGCTCCAGCCAGTCGATTACCCTCTCTCAGCTTGGCAATCAAGCAGAATAGCAGACACAGCCTGGGTGGCAGCAAGATTGCCCATGTGACTGATGCAACCAACACACTCTCAACAAAGCCACAGCACTGGCTGTAGCCCAAGCATTACTCCAAACAGCAGCAGTGCAACGTTTTGCTTCATCAGGTGGACAACATAGATACGTTAGCACAGGCAAGAGGCACTAGCTTGCAAATATCAGGCACCCTACAAAGACCAGCACGCATTTGCACTTTCTAGATGAGCCCAGAGGTTTGAGCATTTTCCTAGCTGGTAGGGAAATTGACTAGTTCAGGCTAAGGCACAGCACATGCTACTACATCAGCCTGAACTACTATCTGCACCCATTCAACACAAAGGCGTTGCTTATGGGAGGCAGGCATGCACAGCCAGCACCACACTCACTGCCATGATTGACACAGCACATGCTACTACGTCACCCTGAACTGCTATCTGCGCCCATTCAACACAGAGGGGTTGCTAATGGGAGGCAGGCATGCACAGCCAGCACCACACTCACTGCCATGATTGACACAGCGTGATCCAGTGATGAAGCCTCCCCAGACTTCAGGAGGCACCCTGACAGCAGCATTGCGCTTCGGCCATGCCCATGGGCACCTAGAACAAGGTTTTGGAAGAGGGTAACAATTGGGTTCAGATACATACTTGGGTTAGGTGAAGGGTCCAGGTCAAGGGTTGGAGTAAGGGGTCAGGTGCTGGCTTGGAGTACTAGTCTACGAGTACTTGTCGGGCTATGAAGCACTGCATACCTTGAGTTGTACATATGCATTGATGGTGGGTTGGAGCCAACAGTGTGAGTTTATCTTGCAAAGGGGCCATTAGGGGGACGCCTAGAGAGGGTACATGAGGGGTCGAAAGGAAAACCCCTGTTGGGCTGAAAGCTGCCCTCCTCTGGTATTTCCATCCCAAGAACTCACAATGAATGTATACTGCCCCATTGCGTCGATACTCCTTTAGAGCCCAGTCCACACCCTGAAATGAAATGAAGTAGAGGCAGGATTTTCCGTGGCATGCAACAGTGACAGCATGGGTAGCACACAAAAACAAGTAGCACCCCCCCGTGCCAAGCCATCTAGGGCACTCTCATTGTGCACACTTATGCACTTCAATTCTATCAGAGACTCAAAAGGCAATGGCGAAACGCAGCATATTAGAGATGAGCGGTAAGATTGGAGACATAGCCACCTCATCGATCTGCTGTATGCTTGGACATCTGGTGTCCCATACAGGCAGGCACAAGTATCGGTGGTTGTGCGACCTCGGAAGCTCGCCTGTATGCCAGTTGGATTGAAAGCAGGGCAGTGGTCTCTTGCAGGACACCTGATTGCACTTGCAAGCAGACAGCTATTCTCTCTCCCAAAATGCATGCAATGCATTCCTTGAAAATAGACAGGCGCCATCAAAGCAGTCGACCAGTCAATGCCCCTCCGCTCTAGATGCTGGTTGGCGGTAAAAGAAGAATGAATCCTGTGCTTGGTGACCCTAAATTGATCAATGGCCTGGACCTCTTGCCGAGGTTCCAAGTTCAGAGCACCACGAATAGAACACATTCGCAATGACAGAAGGCTATTGGCTTTTTGAAATGGCCTGCTAAAGCGTCAACGCACATGTAATGTCCAAGACAGAAGGGCGTCCAGGAGGTAGTTTGGTAGGACTGCTAGGCCAGCCGCCAATAAACCATCCAGGCAGAACCTGCCAAGCACAGGGTTCTGAGTGTCCTTTCTTTGCTCTGTTCATGAGGCTCAGTGTCGAAAGAACAACAAAATGACCACAATCACATACACATATGCGGGCATGTACGCCTTTTCCACAAGAAAATCTGAAAAGCAAATGAAAAGTAAGGCAGACGTGCCCGAAACCTAGAGATGTTAAGAGCTGACCGCAGCAAAGGCTCATGCTCTCAGGTGCAAGGGCAACTATCTTTTTGCACTTTGTGACACATTCCAAACATATCATACTACGCGTCATTTGTGCAGATTTACTGCGACATAAGGACTGGCAAGGGAAAGAGGGCCATTCACAGCCAGTGTATTCATGCTTATGTCGTCTTACCTTGTTATAGAGAGGTTCATGCAACAGGATTCTGCGTCCTGCCCAGAGTTTAACTCGAAGCCCCAAGTGCTACAAGAGGCATGGGACATTTAATATGTCTCATATCAATGGGCAAAACAACAGTTTTGCATGTTTGCGCAAATGGCAGACCAACTGCTCGCAAAGCACACAAGAAACTCACATACGGCCAGAAGATGCAGAAGCTCCATAAAGGAACCTTCCCTGTCAATGGGCATTTGCCCAGCAACCACGTTGTGCTCGAGCAACGTTTCTCGGTAGCGCACCCAGCTACAAGAACCCCCACAAATGCCACCCAGAGCGCAATCCAAAAATCGACTGCGTGGCTGCCATTATTTAGCAGCCTGTATACACTCCACAAAGTGGGTGGCACTGAAGCAATGGCCACAATGATGCTCAGACTCATCAGTGGCTCAGTGACACTGACTCACATAGGAAATTACACAATACTTAGATTGAGAAAGTAGAAAATTGCGTTGTTTCTGCACTGGTTCAAACATAACATCTGTTTAATGTGATAGCTCCGTTTTTCCCCTTGAAGACACCTATTTCATACCAAAATGTTTCTAATCTCCTCGACTACCAATGTAAATTGATGGCGCAATTTCGATGCGCAGTATGTCTTTATTCCCACTATTAGGTGCTTGTGTTATCGGGCAATTTAATTCCCCATGGTTTGGCCAAACCCAGATGATGTGTCTGCTTCGTCACCAGAGAGGGACACTTTTCATACGTTCAGGTAGTTTGCGAGACAGGTAGCTAGCAGGCACTTCTTGGCCAATGGCCCTTCTCTAGATTACAGCAGATATGCTAGCTACAGCGCTGTACCGGTAATCCTGTAAACAATTACTGAACCTACTTGCTTTTTTACCTGGTGCTTGCATAAAATCTAAAAACGTGCTGGTAATGCACAAATCTCTCTACATGAGTTACTCCATTTCAACGAGCAGCTTAGCAGTCAGACTTTTCGACTGAGGCTTAATGTAAACCTTGTAAACCTTGTAATCCTGTTAGTGTGGTGTCTCATACACGAGACATCATCCGCCGGCATCTTTATGACAGCTTCCCACTTTAAGTCACAAAACCATTTCTAAAGATAAGAGGACACAAACGGTTTACAGGAGAAAAGCAAAAGGATGTCTGCGCGTTTAACAATAGCAAACAAGAGCACAGAACCCGCTCCTGCTGCAAGTAATCTAAAATACATGGACTCGGCAAAGTAAAGGATAGTTAACATTGAAGTGCTTTGCAGCATTCTCAATTGAGTCAATGATAATGCACAAGGTCCTCTTGAATTCACCATGCCCAGCCCGAGAGCAGCAAAAGATTGTAGTAAAGCATGTTTGTGAGTGGCGATCCCCAACCACTGCGTGCCTCAAGCACTCAGAAATGCTGTGTCGCAGACAGGTGCACCCATAAAAGCCACCCCAGTCATTTGATTCTACAAAGCTGAAACATCCTGCTAATCCAGAATTACATCCTGCTAATCCAGAATTACATTTCCAACGAAGGTAGACGTCTACCATGAGTTGGGGTCCGGGTTACCGTACCCTCGATCTCTGGAGTCGTCATCTCCTCCTTGTCCCCTGATTCGATCGATCAGGGATTCCCAGCCTGCAAGTAGTGGTACAGGGCAGGCTTGCTAAGCAAACAAAACCATACATAAACTAAAAGGGAGGGGAGGGACAGTTGCCCAGTTCAACAGATTAAAGATTATCCATGGCTTTGCAGAGCATGTCTCATGTCTTTGTTGAAACCCGAACCACACCAATAAAGCGACAACATGGAGGTTTGAAGGCCTCTTTAATCACACCTGTGCGCACATGGCCCAACAGGCTTGCCCCAAGTCCTTCCTCGTCTCCCATCTGGATTTGACGAGCTTGGTGCCTGCGAGCCAGGGAAGAATACATGGTCGTATCCAGATAACCTGCTCAGGTGAGCACAATGAGCAAAACTGCACCCGCAAATTGAGGAACACACATCTTGACTTGCATGAGCCCCAGGACAAGTGTCAACATCATTGTGGCTGTATCAAAGAAAACCACTTACCAGACAAACACCCGCCGTACCAGGACCACCAAGGCCGGCCCCAGGCAAACAGAGAACAAGCACCACAGGAAGACTAGAGGCGGGCTAACGCCCCTGCATGGATAGGATAAGGGCAAAACAGGTGGAAACAAACACAAGACTTGACCTGTGCGGGCAGCCTTGCGCGCCCAGATTCAAAGTGCGATGCCTAGGGATGAGAAATACAGATGCCATGGGTTGCCCAGAAAATCTCAGGGCTGCATGTTCTCTGTCTTTGCAAAAACGTGGCAGTGAAGAGGGGACCAAATCTCACGCACGAATGAAACAGGCAGGCCAAAGGGCAGGCAGGCGGTCTTGGCTTTGCTGCAGCAACTGCAGGGGTGCAAGCAAACTCAGGCCAGGCCCAACTGCAGGGGTGCAAGCACACGCAGGCTGGGCACAACAGCACCACACCCTGCGCCAGCTGCTCTCCTTTGAGGCCCCCTTCCCAGCTATTGCAGGCCTGCTTGTTTTGCAGTAGCCTGGTCCATCCCTTCAAGGACCACAGCGCCTCACGGCGTGCATTGGCCTTGCTAGAACTGCTCCGAGGGCACAGACTGTCTGTCAACATTAACACTCACTTGTGGACGTGGGTGATGTGCACGCAGCGGCCCCCGCCTTGCAGCTTCTTCCCATCAGAAAGCACGATGCTACCCGGCCGTGCATTTACCAGCTCATGCCCGGGGCTGCAGGCCACCACACCGGCCTGTGGCAATGAAGAAGGCAGTGCGGCACAGAAGCAGGCATTGACTGTAAGGCCACTCCACTAGCCTATAGCAAAATACAGCACAGAGCAGTGCGGCACAGAAGCGGACATTCACAGAAGGCCCCATGGAAAAATTATGGATACAGTGTCGCGAGAACATATGCACCCTGGTCAGCCTGTTCTTTTGTGGCCCTGTGGGGGTTCAGAAGCGCAACTGGGATCCAGGTGCAGCCACGACCTTAATCTACTGCCCTTAGCGGGTGATGAAGGCATGCATGTGCATGTGCGCGCACGCTTGCGCGCAAGCGCGCCAGAGCCTGTTACACCCACAAACCAACTCTCACACTGGCAAATGCAGCGCACATAGAACACAACCGCACACGCACACACAGCGCGGCACACACCTCAGGCTTGACAGGCTCCTTGGGTGAAGGTGGAGGGAGGGGTGATGTGAAGGTGCAGTTGGGGCCGCCAGGTGGGGCCCTGACCCTGGCCTTTGCAGCCGCACCGCACACACACACGCCATACACGCTGCCCCCCTCCACAGTGAAATCCAACCGAAGGGTGCCCTCCTCGCAAGACAGCTCTGCGCTGGGGCCGCACCTGCATGCACCCATCCATGCATGCACCCATCCAGGTGTGCATGCGTGCGTGCGTGCATGCATGTGTATATGTATGTGTGTGTGCAAGTGCCTTTTGGCCGCAGGGAACCTTGCAGGGGCGCAACGGCTGCGTGCCACTCCACAGCTGGGTGCAGCGCTTCAGAACGAGCTTAGCGCAAGAGGGGCACTAGGGCGCGCTCACATTAGAGCGAGCTCAGCGCAAAGGAGGCACCAAGGCTCACGCATAGCTGCACCCACTCACTCGGTGCTGCCATCCTGGTGCTTGATTAGAACAAGGCCCTCCAAGCACTGCATAGTGTCGGGAAGGCACGTCGCATCCAGCTCGCAGCTGTCGCCGTCGGCGGGGCATGCACACTTTTTCTCACACACAAACTTGCCTGCACGCACAAGGTGTGCAGGCATGCTCGATGTGCTTGCAATGTGCATTGCGCAGGGACAAAGCTCCCCAAGGGCCACCTTCAGTGGCTGCCTGTGGAGATATATGGTGCTTTGCTGTTGGTCTGTCTAGATCCAAAAGCAGAGGCTGTCTGAGCTCCTGCTGACAAGTGGTTTCTGCCAGCTGCGGGTCGGTCACTTCTTGCCAGGAGATGACAGACCAGCAGCTGGCGGAACCTTACTGTCTACATGCCTGGCGAGCTGACGTGTTGTCCGGGGGGGCGGCAGGGCGTGGGAGCGGCCAGCGTTCGAAACAAATGGGCAGACTCGCCTTCTCATGGGCTTGTGCACCACACATCCGCCCCCCTAGATAGATGCACATTGTCTCCATGGATGTGCATGCATCCATGGAAGGTCCATGAAGATAGTCCATGAAGATAGTCCATGATGATGGTCCATGATGATGGTCCATGATGATGGTCCATGGAGATAGTTCATGAAGATGGTCCATAGATGCACCTGGTCTCCATGGATGTGCATGTAGACACATGCACTCACAAGGCTTGCCTCCCTGTGCCTGCGCGTGCTGCGAGCCTCGCCCAAAAACACACACCCTGGGGGTCAGCAGACAGGTGGGTCGCCCCAGGCGCACAGCGATCAGTCACGCACGCGTGCTCGTCTCCCTTGCGCCGTTGGGGTAGGCCATGGGCGTTCATCGGGGAGCACGTGAAGTCCACGCACTCGTGCTCATTGTAGGCGCCGCTCGCCTCATCACACGCGTGCCAGCAGGTGCCTGCATGGGAGGCAGCAGCAGCGCGTCAGGGTGGTGAGTGGCCGGCGCACAAGCCCTTGCCTAGGGCCTAGGCCAGCGGATATTGAACAGATGCTGGGTGGCATAATGGCGCGGCCACCGAGGGGTGGGCTCTTCAGGCTGCGCACTGTTTTGCTGCGCACTGTGCTGTGCGTGCAGTGCTTGCGTGCTGTACTCAATTTGGAAGGGAATCGCCCGCCCCCAACCCCCTCCTCACTTGCCAAGCCCCCACTCTTTTCGTGCCGTGTGCACGTGAGGAGTGAACCTTTGAACCCTCACTCAAAATGGACCGCTGCCGTCTGCTCCAGCATCCAGGTACCTTATGTTCTAGGTTGGTGCCATGTGGGGGACAGGCTGGCAGCATGTTGCTCAGATTGTCAGAGTGAGCTTTGGGCATCTTGGTTCATCCGCAGCTTGCATGATGCACCGCGCCACTGACTGCATCCTGCTGTGCGCCTTATACGCCCACGCTTTCGCGCACCCTATTGTACTGCCAAGCCGGACCGCTGGTGGAACAGTCGACCACCGAGCCAACAAGCTGCCCCACACCGCAACGGGCCTCACAAGCCCCCCACAGATCCCCACAGGGCCTCAAGCAAAGGTCAGCTTGCTCGGCAGCACCTGCACTGCCTAGCAACCGCGCAGGCTCCTGAGTGGTCCCACACAGCAAGCAGGCCCGCAGCCACCACAAGAGCAGGAGCGCGTGTGTGCGGGCCCCACACACTGTGCAGGTCCCCGGGGGGAAGAGGGGGCAGGGGGGGGAGGGGAGCTCTGGAACAGCAGCAAAACCGACTCAGCACACACAAGGAATTGCGCCTCAGACCTTACCTGGTTCCTCGGTGTCCTTGGTGGGCTCAGGCAGGGTGGAGCCCGGCACGCACTTAGTGTCTGTGGCGTTGGGGGCAGCCACATCGCACGTGGCGCCCATCCAGTGGGGCTGCAGGCACAGGCGCCAGGCAATGCTGGTCAGTGCGCGTGCGAGCTGCAGGCGCGGTCATGCACGCTCCTGAGCAAGGTCCTTGTGCGGGGGGCCGTACTCCTGCTAAGCCGCCCTGGCACGCTGTCTCGCAAGGTGGGCTGAGCTGCTCAAGGGTGGGCTGAGCTGCTCAAGGGTGAGCTGAGCTGCTCAAGGGTGAGCTGAGCTGCTCAAGGGAGGGCTGAGCTGCTCAAGGGTGAGCTGAGATGCTGAAGAGTGGGCTGAGCTGCTCAAGGGTGGGTGCCCCCAATGGGTAAAGCCGGCCCAAGTGGGCCATGTTCCCCCTCCAAAGAGAGAGGCACACACAGAAGAGACACACACAGACAGACAGACACACAGAAGACAGACACACACAGAGAGAGAGAGAGAGAGAGATATGAATAGGCAGACAGAGGCACAGGCAATAAGAGCAGGGCAGCAGGAAATCCAGGCAATGCCTTGCACACACGTACTCAGGGTCAGCAATGGCCCTCCGTGGCAGCCCGCCCCACACGTTGCCCCTCAGTCAAGGCGTACTGGGGTCTAACCGCACAGCTGACCATAAAGTAATGTCTACATGTATGCACAAAAGGGAAAAGTAGTTTAGCACCGTCTGTGTCAGGCTGTGTTAATTTGGCGATTGGTCCCGTGAGGCAATCCGCCTCTGCATGCCCCTCCCCCGCCCCC
>LKMJ01007220.1_pt1 | contig 10468 bp, 10 predicted proteins | sample 643391 | NCBI WGS metagenome assembly LKMJ01 (sample SAMN04112250, study PRJNA286221) | soda lake metagenome | biome: soda lake; feature: Kulunda Steppe; material: water; isolation source: sample PL-Br10 brine of Picturesque Lake | place: Russia: Kulunda steppe | collected 2010-07
CAGCGAGGGCTCTGACCTCGACAGCGAGGGCTCTGACCTCGACAGCGAGGGCTCTGACCTCGACAGCGAGGGCTCTGACCTCGACAGCGAGGGCTCTGACCTCGACAGCGAGGAAGCGAACTCTCCGAACGCGGAGGGGTTCTACGTCGAGGACGATGGCAACGGGATGGCGGAGGGTGTACGGGACAGGGCGTTCGAGTCGGGCTTTTCGATGCGCGAGGACGGAACTGGGTTCGGGCTGGCAATCGTCTCCCGGACTGCCGAACAGCACGGGTGGGACGTGACGGTGACGGAGAGCGACGCAGGGGGAGCGCGATTCGAGTTCACCGGCGTCGACGTCGAGTAGCGCTCGCATGGAAATCCTTTTCGCTCGACCGGCCCGAGAGCCGTCTATGACGAACCCCGACGAGGACGAGATTCGAGAGCGTCTCCGAGCGGTCGAGGACCCACAGCTCGGTGACGACATCGTGTCGCTTGGACTGGTCACCGAGGTAACCATCGACGAGGACGCGAAGACGATACGGGTTACGCTCGGTCTCGGCGCGCCGTACTCACCGGGAGAGACGGATATCGCTGGTCGGGTTCGCGACGAACTCGCCGGTGGGGAGTACGATATCGACCTCACGGCCGAGGTCGACCGGGGTGTCGACCCCGAGGAGACAGTGTTACCGAACGTGAAAAACATTATTGCGGTCGCCTCGGGCAAAGGCGGCGTCGGCAAGAGCACGGTCGCGGCCAATCTCGCGGCCGGACTCGCCAATCGCGGCGCGCGTGTCGGTCTGTTCGACGCAGACGTGTACGGTCCGAACGTTCCACAGATGATGGGAACCGAGGAGAAACCCCGGGTCACCGAGGACGAGATGATGCTGCCGCCGGTCGCACACGGCGTCGAACTCATGAGCATGGAGTTCCTGCTCGACGAGAGCGCCCCGGCAATCTGGCGCGGTCCGATGGTCCACAAGGTGCTCACACAGCTCTGGGAGGACGTCGAGTGGGGACGAGGCGGCCATCTCGACTACATGGTCGTCGACTTACCACCGGGGACGGGCGACACGCAGTTGACGATGCTTCAGAGCATCCCCGTTTCCGGGGCGGTCATCGTGACGACACCGCAGGATGTCGCGCTCGACGACGCCCGCCGCGGGATGCAGATGTTCGGCGAACACGAGACGCCTGTGCTGGGAATCGTCGAGAACATGGCGACGTTCGTCTGTCCGGACTGTGGCGGTCAACACGATATCTTCGGTTCGGGTGGCGGCGAGCGCTTCGCCGAGGAGACGGATATGCCGTTTCTCGGTTCGATTCCGCTCGACCAGTCCGTCCGAGAAGGGGCCCAACCAATCGTTCTCGAAGACGGGGAAACGGCCGCTGCGATGACTGAGTTCGTCGAGAAAGCGGCGGATATGCAGGGTGTCGTCCACAGACGCCGACAGAGTCTCTCCTGATGCTACGCTGCCGCCCTCAGAACTGACTCGAAGACCGAACTAATGATGACAGCGCTTCGCCGTCGGCCAGCAGTGGATGACCCACGTATTTGACGAGATTGGCGTCAGCGTCGTAGGCAATCAGTCCCGAGTCCGAGAGCTTCGGAAGATGGGTGTGATAGAGGCTGCTGCGAATCCCGTCGACACCGTTCGTGTTTTCGCCCTGTTCAACGGTGGCCTGCTCCACGGCTCGAATCTTGCGAGCCAGACTGCTCCGCTGCACTGGCTCGCCACACTGGTTGAGTTCGTTCAGGACGATTCGCCGTCGAGCGTTGGCGAGTGACCCGAAGAGGTCGTCGAGTGACCTGGATGCTACCGGCCTCTGACTGGTGAGAATCTCGAGGATGTTCGCGTTTCGAACAGTCTCGTGTTTTGCACTCCGTACCGCGTTGCTGGTGCGGTCCCACGTGATGAGGTTGTTCGCGTCCAGCTTCGGGAGATGTGCGTGTTGCAAAGCGGCTCTCACCTGCGCACGCGAGTCGTCCGAACGCTGGGGGTCTTGGTCACAGAGGCTGACGACGAGTGCATCAACAGTCTGTGTCTCCGGGGCTTGTTCATACACCCTTCCCAGGATGAGTCGCCTGTCTCGGTTCGCCAAACACGAAAATACCGCGTCCAGCTCTTCCCGTCTGCCAGCGTGAGTTGCGAGTCGATTCATGGTGGTCCTCGGTTCATCGCGTGTGTAGCAGTATCATTTTCCTTCACACTGGTAAGAACTATCTAGAAACAGTTAGGGCGTTCTGGACGCTAGCTGTACCCCCTCATCTTGAGATATCTGCCTGGTTGTGACCGATACTACAGAAGGGTCTACCAGTTACAGTCGTCTCGTTTCTATACATGTCCGTATACTCCTCATTTGATGCCTCCGCCGGCGGAGGTTTCATTAGGGTTAGCGAGTAGCGTTCTATAATGAGTGTCGAATCGCTCACAGCCGCGCTTCGAGAAACCCTTGAGTTGTTCGACACGGATGGGGAGCCGTTGACGACGACGGAAGTCGCGGACCCACTCGATGTTTGTCGGCGGAGTACGTACGAACGACTGGAACGGCTGGTCGAGACCGGATATCTGGAGACCAAGAAGGTCGGAGCGAGTGCGCGCGTCTGGTGGCGTCCCACAGCCCAGACGGCCGGCTCCCAGCGGAACTCAGCTGCAGCGTTCCAACAGCGAGAGGCCGAGCCGAACACTCGAAGCGCCCCGGAAGCAACCGAACGAAGGCAAAACGAGCGCGCACACATCCTCGAAAGCGAACTCGACCGGATTTCAGATGGGTTCTACGTGCTCGACGACCAGTTGCAGTTTCGTTACCTCAACGGCTACGCGAGGGCGCTCTTCGAAGTCGACAACGATGTTATTGGGGAACGGTTGTCCGAAGTGGTCACGGTCACCGACGAGTTCGAGGAGGCGATTTCCGATGCAGTAGAACAGCAGATGCCGCTCACGTTCGAGGAGTACTACGACCCCGTCGACGAGTGGCTTTCGAGCGCAATCTACCCCGGTGAGGACGGCCTGTCGGTGTACGTTCGTGGCGTGACCGACCGAAAGGAGCGCGAACGCCAGCTCGAACGATACGCTGGAATTATCGACGGTGTCGGCGAGCCCGTTTACGAACTCGACCCGGAGGGACGGTTCACGTTCGTCAACAGGCCGTTCGTCGAGCAGTTAGGCTACAGCGAAGACGAGCTCATCGGTGAGCACGTCTCCGTTGGGATGGACGACGAGGCGATTGCCCGGGTCGAGGCAGAGATTCTCTCCTTGCTCGGGGAGGGTACTGAAGGGACCGCTACACTGGAGTACGAAGTGGTGACGAAAACAGGTGAGCGGATACCGGTCGAGAACCGCATCTCGCTCGTCACCGACGACGGGACGATTAGCGGCTCAGCTGGCGTGATACACGACATTACCGACCGGAAAAGACGCGAGCGAGAACTCGAGCGCCAGCGCGAGCAGGTGACGGCCCTGAACCATCTCAACGAAACGGTCCGGGAGGTTACCGATGCCGTTATCGAAGAGTCGACGCGGAACGAAATCGAGCAGGCGGCCTGTGAGGGGTTAGTGAACTCGGACTCGTATGCGTTCGCGTGGATTGCCGACGTGGACCTGCAGTCACAACGGATTCAGCCACGTATCGAGGTGGGTGTCGACGGGTATCTCGACGAAATCGACCTCTCGGCCGACCCGGACGAGGCGGTCGGCCGGGGCCCGGCGGGGAGAGCAGTCAGAACCGGTGAGATGCAGGTTTCGACGAACGTCTTCGAGGACGAGACGTTCGAACCCTGGCGTGAGTACGCGAGGCAGTACGGATACAGCGCGTTCGCTGCGATTCCGATAACGCACGAAAGCACGACGTTCGGCCTGCTTGGCGTCTACTCCGAACGTGAGGGGGCGTTCGAAGCACCCGAGCGGTCGGTCGTTGGGCAACTCGGCGAGATTATCGGTCACGCGATAGCTGCTGCCGACCGCAAGCAGGCGCTGATGAGCGACGAGGTTGTCGAACTCCGGTTCAGGATTCGGAACATCTTCGAGGTGTTCGCTCTCGACGTTCCGACCGCTGGCAGGATTGTGATAGAGCACACCATTCCCGTCGGCGACGACGAGTTTCTTCACTACGGAGCCGCGACGCCGGATGCTATCGAAACGCTCGAATCCCTCGTCGATGCACTTCCCCAGTGGCGGGAGGTGAGATTCTGGGGGGACGACGAGGAGCGGGCGTTCGAACTTCGGGTGTCCAGTCCACCGATGCTCTCGAAGGTCGCCGCTATCGGCGGGTCGGTCGAGAGCGCCGTTATCGAAGACGGCGACTACTACACGACGATACACGTGGCACCGAGTGCGGACGTGAGACAGCTCATCGAGACGTTTCGTGAGCACTACTCCAACTCCGAGCTGATGAAACGTCAGCAGATAACGCGACGCGACCGGCCGCCAGAACTCAACAGCTTGGATGTCGAGTCACAGCTTACCGACAGTCAACGCAAGGCCCTCGAAACCGCCGTTTACTCCGGCTTTTTTGAGTGGCCGCGCGAGGTCTCTGGTCAGGAGGTCGCCGACTCGCTCGATATCGCTCCGTCGACGTTCTCCCAGCACCTCCGAAAAGCACAGAAGAACGTGTTCTCGTCGCTGTTCCTGCAGCTGTCGGAGGAGGCAGGGACCGGTTCACAGTAGCGGGAGGGTGGTTCGCAGTGACGGTCATGGGGGTTCGTGAGGCGGGCGCATGCCCAACTGAGAACGAAATGGTTTTCGCCTGAACCCTCCGAACACCGACCAACGAGGCACGACTATGTTCACGGCAGACCAACGCGACTGGTGGAGGTGTACGGACGGTGTCGGATAATCGCCTGCTCGTTCCCGTCTCCCAGTCTCCGACGTTACGACAGACCGTCGAGTACGCCGTCGATATCGCGCTCGACGACGCTGGCGAGGGGTACCTCCAGTTCGTCTACGTTCACTCGACGGACAGGGCAGCCATGGAGTCAGCTGAATCCCCACAGCGGGACTCTGCGCGGGAGCTGCTGAACAGGGTATCCGTCTGGGCGAAGGAGGATGCCGGCGGAACCGCGGAGTCGTTCACCGTCGAGACGGCCCAGATTGGGATGGACGAGTACCTGTTTAGCCCGGTCGACGTGGCGAGGGAGCTCGCGACACACGCACACGAACAGGATATTCACCACGTTGTTTTCGACCCGGAGTACGACCCTGGTATCGGTATGCCACTGTTGCGACCGCTGGAGTACGAGCTCACACGGTTTCCGGACCTCTCCGTCGAGGAAGCCCCGGTCACAGCGAGAACTCGCCGGAGTCCGCTCGTCGTCCGCTCGACGCCAGTTCAGGTCGGCTCCCTGTTTTTCGTCTCATTCGTCTTCTACCAACTGCTCGCGGGACAGCTCTACTGGTTCGACCTCGTGACAGGGGCTGTTTCGGCGACCGTCGTCGCGGTCGGGTTGTCGCGAGTGACGTTCCACCGCGACCCCTCTGTCGGAACACTCGGTCGAATCGCCCGGTTGGTCGTGTACGTGCCGTATCTGCTCGTCGAGATTATCAAGGCGAACGTCCTGATAGCGGCGGTCATCCTCCATCCCAGACTGCCAATCGACCCGCGGATGACGCGGCTGAACACTGCGGTCTGGGGCGGCTTGCCGGTCACGACACTCGCCAACAGCATCACGCTGACGCCGGGAACGCTCTCGGTTCGCGTCGACGGCCGCTCGTTGAAAGTCCACACCCTCGTGCCGGCTGCACGGGAGGACCTCTTCGATGGCGGGCTCGAACGCGCCGTCAGGTTCGTCTTCTACGGTCGGGACTCGATGCAGATTTCGAGCCCCCGGGAGCGTGGGGACGCCGAGATACTTCAGGACGCGACTGCCGACCTGGAGGAAACACCAGCTCCGGACCTACACGACCCAGCGGGCAGTGAGTCGCCGTCCGATGGCGACGGGGGTGAGCGCGAATGAGCACCGTCGGCTTCGGGGCGTTCGAACACACGACGCCGATGTTCCTCACGGGAGATATCGTCACCGACGTGTTCATCGGCGCTGCGGCGCTGTTCATGCTGCTGGCGATAGCGATGTTCTACCGCGCCGTGAAGGGGCCGACCACGCAGGACCGGGTGCTCGCCGTGAACGTCCTCGGGACGAACACGGTGGTCATCCTGGCGCTGCTCGGTGCGGGACTCGGCGAGCCGTCGCTGCTTGACATCGCGCTCGTCTACGCGCTGTTGAACTTCCTGATGGCGGTCGCCATCTCGAAGTTCACCGTCGAACGAGGTGGTGTGCTATGATAGAGACGCTCCGTGTCGGCGCAATCGTCGCCCTGGTTCTGGTCGGACTGTTCTTTACGTTCGTCTCCGCGACGGGCGTCCTGCGCCTGCCCGACGTGTACTCGCGGGCGCACACGGCCTCCCAGGCTGACACGCTCGGTGCGGGGTTCGCGCTGGCCGCAGTCGCGCTGTCGCTGGGCTGGGGCACCACGTCGTACAAGACGGTCCTGCTGTTGTTTTTCATCTTCATCACGAACCCCACTGCGGCCCACGCCATCTCCCGGGCCGCAGACGAGCAGGGCATCGAGCCCTGGACGACCGACGACGACAGGAGCGACGCCGACCTCTACGAAGAGGCACACGTCGAGGCGGACGGCGGTCGGGTGACGCCACGCGAAACCGACGGCGTCGCTGGCAAGAGCCGAGGTGACAGCGAATGATTACGCCCGTCGAGGCCGCCCTGTTCGTATTCGTCCTCGCGGCGGCGTTCGCAACTGCCGTCTTCCGTGACATCCTGACGGTCATCATCGTCTTCGCCGCGTACAGTCTCGGGATGGCGCTGTTCTATGCGTTCCTGCTCGCGCCGGACGTGGCGATGACCGAGGCGGCGGTCAGCGCCGGCGTCACGACGCTGTTGTTGTTGCTCACGCTCGTCAAAACGGTGCGAGAGCACGACGAGCGTACGTTCGAGCGACCCAGCATCCCGACGGTTCTGATTTTCGGCGCGTTGCTGGTCGTGCTGGTGGCGACCATCAACCAGTTCCCGGCCGTCGGTGCTGCCGACGCTCCCGCGTGGGACAACCCTGCTGTCACGCAGTACTACATCGAGAACGCCTACGAGGACACGGGCGTCACCAACGCGGTCACGTCCGTCCTTGCTGGCTACCGTGGATTCGACACCTTCGGCGAGGCAGTCGTGGTGTTTGCTGCCGGAATTGCGACACTCGTCGTACTCAAGCGGGAGGTGTTTACTCGTGAGTAACCGCGACGCAGACCGGAGCGAGTCCGTCAGTATCGTCCCCGAGGAGGACGAGTCGACGTACGTCGAGAGTCAGGTCATCATGTCGACGGTCCGGGTCGTCGCGCCGTTCTCGCTGACGTACGGGCTGTTCCTGATGTTCCACGGAGCGGACTCCCCCGGGGGCAGCTTCCAGGGCGGCGCGATTATCGGTTCGACCATTCTCATGGTCGCGTTCGCGTTCGGTATCGAGCCCACTCGGCAATGGCTCCGAAACAGGACCGTCGTCGCGCTGGCTGCGGGCGGGACCGCAGTGTTCGTCCTGGTTGGACTCGTTCCGTTGCTCGGAGGGGGCAACTTTCTCGAACACCACTTCTACGTGGACATCGGACTCATCGACACGCCAAAATGGGGGCTCGAAGCCATCGAAATCGGTGGTGTTGCCCCGATTGTTGCGGGCGTCGTCATCGGGATGTTCTTCGTCATCGCGGCGGGATTCAATACGAGTGGCGCGGATACCGAGAGAGGTGACCTGTGATGGTTGCGATGGTAACTGATACACTTGCTGGCGTTCTGGGAGAGTCGCTGCTGTGGACGGGGTTGCTGACCCACCGCTACACGTACCTGCTCTTTGCCATCCTGCTGGTGGTTGGCCTGTACATGGTGGTCACGAGTTCGAACCTCGTGAAGAAGATTATCGGTCTGAACCTGTTCCAGACGGCGATTTTCCTGTTTTTCGTCTCGACGGCGTACGTCAGAGAGGTCGACGGGGAGGCGGGACAGGCACCGGTCATCCCGCCGGAGGCGACCGCCTACGACCCCTACGCGAGCCCGCTTCCACACGTCATCGTCCTGACGGCGATTGTCGTCGGCGTGGCACTGACGGCTGTCGGACTCGCACTCGTCGTTCGCATCTACGCCGAGTACGGGACTCTCGACGAGGAGACGCTTCGGGAGGTGCGTGCCGATGACTGAGGAACTGCTTCCCGGCCTGCTCATCGCCGTCCCGATTCTCGGCGCGACGTTACCGATTGCGCTCGGCCTGCTCAAACGACAGGTCGGATGGTCGGTTGCGGCACTCGTTCTCGCTATCGAAGCCGTCATTGCCTCGTGGCTCGCCTACGCAATTTTCGTCGAGGGTAACCGCGTCGTGCACGTTCTCGGCGGAGATACCGTCGGGCGACAGGACCAGGAGGTCGGCGGCTTCGACACCGAGGGGTTCATCGTCGGCATCGAACTCGTCGCTGACCACCTCTCGGGGCTCATCATCCTGCTGATTTCGCTCGTCTCGCTCGCCGTCCTCGCGTACACCCGACGCACGGGTCCGCGTGGAAACGCCTTCTACAGCGGCTACCTCCTGCTGACAGGGGGACTGATGGGCGTCGTGATGACCGGCGACCTGTTCAACATGTTCGTGTTCCTCGAAATCGTCGGTCTCGCCACGTACGCATTGGTCGCCTCCGGTCGGTCGGCGTCCTCGGCGGTCGCCGCGCTCAAGTACCTCATCATCGGGACTGCGGGCGCGTCGCTGTATCTCGTCGGCGTCGGCTACATCTACGTCCGGACGGGGACGCTCAACATGGTCGACGTCTCTCGGGTCATCTCCGGCGAGCCCCAGTGGGTCGACCAGGCGCTGTACGCCGACCCGCTTATCGCGGCGGCGTTTGGCTTCATCGCTGTCGGTCTCGCCACGAAGGCGGCTATCTATCCGCTGCACACGTGGCAGCCCGACGCCTACGCGGAGTCGCCCGACGCGGTGACTATCTACATCGCCGCGCTCGTTTCGACCTCCGCGGCCTACGCGTTCGCCCGGATCACGTGGAACGTCTTCACGCCCGAGTTCTTCGCGGCGAGTGCAACCAACCAGGACATCCTCAACGTGTTCCTCGCACTCGCTGCGCTCAGCGTGCTCGTCGGGAGCGTGCTTGCGGCGATGCAACGTCGTGTCAAGCGGATGTTCGCCTACTCCTCGGTGGCCCAGTTCGGCCTCATCCTCATCGCAATCGGTGTCGCCGTTCACCCGGCGGCACAGGGCACGCGCGCCGCGGAGTTCGCCGTCTACGGCGTCGTCATCCATCTGGTCGCTCACGCCGTGATAAAGGGTGGACTGTTCGCAACTGCCGGAGCGTTCCGGGAGACGACGGGTGCAAGACTCGTGAGCGAGTACGCCGGGCTGGCGAAGAAACGGCCGTTCCTCTCGGGTGCGATGGCGATTCTCGGCTTCGGTATCATCGGCGTCCCGCCGACCGTCGGCTTCATCGGCAAGTGGTACATCGGCGTCGGGGCTGTCGAGGCCGAGCTGTGGGCGCTCGTGTTCGTCGTCTTCGCCAGCACGCTGTTGACGCTGCTGTACGTCGCCCGTTTGCTGGAGAAGCTGTACTTCGATTACCTGCCAGCAGACGAACCGCCCCACGCCGAAGCCAGCGAGAGGGTCGTCGCCGACGGCGGTGACGACACGGTTGCGAGTGACGGTGGTGTCAGGTCACTCGGGAGAACCGGCGACACCCGACCAGTGGGCGTCCTCTCGCTCGTGTTCGTGGCGACGCTGCTGTCGGTCGCTCTCGGGTTCGGCGGGGCCGAACTGACAGCGGCGCTCGAACCGCTGGTCGATGCAATCGAGCAGTCTTCACCGGAGGTGATTCCATGACTGACGCTGTTGTTGTTAATTCCTGGCGACCGCTCGCTGCCGTGCTCGTCTCGGCAGTCGCCGTCGCCTTCATCGTCGCGTCGTACCGTCGCCAGAACGTCAGAGAGCTGTGGTCCGTCCTCGCCGCACTGACCAAGTTCGGTATCGTCCTCAGCATGTTGCCGGGCGTCATGAACGGGACGGAGTATCGCTGGTCGCTCGGGATGGTGCCCGGGCTCACCGACGAGTTCGTCCTGGGCATCGAGTTCGCCCTCCGGGCCGACCAGCTCGGGATGCTGTTTGCCGTCCTCGCCAGCTTCCTCTGGATATTCACCGCCTTCTACTGCGCGGGCTACATGCGCGGGCTCGGTGAGCCGAACCAGACGAGGTTCTTCGCCGCGTTCGCCGCTAGCCTCTCGACGGCTCTCGGCATCGCCTTCGCCGAGAACCTCATCGTGATGTTCCTCTTCTACGAGCTACTCTCTATCGTCACCTACCCGCTGGTCGCCCACGACGAGACCGAGGAGGCTCGCGCTGCCGGCCGGAAGTACCTCGCCTACACGTTCTTCGGCGGTGGCTTCCTCGTGCTCGGTGGCACCGTCCTCACCTACTGGCTCACTGGCCTCGGCGGTGATGCCACTGTCCAG
>LKMJ01007221.1_pt1 | contig 10467 bp, 13 predicted proteins | sample 643391 | NCBI WGS metagenome assembly LKMJ01 (sample SAMN04112250, study PRJNA286221) | soda lake metagenome | biome: soda lake; feature: Kulunda Steppe; material: water; isolation source: sample PL-Br10 brine of Picturesque Lake | place: Russia: Kulunda steppe | collected 2010-07
AATACGAAATCACCATAACCGACGAAAACGGGATCGAGAGAACCATACCAACTCGATTTATACAATACACGCCACGCTATTTTGAGATGAAAAATAGCCCTACGTGGATCGATAACTCTGTCGTATATTTAGACGAGCGGTATCTCAATTCTCGGCAAGGAAATAAAGTAGTAAAAGAGGAACAATCTCTCATTAGGAGCAGCGAAAATCTGCGTGTCACAGCAGTGCAGAACAACTTTAGTAGCCAAGACAATCAAGCAGTCACCATCGAGATTTACCCTCCAGAAGACGCTGAAAACAGCCTAAAGGACTTAGAAGGGGAACTAGAGGTAGCACTCCCTACAAGAGTCAATGATTCAGAATACTGGGAAACAATAGAAGATGAAACCGCAGATGTAGAGAATATAAGCTATGAAGGCGTCAATGATGAAGTCGACGAGACATCTGACGGCCTGATTCATGAAGTCGAATTCACTGTGAACAGCTCTGACGATCTCCTGGTGAATACAGTCGGTATTGATGCAATCCCTAAAGACGACCCAATCCAATCAAAGGAATTCAGTGAATGAAGAAACAGATTTCGAAGAGGTTGACCCTAGCATTCCAGATATTTCTGAGAGGGATGATTGCTGAACCGTTTTGAAAAGAAGAATAACAGCCCGATATATGAATTGCCAACCTGTGACAAGACATACTACAAACCACCATGTTAGAGACAACTGAAGACCTACAGCCCGAAAAATCGTACCACTGGATCAACTGCGGCACATTCACCGTTATCGAGAATGACGCTTCGTTCGATCACGAATCAGGAGAAGCTACAGGAGAGATCAAAGTAAAGCGCGGCGGGGGAACTGAATGGCTTGATGCGAGTCTACTAGAGTCCGATGTTGACTCTCACATCTACGAAGTTCCAACAGAAATTGTAGAAAACCCCGAAGAAGTGCTCATCCAATTCGCCCAATCACAAATCAAAGATGTAGTTCATACACTCGGATATGGTCATGAGTACAACGGTATCGACAACGTAGATCGTGTAGTCGATCTGTTAACTGCGAGCGATCTAGTAGACAATCAAAAGTGAACGAGAAGAAAATAAAGGCATGATCACAGCGTTCGAATAAAAAACATGAGCTACAGAATAGTTGGTCGAAGACCAGTCTCAGATTTTCTCGATCAGGACAGGGGAGCATACGAGTACGACCAGTGGATCAAGCACTTAAAAGAAAAGCAGCAACCAGTACCATTCAAAGATACAGATAGCCACAATAAAAATAGATACAGACCCCCTGACGACCCTCAAGCAGAATGGGAAGAAGCGATGACCGACAACCTACCCCAGCGATAGAAGAGAACCAATTGAGCCCTCTGTAAACTGGCCATAAGTAGTACAAGTTCACAACCGAAAGAAACCTGGAATATCACCAATGGGAACCCACCTATACTTCAAAGTAGAAGATGAATCGAATACCAAACAAGCAAACGAGTTTGTTGAACAAACTCCAGAACACAAGGAGCTAGAAAATCTCCATGAATACGTCCAACGTATCTACTTCTACGAAGAGGATATCTACCCCGGCGTCGGTGCTGGCGATATCAAAACTAATAGCCTACCAGAAAAAGAAGAGGCAATCGAACTATACACTAGAATATTCGAGAAGCTACACTCTCACCCTGATTTCGACGTGAAGATACTAACGAAAAGTTGTTCTTTGCGATTGAGAACGTTCTCGTTTGATCAGATCGTCCGATTGACGGATGGTGGTGATGCCCTATCTGGTGAAGGGAAACACGAGTACAGGCGGATGATCGACAAAGTGCAAGCAGTTGAAGAACTCCCATCTGAATTCACAAACACATTCACGAAGAAAGGTGAACTGGTCCTCGAAGAGCCACCTAACATGGACCTGTTCGACCTAGAGGGAGACGAACTCTATCGTCTGGGCGATCTTCTGCGCGACCGTCGACGAGTCCAAATGTTAGACCTTCTACTCACATTCTCGACAGAAGGTATGACTTACGACATTATCGAACAGCACTCAGAATTCGACACAGACGACATGGACAAAGCAATCAAAGAGTTAGATCTACACGACATGATCGAATACGAGCGACTCGACCAATCTCACCGCTTCTTCGATGAACTCTACCGAGTCCACAACGAGCTCATCCTAAAAAATAAACCTCCCAAACATACGAACCACACGAAAAACCCGATCTCGACACAAAATAACCTGTAACAAAACCCTAGCACCATACCTATCCGAAGACGAACTGAAAATTAGACTCAAAGAAAGATTCCATACCAATGAATAGAATTCCAGATGAGCAGTTGAGAAGCATAGCAGAACAAGAGCGAGAACGGGTAATGCGTATCACAGACCGCAAACAATGGCCCCACTGCCACCGTGTATCCCTATCCATTTGTGAAAAAGTACATCAAAAATGCTTCAACGAAAACATTGAGGACATCAGCACCAAAATATTCAGCTACAAGATTAATGGAGAATACCAACATTTCGCCGCTGTAATCACAGACAGGAAAACAGGAGAAAAACGGTTGATTGACGCTTCATACACTCAATTTGCCCACGAAACAGACACGCCCATTGGTGTGGCCCCACTGGACAACATTGATGATATAGTTATAGTCGATCCAAAAGAATATATATTTATGCAGGAAAACACAACTAAGATAGAAAACCCTGTATAAACCCCAAACCAAGCAATCAAAAGAATTTCTCATTGACAGTGGTGAAATGTCAAATAAAAAATTGGCTGAGTTTCTTGACGGTATAGATGGTAACGTTGGTTCCAAAGAGAGTAACAGTGGAGAAAGCGGTGAAGTTCAGCACCCAGCAGAGAAAAAAGAACAGTACGTGTGTAACATCGTAAATTGCTTGCAAGAAGTTAGTTCCACTACTGGGCATTCTAAAGCAACCATATTCCGAAAGTGGATTGATCTAATCACATACGCGTTTGAATTTGACGACGATAGATACCTCAACACCCTAGAGAACATCACAACAACTCTGCCTGAATCTGCAACAAAAGACGAAGAGGATGTTGTTCAAAAATTAGCAGAAGGGTTTGCAATTGTCTGCACAGCAATGGAAAAGTTGCAACAGCCTATTCTGGGGGATGTATACCAAGAAATCGGAGCAAATTCTGACTCGTTGGGCCAATACTTCACGCCCTGGAACGTGTGCAAGCTAGGAGCCAGCCTACAAATGACAACAGCAAAGTTTGAAGATAGATCAGTCGACAACCCAATAACGATCCACGACCCTACCTGTGGGAGTAGTCGAATGCAGTTAGCAGCTGCAAAAAAGGTCCATCAAGAACGCCCAGAACTACCAGTCATGGTTTCCGGTATCGACAAAAGCGATACTTGCGCCAAAATGTCGGTTATCAACCTCGTACTAGCAGGACAATCGGGTTGGATAGCCCACGGAGACTCGCTTACGATGGATATCTACAAAAAATGGACTATCGATATGCGAACAAACGTTCCATGTGTTAAACGGATATCAGATCCAGAGCAACATGAAACCCAAGATGATCAATAACAAACCCCAAGATTACTTATAACGCGAATTATTTATTTTGTGTAATTAGTGAGATGGTACTAGTAACTGGTCACCAATCTCATCAACCATGACTCAAGCCAATACCATGAGTATAATCGAAGAAATCTACGAAGAAACCGAGACGGATATCACATACGAAGAATTTGAGAACCGAGTCGAAGAAAAAATGGAGCAGATGGGTGGGCTAGTTGATGAACAGTCAGCTGCTCTACTCATTCAAAATGAGGTCGGAGATTCAGCGTTTGCGAGTAATACTGTAAACCAGATTCAAGCTCAAGACAATGAGGTTGAATTCACAGCAAAGATTGTCGGTATTGGGAATATCAATACCTTTGATCAGACAAACTCTGAATCAGACGCCGACCGCGACGAAAACCAAGAGGAGGCAACCGAAAGCGACAGCAACTCGGAAGGCCGTGTATGCAACATCACTCTGAGAGACGAGACAGGTGCAATCAGAGCAGCACTCTGGAATAAGATGGCCGACAATGCAGTGATGGAGTACGAAGTCGGTGATACCGTCACTGTCTCAGGAACACCACGAGAAGGATACAATGGCGTTGAAGTAAACGTCGACAGCATCGAGCCAGCACCTGATGCGGAAATCGAGCTTGATGTGAACGAAGTGACCGAGATAGCGGATCTCACAAAACACCACGAAATGGTCGATATCAGTGGTGTCGTTCTAGGGACCACACCGATCAACACCTTTGAGCGAAATGATGGCTCAGAAGGGAAGGTATCGAATATCGTCATCGGGGATGGGAGTGGAGCAATCACACTGACTCTCTGGGATGACGCTACAGAAGCCGTCAACCAAGTGTCCAGTGAAGAAACAATCCAAGTTCTGAACGGAAACGCACGCACCGACGACGATACCGGAAACTTGGTGATCCATACAGGCTCGGCAGAATCGATCAAACCCATTGACAAAGAGATCCGATACTCCCCAGACAACGTACCCATTGATTCAGTTCAAAAAGGCGATGTTGTCACCCTCAAAGGCAATGCAAGCGTCGTCGAGGACATTAACGAATTTACCCGAGATGATGGATCTGAGGGCCGCGTCCAAAACATCGAAATTAAAGATAACACTGGGTCAATTCGTGTTCCGCTATGGGGCGATGATACGAGAGAAGACCTGCAACCAGGAAAATCAATTGCCCTGGTCAACTATGAAATTGTAGATGGGTGGCAAGATTCGTTAGAAGCCAAAAGTGGGTACACGTCAGCGTTCTACATCTTGCCTGAAGACTCTGGGAAGAAAGAAGCCACCCCAACTGGGATTGGAGAATATAACGACCCAGCCGATGGGGACGAAAACCCTGATACAAAGGAGACAGTTGAACAGTCACCCACCCAAAACGAACCAAACAGTGAAAACGATCTTGCAACCGTCTCAGATGGTGATTCTACCCCAGAAGATGGGCCAAATGAACAAGTAGGAGCAGAAGAAGTAGAAGTGAAAGGAACAGTCGTAGGAACCGGTGAGCAGATCACTATCGACACAAACGGATCTGACGAGACAATCAAACCACCAGAAGGTGACATCCCACGGCTAGGTGAGTCAATTACTGTAAGAGGTACCCGAACTGAAAGTGGTATGATCGAAGCTACTGAAATCTTCTGAGACCAGATTTGACCTCCCAGATTATAGAAAACGTACAGGTTAAGTAATTAATCACCATTCAACTGGCGACGAAAATATGTCACAAACCACATTACCCATCTCAGTAATAGACCCCGAAAGCAATCCACCAGACCAGACAAGCCAACCTCAAGATTTGAGGACAGTAGCGAATATAGACTACGAAATTGCCGAAGGGAGTTTTAAGCACGCTACACCGCTGGAAGTGTTCGTTCCACTAGCCAAAGCGGTTGGTGGGTTCGATCTTGACCCATGTGCCTGCGATGATTCACAGCTGGCTCGCAAAAACATCAGAAATGAGGGCGGGTTAAAAGAAGATTGGGGGCAATACGCTAAGATATTCTGCAACCACCCGTACAATAACGGTCAATCAGAAAAATGGCACCGGAAAGCCATAGAATCAGATGCAGACTTGGTGGTTATGCTCTCACGAGGGAGTTTCTCATCTGACTGGTTTCAGAATGTTACCTTCGAAAATGCCGATCTCATCTGTTTGCTTGATAAGAAAATCACATTCATCGGATACGATCACCAGTCATTTTTCCCACCACTCATCTCTGTCTATGGTGACTATCCGACAGATCTAAAGGACCACCTCAGTGACGTAGGCGTGATCATCCCAAATCCAGGCGACGTTCAAAAACAAGCTGAAGCTAAAAACGAGATTGTTGTCGAACAACCACAACAAAATCACGATCCCGTTCTCCCATTTGTGAGCAAAGGTGACAACGTTATCGTAGAATTCGAGCAGCCAGTCAATATTGACGGAGAATTCTACCCGTCAATTAATTTCTCTCCCCTTACCCGACAGTACGTTCACAAACCAAGCCCGGTAGAGCAAACCACCAGAACAAAAAATGTCGAACCATCTTATTTAGAAATCTCTGGTGCCCACAGACACAAAGATGGATCAGATACATTCATCACACTCTATCAGTCAGTAACAAACCACCGGGAAGTGGCCTGCTATGTCTATACAGACATGGGTTGGATTGAACAGCAAGTTCGAACAGTTAGATCGAACAACGACTTCGATCAATCAAAACCAACTACAGCAATGAACGTCCCTAACAACGAAGCAATCGTTGATGTGAGGGTCGAAAGCTCACATGAAAAATATCCTTGCACCAAAGTCCAGAAACATGAGCTCAAATAAAGGAAGTCGACGAGAGCGAGAACTGGTAAATAAATTAGACGGGGCGGATTTCGCAGTGATGAAAGCACCCGCGAGTGGATCTGCCACCGAACGAGAACTCCCAGACGTGCTGGCTGGAAATGGCGAAAAATTCTACGCTATCGAAGCCAAATCATCCAGCGGCAATCCTATCTATCTAAGCGGCGAGGAAGTAGAGGCACTCATATTCTTCGCAGAAAATTTTGGAGCAGAAGCATGGATTGCCGTTCGATTCGACCACGAGGATTGGTATTTCTTTAAACCGGAGGAGTTGTATCAAACTGACGGCGGTAATTACCGTGTGAAAAAGGAAACCGCCATCCAAGAAGGGACTGATTTCAACGAGTACATCGGTGAGTCAGTCAAAACCCGACTCGACGACCTCACAGAGTAATCAAGGACACCACATTAGCTGGCACAACAACACACCACCGTTTCAAGTGAATTATTCATAATTCGCTAAATGTTGTGTCGACACGAGTATTTAAGTCGGTGTGACAGGGTTGATACAACATGTCATCATCAGATGGCGATTCAAGCAGCAATCCGACAGTCGCACTGCTACTATCAGGTCTTGGTCTGTTCTTCCCGATCTTGTCGGGTGCAGGTCAGATGTACAATGGGGACGTTGGTAGGGGATTAGCCTTCACCCTGGTCCAGTGTATTCACTTCCTAGTCGTGTTTTTTACGTTCTGGCTCATTATCCCAATATTCACCTACTTGGGCGTAGGAGCCTACTTCGCATACGACGCGTACAACACAGCACAACCGTCTAGCACGGCACAACCGTCTAACGCAGCACAAGCAGACGCCGAATGAACTACTGGGCTTTTGAGCCAGCGAAGTAACTCAAGAGATCATTTATTTTTGTAGAGTAGTGGTATTATAGATGTCAGTAGATCAATCCAGCAGTGAACACGAACTCGACCAATACACTCGAACATCGATTAGACAAGCTCTCAAACCGTATGGTGTGGCTGTCAACGATGGGTGGGACAAGCCGATTTCAGCCGTGCAAAGTGAAGAAATCGATCATCAAGAGGGAGGAAAAGCGACCCAGTACGATGTCTTGGTAGATATCGCAGGTCGCCTCATCATAGAAAAGGTGATGGAAGACCAAGGGCTTCTTATCTACCTGCGAGATGGAATTGAGATCAAAGTCAAAGGATTCCAAGATAAGCAGCTACTCTTAGATCTGATTGACCACCGAACCCCGGAAAACTAACTAGACTGGTTAATGCCAGAGTCGATGATATAGTATCAACCCCTTTTCACCACTCATATTCATATTGCGGCCTCATACACGTAAATTATTTCTCACCCCAATATAACTGATAGAGTATGATCCTTTCAGATGTAGATCTACTCAACAGGCTGGAAAAAGGGGATTTAGTCATCGACCCAATCGATGACCTAGACACCCAAATCCAGCCCGCATCGGTTGATCTCAGACTCGGTTCGGATTTCATAGAGTACAAGCGCACGAATGCCCCTTGCATCCGACCAAATAACGAAGATGAAGTAGATTCGTATCTCAGAGAAACACATATACCCGAAGACGAAGAAATTATTATTCACCCTGGGGACTTCATTCTAGGAACCACATACGAACACGTCGAGATTCCAAACGACCTCGTGGCCACACTTGAAGGTAGATCGTCTCTAGGGCGATTAGCTATTATAATCCACGCAACTGCGGGGTTCATTGATCCGGGTTGGGAAGGGAAAATAACCCTTGAAATATCCAACCTCGGAACAGTGCCTATTGCACTCAAACCGGGAATGCGTGTCTCTCAACTTGTTATATCTGAATTAAAAACAGCTTCAGAAAGACCATACGGAGAAGAAAGAGGTTCGAAATACCAAGGTCAATCTGGCCCAGAAGGATCAAAGATCCACGCTGACATCGAATATACAAACTAACAACCATGTCGACAGAGCCTGTAGATGATCGGTGTGATTGGCCTCTTTGTCCAAACTCCCCAGAGATATATGGATACTGTATGAGTCACGCTCCGCCGGATGTTTGCGAGTTGTTCTTACTGGAGAATGGAGACGACCTAACCCCGACGAAGAAAACGATCTTGCAGCACTATATTGATAAAAAAAAGAACGGCAACTTCGTCGTCGACACGATTCGATAGCTGCCTTTCATCGGGAAGAAAAACAACCCTGAATGGCCTATGCTGTTCAGACACTACAGAATTTGTTTTTGCGAATAGTGGCAATGTCAAACGAAGATAGCGAAGTCGATCAGAATAGATACGTCACCACCCTCAGTGATAACGACGTTCGAGAGGTAAACCAGATTCTCGATAACGTCAAGAATGACTACAACCACGAGTACAATATTTACCCGGTGCTCATTGTGGCAGGCAATCCACCAACAGAGGAATACAAGCGACATATTCCATACGGTTGGGATGGCATCTGTGAAACCATCGACACAGATACAACCCCCAATTTCGTAGAGTACCGACCACAAGCATGGAAGGAAAATGAGGATGGATCGCTGACGCTCTACGACACAACCCTTCCAGCAGCAGAATCGGTCTTTGAGTTGGAAATTCCAGCAGAGGCCATTCTCGGATACAGATCTATCGAGCCAGACGATCTACCAGAAGACTCCAGTCTAACAGTCACTCGAACACAAACTATCGAAGAAAACTACGAGCTCAACCGGGGGCGGAAAATCGATGATCCAATTTCATCCGAAGTAGTGGAAACAAAGCCCCTCAAAAACGAAGTCTGTAAGCTGAACGGAGAGTATGTGGCAAGTTCCAACATTCGCCGCCTACAACTAGAAGAGACGCTTGCGGAAAGCTAAATCGAGGAGAACACACACAGACTGAAACCGAGATTGAATTGAATCCAAATACAATACACTCAACACAAGCCTATGAATTCGACTATTGATCAGCCCAACGCACGTACCGTTCCACAACCACCAACAGGACACTCACCAGAAGATCTCCGAGAGGACGCCACCATGTTCGGCGAGTGGGTCCAGGATGGCTGTTGGTTCTATGCGCCAGACGAATCGGCTTTCTACCGGATGGAGGTCGATCAGCAACCCTACACATTCACTCTCACCAGAGCAAAACAACTCTACCCCGAAGACGAATCGGCAGACACCAGTAACGACACCTACCCTATCAGCACAGTTACCGAGCTCAGTGGCGAGTTGATCGGGGGGTACCTAGTTGGCATCCCACCAGCAACGACGATCTCTATCGACGAAGGAACGATTACGAACACGGGCGAGTACCTGATCGTCAACCTACCCAAAGAGGAGATCCAGCCAGAGAAAATTTCCCACCTATCGCTCTCTCACGAAGGATACAACGAACGATACATTAGCGGTCACCCGTCCTCGATGGTAAACGAGCTTACTGAAGCAGAACTCACGCAGACACAGACCACTCCAAGATTCATTTTCAGTGTCAACGGGTCGCGTGCCGGGATCAATCACCTACTCCCTCCAAAAGTTCAGTCGCCATCACCAACGACTGTCGATGCCTCAGCAATGACTGCCGATGGAGGGGAACACCCAGGTCGGACTACAGCAGGGCTCCACCCAAGCGTTGAGGAAGTTCCGTACTTCCCCTCAGAAGATCCAGAGTTGTCTACCCGGTTTGTCCAAACCTCACAACATCTCTCAGACACATTTCAGGAACCGAATCTGCGCCGATACGTGCTCTCCTACATGCAAGGACGTGTTCTGAATGCGTGTGCGGGCCCCACGGATCTCAGTCAATGGTACGACGCAGGCGAAATAGTAACGAACGACATTGATCCAGAGATTGACTCAGACCTGTCTGTAGACGTTGCAGAGCTTGCGAAACACTTCGAACCGAATTCCTTCGACACAATTATTTTCGACCCAGTGTGGACGTTGTATCAAGCACGGCTCCGGTATAATGGATACCATCTGGGCAAGACGATCAACAATTCAGACAACGAGAGATTGGAAGGGGAGCGCGTCGACATCGACATCAGAGAGCTTCCTTTCAAAGTCCCTGGAGAAGATGCCATCAAGAGCAAGGCTGGTGGAG
>LKMJ01007222.1_pt1 | contig 10466 bp, 10 predicted proteins | sample 643391 | NCBI WGS metagenome assembly LKMJ01 (sample SAMN04112250, study PRJNA286221) | soda lake metagenome | biome: soda lake; feature: Kulunda Steppe; material: water; isolation source: sample PL-Br10 brine of Picturesque Lake | place: Russia: Kulunda steppe | collected 2010-07
GAAGCGCGCGTCTGTGAGTGCTATCGGACCATAACGAACGAGTATCACCGACTGTTGAGCTATCGTCGCCCCCCTCGGGACAGGGGGACCGGCTAGCTCGATCCGTCTTGACCAGATCGCCGGCAGCTAGGCAACCTTCAGCGCCCACGATTACCGTCGATGGCCTGACGCATCCGCTAGGGCAGTGGCAGGTTCGAGGTTTTGGGCTCGCCTCGAGCAGCCCCCGGGCGCAGCGCTACCGCGTACAATGCCAGGCCCACGGCGGCAAGAAGGATTCGCGCGCCAGGCGAATCCTGAGCGGTGATAGCCAGGAGCAGGACGATCGTTCCAAGCACCAGGGCAAAGATGGATTTCATGACACTTCCTGATTACGCGGCCTGGTCAGCTATCACGTCACCCCGAGACACAACGACCCGGGACGCACCACAGCACCAGACTTTTTTCTGTTTTAATTCGAGCCTCTGTCGGCAACCGCTTTTAGAGTCCGGTATTTCATGGTGTCGACACAAATCTGCGCCAGAAATATTTTTCTAGCGCATTATAAAGTGTGCGCAACAGTCGATTAACGAATTCTTCATGCAGCGGGGAGGCTCACTCGATATAGGCAGCAATTGCATTCATGCAGGACAGTTGAATTCGTGCCCGCTCGTTCCAAAACTCCAGGACCTCAACATCACATGAAGTGGATTCGAATGTCTCGAACGAATTAGCGTCAAGCTTGGTGTTTTTCATGGCAATTACTCTTTAATCGGATTTCATCGTCGCGCCGGTGGCGCAGGGCGCAATGTACTGTTGAGGCATTTCCCTTGCCGCGCTCGTCACGAGGATGAACCTTATGGCACGCATCCACCGTGCGCTGGCGTACGCAGCGTTAAGAGATCACCAGATAAAGCGGGCTATCGATGGGCACTCAGAAGTAGCCAATCAGCCGCATGCAGTGCGGGCGGATGGTCAGGTAGGCCTCGCGGACGTCCGCCTCCGCGGGGTGGTCGGTCATGCGAATCAGGTCAGCCGAGGCGTAGGTCGTCTCGCCGATGGTGAGGTCGATGGCCTCCGGGGGAAACGTCTGATCGTCGAATGGCATCGGACGCAGTGCCTCGAGGCCAAGGCGTGAATCGCCGATGGCCGTGTGCATCGCCATGTACTCGTCTTCCTGAAGCCACCTCCCGACGAGCCTATCGCAGGAGAGCAGTTCGCGGTGATGGGCTTCCAGGGACGTCAGGTCGGGGTCGACGGGCGCGGCAAGAGCGGGTGCGCCGAGAAGGGCGAGGGCAATCAGTGAATCGAGCATGGACCATCCTCCCGGTCGCCATTGTCGACCACCCGACGGCGGCTGCCAGGCGCCTTCAAGCCTCGAGACCCGGTGCGCGGCGGCGCGGGGAGGGAGTCGGCACCTCGGTGGAGAGTTCCACCTCGACGATCTCGCCCCGCTGCCAGGCCTGCAGCCGAGCCGGCTCGCCCGCGGGAGTGTCCCGCACCAGTTCAAGGAAGTGCATCGGGCTCTCCGGGGTCTCACCGTTGACCTGGAGCAGCATCGCCCCCGGGATCAGACCAGCCTCGGCGGCGGCTCCCCTTACGTCGCTGACCAGCACCCCGTCGTGGTCAGGCAGGCCCAGCGCCTCGCGCAGGTCCTCATCCAGCGGGGTCACGGTGATGCCCAGCGCCACCACTACCTGATCGTCGAAGCCCTGATACTCGATCTGGCGAGCCGCCTCCATCACCTCTGGTGCCACATGGATGCTGGCGCCCGCAGTCAGCGCCAGGGCAATGGCGTCGCTGGGGCGACTGTCGATGCGCAGCGGCTCGTCACGGCCGGGCAGCGTCAACTCCAGCATTCCCAGGAAGGTGCTGTCGGTGAGGGCATCCACGTAGACCCGTGTCAGCGTCGCGTCGACGCCAGCCAGCACATCGCCGAGCAGTTCATGGGTGAGGGGGCGCGGCGGGCGCTCACCGAGCAGGGCGCGCAGGATGGCGCGGGCCTCGGTCACGCCGATATAGATCGGGACCACCTCCTGGGCACCGGGCTCGCGCAGCAGCACTACCGGCACCCCGGCCATGCCCGACATGCCCACGGTGGCCACCTCGACCTCGACCATGCTCCCCGGGTCGGTGGCGAGTTCCCGTGCCTTCGCCACCTGACTCAGTGAAAAGACCATCAGCCCAAGAAGGGCAGGTACCAATAGACGCCTGAACGCCGGCAAGAAGAGGGGGAACATGAGCAAACCTCCGAGGTCGTTATCCTGGCGCGGGATGGATACCCCGGCGGGATGGCAGGAAAGGCTCTACGGCCCCAAGCCAGGCGTTCCACCTCGGCCCGCTGACATTAGCGCGAAGGGGACTCGCTCGAAGCAATATCAATCCTGCGAAGAAGCTTTCAGAATGTTTTCAAGACGATCGACCTCGGCCCTGACGTTGACGAGTTCACTGACATCATATTGCACGCCGAGATAATAGATTAAGCGGCCCGATTCATCACGAAGCGGCTGAATCGATAGCCGGTTGTGAAACAGGGTCCCATCCTTGCGATAGTTGCGCAGCGTTACCTCAACGGGGGCATGCTCCTTGAGGGCAGCACGAATCTCGTCGAGCTCGGGCTGATCGCGATCCTCGCCTTGAAGGAAGCGGCAGTTGCGACCCAGGATTTCTTCCTGACTGTAGCCCGTCAGTCGCTCGAAGACGGAGTTCGCATAAACAATCGGTGAGTCCGGCAGGTCCGGGTCAGAGAGGGTCACGCCGTTCACGCAGGTATCCAGGATCTGAGTCAGGACGTGGGGGATAATTCCGGTATCTTTATCGGCGGTGAACAGCATGGTGTCTCCAGCGGAGTATGCGCTCGGGATGTGAGTCAGTTTGTCTTTTGCTGACCAAGTTCTCTTTCGGCCAGGGCCTTAAGGTCGCGCACGACGCGTTCCGTACCATCCTGAACCGCGAAGCGTATGAGTTTCTCGAACGGCCGCATTGCCAGGCTCAGACGCGCCAGTTCGAAGCTGAAGGTCAGCTGCGTGCTCTCGCCGTTCGGTTCGAAGAAATAATTGATCACGAACGGATCCTTGATTCCCTTGAAACAGACACGGCGCTCGGGGTCGAGCGCGATGACCCGGAAATCGGCTTCGGTACGCCGCCCCTGATCAACCCTTACCTGTCGGGCCGTCCAGCCCAATGCCAGCGGACCCTTGCTCAAGGGTTTCAGCTGTTTGACCTCGGGGGACCACCGAGGGTAGTTGCGGACGAAGTCGGTCACCACGAAACAATAGACGTCAGGCAACGGGCAGCGAATCAGAATGCTGGACTGGGACTTTACCATCGTTCGAGCGCTTCCCATGGAGAAGATTTGCGGGAGTCTGCAATGCTAAGGGGGTGTGCGTGATACAGAACCGGCCACCCTAGCTGCCAACCCTGCCGACCTGACCATAGCAGCATTACCGGAAGGCGCTCAAGGGGCCATTTCCTCGATGCCGGCAGTGGGTAAGGCGCGGCCTATCCTGTCGAAAAATCACATGGCAAAGCCTGGAACACAGCCGTTCGACATTCATGGTCGATCCGAGTTCGGATCGGCCCGAGGGCGGGCCTCAGGACTTGCCGGCGGTAAAGCCCCCGTCGACCATGAGGGTAGTGCCGGTGATGAAGCTGGCCTCGTCGCTGGCCAGGAACAGGAAGGCGTTGGCCACCTCCTCGGAGCGGCCAAGACGACCGAGGGGATGCAGGTTGATCAGCCCCTGAAGCATGTCGTCATCCAGCGCCTCGAGCAGCGGCGTATCGATATAGCCGGGACCGATGGCATTGACCCGCACGCCCTGCGGGGCAGCCTCGATGGCCAGGCTACGGGTCATGTTGACCACGCCCCCCTTGGCGGCGGTGTAGGCGGCGGTCTGGGACTGACCGAACACGCCAAGGATGGAGGCGCAGTTGACGATGCTGCCACTGCCCTGTCGATACATCACCCTGAGCGCGGCCCGGGCCACCCGGAAGACGCCACTGAGATTGATGTCGATGATGCGCAGGAACTCCTCGTCGCTGACCTCGTCGGAGGGCGCGATGCCGCCGATGCCGGCGTTGTTGAACACCGCGTCCACGCCGCCGAGCTCGTCCACAGTATCCGCGAACAGGCGGTCGACCTGTGCGGTGTCGGTGACGTCGCAGGCCTTGAACAGGCAGGTTCCTGCGTGTTTTCCGTTCAATTCCGCCGCTCGGGAGGCCCCTTCACTGCCTTCAAGGTCGGCGATCACCGCGCTGGCCCCCTCTTCCAGGCAGCGCTCCACGCTGGCCAGTCCGATGCCGCTGGCCCCGCCGGTGACGATGACACTCTTTCCCTGCATGCGCATAAGTCAATCTCCTCGACGATGATGAACCAGGCAATTCGAGCAACTTCCGAAACCTGAAGATGCCTCGGCCCTTCAGGGTAGCCAACTCGCGATCCGCTTCCCACCGCTTGGCTTGCGTAACATCCTCATTGTGCCAGGACGTTGCTCAACCCGTCTTGACCCGCATCAACTCGCTCCAGCGCGTCGTGTAGCGCGGCGTACGCCGCTCGCAGCGTAGCGCCCAGGCATTGCCCTGGCGGGGCAGGCCGAAGCGCACCGTATCACGCCCCATCTCGCGGTTGAGCCGATCCAGGGTGGCCATCAGCTGTTGGCTGCGCGCGCGGCGGGCGTCGTCATCCGGCGTTTCCAGCAGCGAGGGCTGGGTCCCTTCGGCGTCCGTCAGGTCCAGCAGCATCACCCCGCACTTCTGGTAGCGGTAGCCCTCGAGGAAGATGGCCTCCAGAGCGCGGCTGGCCGCCGCCAGCAGTTCGCGGCTGTCGGCGCTGGGGCCGGGGAGTGCCACCAGGGCGGCGTTGCGGTACTGGGGCTCGCCTGCCAGGAAGGGGTGGGTACGCACGAACACCTGCACCGCCCGGGCCAGACTGCCCTGGCGGCGAAGCTTCTCGCCGGCGCGGGCGGCGTGCTGGCGGACCGCCGCCTCCAGCTCCTGGCGCTCGCCGGTGAGTCGGCCAAAGGAGCGCGACACCAGCAGTCGCCGACGCGGCTCACTCATGTCCTCGAGGACGATGGCCGAACGGCCGCGCAGTTCCCAGACGAGGCGCTCCATCACCACCGAAAAACGGCTGCGCACCCAGCGCGGATCGGCCTCGCGCAGCTCCCAGGCGGTGGTAATGCCCATCAGCGCCAGCCGTTCGGCGCTGCGTCGAGCCACCCCCCAGAGATCTTCCACCGGACAGGCGGTGAGCGCCCGGCGGGTCGCCTCATCGTCGGCATCCAGCCGGCAGACTCCTTCGAAGGCCGGCTCGCGCTTGGCCAGGCGGTTGGCCAGCTTGGCCAGCACCCGTGTCGGCGCCAGACCGACCCCCACGGGGATACCGGTCCAGCGGCCCACGGTCTCGCGCAGGGCGCGGCAGCGGGCCTCCAACCCCTCCTCGGGAAAACCGTCGAAGCCCACGAAGCTCTCGTCGATGGAGTAGGGCTCCACGTCCGGCGAGAACTCCGCCAGCACCTGGTTGACCCGCCGCGACATGTCACCATAGAGCGCATAGTTGCTGGAGAGCAGCACCGCCTGGCGGCGCACATCGGGCGGCAGCAGGTGCAGGGGTGCCCCCATGGCCACCCCCAGCGCCTTGAGCTCCTGGGAGCGCGCCACCACGCAGCCGTCGTTGTTGGAGAGCACGCCCACCGGTCGCCCCGCCAGGCGCGGGTCGAAGGCCCGCTCGCAGCTCACGTAGAAGTTGTTACCGTCGACCAGGGCGATCATGGCGCCCGCCCCAGCAGGTCATGCACCACATGGGTGACCACGCCCCACACCTCGCACTCGCGCCCCGCCAGGGGAATCGGTGCGAAACGCGGGTTGCTGGCCACCAGCCACACCGCCGCACCGCGCTGCTCCAGGCGCTTGACGGTGGGCTCCCCCTCCAGGGCGATGACGATCACCCGGCCCGGCAGCGGCTCCAGGCTGCGATCCACCACCAGCAGGTCGCCGTGGTGAATGCCGTCGCCGAGCATGGAGTCGCCCTCGGCGCGCACGAAGTAGGTGGCCGCCGGGCGCTTCACCACGTGGGCGTGCAGATCGATCTCGGCGTCCAGATGATCGTCGGCGGGGCTGGGAAAGCCCGCCCGCACTCGACAGCCCATCAGCGGCCGTGGCGGCCCCACCCCCTCACTGGCGGCCCGACCGACGATACGGATCCTCGTCCGATGCGTGAGCGACATGGATACCTCCTGAATACTGTAATTCTATACAGTATCAGGCAGCGAGAACCGCTTGGCAAATGACTCGCCCCTCGCTCAACGAAACGACATGCTAACGTAGCATAAAGGCGCCGGAGAGCGCCTCGCACGACAACAACGACGACAACGCACGCCGAGAGGTCCCCGCCATGGAACGCCGCACTCACCCGCTGCTCACCGACCGTCCCTTCAGCCCCAAGGGCAAGGTGGTCTCCGCCCACGAGGCGGTGGAGCTGATTCGCGACGGCGACGCCGTGGCCACCGGCGGCTTCGTCGGCATCGGCTTCGCCGAGCACCTGGCGGTGGCTCTGGAGGCGCGCTTTCTGGAGAGCGGAGCGCCGCGCGACCTCACCCTGATGTATGCCGCCGGTCAGGGAGACGGCAAGACCCGCGGACTGAATCATTTCGGACATGAAGGGCTCGTGGCCAGGGTGATCGGCGGCCACTGGGGACTGGTGCCGACGCTGCAGAAGCTGGCCATCGAGGGGCGCATCCAGGCCTGGAACCTCCCCCAGGGGGTGATCTCCCACCTGTTCCGCGACATCGCCGCCGGCAAGCCCGGTACCCTGACCCGGGTGGGACTCGGCACCTTCGTCGACCCGCGCCTGGAGGGCGGGCGGATCAACGCCATCAGCACCGAGGAGCGGGTACGGCTGATGACGATCGACGGCGAGGATTACCTCTTCTATCCGGCGCTGCCGCTGCAGGTGGCGCTGCTGCGCGGCACCACCGCCGACACCCTGGGCAACGTGACCATGGAACGCGAGGCGCTGGTGCTGGAGGCGCTGGCCATCGCCACCGCAGTACACAACTCCGGCGGTCTGGTCATCGTGCAGGTGGAGCGGCTGGCCGAGTCCGGCACCCTGCACCCCAAGGAGGTGCGGATTCCCGGAGTGCTGGTCGACTGCGTGGTGGTGTGCGACGACCCCGAGCACCACTGGCAGACCTTCAGCACCCTCTACAACCCCGCCTACTCGGGCGAGATCAGGGCACCCATGGCCGCGCCGGGGCCCATGTCCCTCTCCGCGCGCAAGATCATCGCCCGCCGCGCCGCCTTCGAACTCACGCCCAACAGCGTGGTGAACCTGGGCATCGGCATGCCGGAGGGAATCGGCGCGGTCGCCAGCGAAGAACGCATGCTGGAACTGGTGACGCTGACCGCCGAGCCCGGGGTGATCGGCGGCCTGCCCGCCGGCGGGCTCGACTTCGGCGCCGCCCTCAACACCCAGGCGATCATCGATCAGCCAGCCCAGTTCGATTTCTACGACGGCGGCGGCCTGGACATCGCCTTCCTCGGCATGGCCCAGGCCGACGCCGCCGGCAACGTCAACGTCTCGCGCTTCGGGAGCCGCCTGGCCGGCGCCGGCGGCTTCATCAACATCAGCCAGAACGCCCGTCGCGTGGTGTTCATGGGCACCTTCTCGGCTTGCCGGGAGGAGCTCACGGTGATCGACGGCGCCCTGCGCCTGCCCGCGGGCGGCCACCCCAAGTTTGTCGCCGAGGTGGAGCAGCGCACCTTCAGCGGCGCACTCGCCGCCGCCGACGGCAAGCCGGTGCTCTACGTGACCGAGCGCTGCGTCTTCGCGCTGACGCCAGAGGGCCTCGCCCTCGTCGAGATCGCCCCGGGAGTGGAGCTCGAGCGCGACATCCTGACCCAGATGGGCTTCACGCCGCTGATGCCCGAACCGCCGCAGGAGATGGACCCGCGCATCTTCCTCGAGGCGCCGATGGGCCTGCGCGAGTCCCTGCTCGAACGCCCGCTGGCCCAGCGCTTCCATCTGGACTCGGCGAGCGAGGTGCTGTTCATCGATCTCGAGAACCTGCGCATCGACGACCCGGCGGACGTGGACGCGATCAAGCGGGAGGTGGAGGCGCGGTTAGCGCCTCTCGGCCGGCGGGTCTATGCGGTGGTCAACTATGACCACTGCCGCATCGACGACGCGGCGCTGGGCGCCTACACAGCGATGGTGCGTGATCTTGAGGAGCGTTTCTATACCAGGGTGACGCGCTATACCACCAGCGGCTTCATGCGCCGCAAACTGGGCCATGCCCTGGAGGCGCGGGCCGTGGCCCCGCATATCTACCAGAGCGCCGCGGAAGCCGAGGCCCACCTCCACGACGGCGATGGCTGAACCCTCGCCTCAGGCATCGAACTCCAGCGCTTCCAACGGCAGCGGCCGCCCGAACAGGTAGCCCTGCATGACCGTGCAGCCATGCGCCAGCAGCCAGTCTCGCTGGGCCACGGTCTCGACTCCCTCGGCGACCACCTCCAGCTGCAGGCTCTGAGCCAGGGCGATGGTACTGGCGACGATTGCCTCGCTGGCCTCATCCTCCAGCAGGTCGCGCACGAAGGACTGGTCGATCTTCAGCTGATCCAGCGGCAGCCGCTTGAGATAGGCAAGCGACGAGTAGCCGGTGCCGAAGTCGTCCAGGGCAAAGCGCACGCCCCGCTCGCGCAACTCCAGCATTCGGCTGCGCGCCTCGTCCCTGGCCTCGAGTAGCAGGCTCTCGGTCACCTCGAGCTTGAGGAGGGAGGCCGGGGCGCCGGTCTCCTCGAGGATCTCCAGCACGCGCCTGACGAAATCCGATTCACGAAACTGCCGCGGGCTGACGTTGACGGAGACGCTCAGCGCCGCCCGAGCAGGGTCGGAGACCCAGGCCGCCAGCTGTCGGCAGGCCGTCTCCAGCACCCAGTGACCGATCGGCACGATCAGTCGGTTCTCCTCGGCCAGGGGAATGAACTCGCCGGGCGAGACCAGCCCACGCAACGGGTGCTGCCAGCGCAGCAGGGCCTCGACCCCGACGACGGCGCCCCGCTCGTCCACCTGGGGCTGGTAGTGCAGGCGCAGCTCATCGTTGGGCAGCGCCTGGCGAAGGTCCGCCTCTAGCCGTGCACGGGCCTGCAGGCGCACCTGCATCGCGGGATCAAAGAAGGCCAGGGCGTTGCGCCCCGCCGCCTTGGCCTGGAACAGCGCCATGTCGGCCTGCTGCAGGATATCGTCGAGGGTGGCCTCATGGTCACGGTAGAGGGTCAGGCCAATGCTCACCGACACGCTGGGGCGCTCCTCGCCGAGGCGCATCGGTGCCTGCATCACCGCCAGCAGCTTGTTGGCGACCCGCTCGGCGATCACCGCCACCTCCTCCTCGTCGGTCCCGAGGTCATGGAGAAGCACGGCGAATTCGTCGCTGCCAAGCCGTGCGACGGTATCGGTATCGCGCAGCACTCCCTCCAGCCGACGGGCCACCTCCTGGAGCAGCTGGTCGCCGGCGTGGTGACCGAGGGTGTCGTTGACCTGCTTGAAGCGGTCCAGATCGAGAAACATGAGCGCGCCGAACTGGCCGTTGCGATAGCTGTCCTTGAGTGCCACCTCCAGGCGGTCGAGCATCAGGCGTCGATTGGGCAGGCCGGTGAGGGGGTCGAAGAAAGCCAGCTGGTGGATCTCCTGCTCGGCCGCCTTGCGCTCGGTGAGGTCGCTGAAGGTCGCCACGAAGTGGGTCGTCCTGCCCGCGGCATTGCGAACCGCGGATAGGGTCAGCCACTCCGGGAAGACCTCGCCGTTCTTGCGACGGTTCCAGACTTCTCCCTGCCAGCTGCCGGTGCGCAGCACGCTGCGCCAGAGGCGACGATAGAAGGCGTCGTTGTGCAACCCCGACGACAGCAGCCGCGGGTTCCTGCCCACCACCTCGGCCTCGGTATAGCCGGTGATTCGCGTAAAGGTGCCATTGACCCTCAGAATACGGCTATCGCCATCGGTGATCAGCATCCCCAGATGCGTCTCGAAGGCGGTGGCGGCGATGCGCAGCTGGGCCTCGGTGGCGCGCTCCTCGGTGACGTCACGCACCACCGCCAGCGCGCCGCCGGTCGCCTCCTCCCGCGATTCCTTCGGTGCCTCTCCCGGAATCAGCAGTGGGCTCAGCACCGAGTGAAACTGGCGCTGCACTCCGCCGATATGCAGCGTGTAGTCATACTCCACCGGCTTGCCCCCCTGACGCAGTGCCTCGAAGGCCTCGTCGAGCTGGTCGACCATGGCGGGCGGCAGCACCGTGCTGTAGTGGCGCTGCAGGATCGTGGTGGCATCGGCCATCAATGAGCCGGGGACAGGGGCATGGATATAGGTTAAGCGACCCTCGCCATCGAAGACGAAGATCATGTCCCGGATCGAGCCCACCAGCGCCTGCAGGCGCGCCTCACCGGCTCGGGCGTCGCGACGCGCCAGCTCGCGCTCCCGGACCTGCTGGCGGACCTCC
>LKMJ01007224.1_pt1 | contig 10463 bp, 12 predicted proteins | sample 643391 | NCBI WGS metagenome assembly LKMJ01 (sample SAMN04112250, study PRJNA286221) | soda lake metagenome | biome: soda lake; feature: Kulunda Steppe; material: water; isolation source: sample PL-Br10 brine of Picturesque Lake | place: Russia: Kulunda steppe | collected 2010-07
CTTCGTCCCAGTCGTACTCGGTGAGGAACTTGTTCAGGGCGCGCTCACTTTTGGCCGGTAGAACGTGGTTCGAGATGCCTTGGACGGTCTTGTTGCTGGCCGCAACAAGACCTGTGACGTAGGTCTTGGCGTGGTGTTTCTGCCTCGTCGAGAAACACTCCAACTGATCGATTGGCTCAGTGCATGACAGAAACGACGTAACAGGGAGCATCGGCGTTCAATGCTAGTTCTACGCGTTCTACCAGCATAAGGTGCGAAGTCAAGGAATTACTCACGCCATACGTATGGGTCGCCACCGAGCGCCTGGCCGCATTCGAAACCGAAGCGGGGAGAGATCCCTCTATCGAGGAACTCCAATTGATCGATTCCTTCGACGGCGAAGCTCTGTATCGTGCCGAGTGGGGCGATCCCGTCGAGGAGACGGTTTATACGTTCACCGGAAGCGATGTCGTGATAATCGAAGCGTCGGGTGATAGCACGGGGTGGGGATTACGGATGCGATTCGGCGATCGAGAACAACTCACGGCTTTCCAGTGGTTGAACTTCTCAGTCTCGATGTCGGCGGCTTCGACGCCATCGCCCAGGAGGAACGTCTCCACGTCGTGGCCTGCCTCGATCGCTTCGTTCGCCAGCCGGAACGCGTTCCAGACGCGTTCGGGATCGTTGGTGTCGATGATGAGTCCGAGGTGCATAGTTCGTAGTCGTCAGTCAGCCGCGACCGCCTCGGGTTCGGTCGTGGCCGCCGTCTCGAGCCACGCTTCGGCGTCGAGGGCGGCCATCGAACCCGTTCCGGCCGAAGTGATCGCTTGTCGGTAGCGTGGGTCCATTACATCACCTGCGGCAAAGACTCCCTCGACGGACGTCTCGGTCCCCCCGTACGTCACTACGTGTCCCGATTCCTCGAGCTTGACCGGCGTCCCCTCAAGGAAGTCCGTGTTGGGAACGTGACCGACGCCGTAGAAGATCCCACCGGCGTCGAAAGTCTCGCTCTCGACGTCCGCACCCGCTTCGAGCTTCGCTTTCGGGTGCCCCTCGGGGTGACTCACCACCGTCGCCCCGGTGACGCCCTCCTCGCGCGACCCGCGAATCTCGAGCAGTTCGGCGTTCCACCGAAACGAGATCTTCTCGTGTTCCCGGGCTCGACGCGCCATGACCTCGGAGGCACGCAGTTCGTCCCGGCGGTGGACGACCGTGACGCTCTCGGCGAACTTCGCGAGGAAGAGCGCTTCCTCCATCGCGCTGTCGCCGCCGCCGATCACGAGCACGTCGTCGCCGCGGTGGAACGCGCCGTCGCAGGTGGCACAGGTCGAGAGGCCGTAGCCCATCAGCTCGTCTTCGTTCTCGGCGCCGACCCAGCGGGCGCTCGCGCCGGTCGCGACGATCAGCGCTCGCGTGCGAACCGCGTCGCCGGTCGAGAGTTCGAGCTCTACCGGGCGCTCGTCAAGTGACGCACGTTCGACGGTCCCGTGGCGGAACTCGGCGCCGAACGCTTCAGCCTGCTCCTTACCGCGCTGGATCAGCTCCATCCCGCCGACGCCGTCGGGGAAGCCGAGGTAGTTCTCGACTTCGGTCGTCAGCGTGAGCTGCCCGCCCGGCTCCGGTCCCTCGAGCACCAGCGGCTCGAGGTCCGCGCGGGCGGCGTAGATCGCAGCCGAAAGGCCCGCGATGCCGGAGCCGACAACGATCACGTCGCGGACGAGGGGTTCCGCACGTTCGGCTGTTCGATGCTCCTTCATTCGGTGTGTCGCTCGATCAGGCTACGAAGGCGGTCCGCCGGCAGGACACCGGTGTGCTGTTCGACTTGCTCCCCGTCCGCGAAGAGCGCGAGCGTCGGAACGCCGCGGACGCCGTAGGCGCCCGCCAGCTGCTGGTGCTGGTCGACGTCGACTTTCGCGATTACGGCGTTGGTCTCACTCGCCAGTCCCCGGAGCACGGGTTCGAGCATCTGACAGGGGCCGCACCACGTCGCGAAGAAGTCGACGAGCACGACGTCGTGCTCATCGACGAGTTCGTCGAGGTGGCTCGCGCCTTCGACGTGAACGGGTTCGTCGATCGATCCGGTCGACCCGGAGTATGCATCAGTTGCCATCACTCCCTCGTACGAACTGAGAGTATTTGAGTGTTTTGTGCATATAGTACAATACCGATTCGCGGAGTCGATACTCTCGAGAGCGACGCTGAGGGAACGCCCGGCTCAGTCCGTCGACTCCGGGACCACAAATCGCCCGACGTTGGCAACCAGTTCCAGTCATACCCCTCAAACTGAAACCTCTGCTGGCGGGCGCGTCGCCCTAGTGTCCCAATCGTGACGAAGTGCGGGTCCGGGAGCACCTCTCCGACGATGAGGCGCCCGCCCGGTCTCAGGACGCGATGAAGTTCCGCCAGCGCACGCTTCCGGTCGGGGATTTCGCCGAGAACGAGCACCAGAAACGCGGCATCGAAGCTGTCCTCCGGGTACGGGAGCTCCGTCGCGTCTCCGACGATCGGTTCGACGTTCCGGTGACCGCGCTCGTCCAGCCGGCCATGACCGCCGACTTACGCGACCGGCTGGACGTCGACCGCGTGCAGCGTCCCGTCCGGTTCGAGCGACCGGGCGATCGAATCCGTGTAGTAACCGGTTCCGGGTCCGATTTCCAGCACGCGATCGCCCGGCTGCGGTGCGAGCGTGTCGCGAACCCGGTACCGGGTGACGAAGGGTCGCGGGAACCCGAGCTATCGCCGCTGCGAGTACGGACAACGCGAGGGATTCCGCCGCTCATACGCCGCGGCGGTGAGGGCGGCGAGCGCGCCGATCGCGAGAAGGTGCCGAATTGTCCGCCGGGAGATAATCAACCGAGGCGTACTTCGCGTAGGTGCGTAGTCCTCGCCCGGTCCTCGGCCTCGCGAGCGGAGGTGTGAGGCGATCTATGTTGTGAAGGTAGAACAATACTAACGTCGGGCATCGCGGTTCCGTCGTTTATGTCTCTGCTCGGGGTAGGACGTCCGGATGACCTCGATACTCGCGTGCTACGGAACGGGCGAGGGACAGACTGCGACCAATGCGGACCGGATCGTCAACGTCTTCGCCGGTCGCGGTCACGACGCCACGGCGATCGACGTCGTCGACGAGACCGGCTGGCACCCCGTTCGGATCGGGCAGTTCGGCGGCGCGCTGCGCTACTCCGAGTACGGGTTCCTCAAGCGGCTCCTAATGAAACGGATCGCGAAGCGACGACGAGCTGCCCGAGCCCGACGAGTCGGGGTACGTTGAGTTCACGGACTGGGACGAGGTCGAGGCGTTCGCGGCCGACGTGGCCGCGTTCGTCGAGGACCGCCTCGGGATCGTCCCGCCGGCGGCGGACGAACGCGAAGGCAGAACCGGGTGAGCGATCGCTCCATCCCGCGTTCACGTCCGAGAAGCCCCCGCAAGCGCCGCGATCCGGTTCGGCGCCGCCGTCGAAAGCCGTGAGTTTCTCCACTCATTCGAAGGGAGTGCGAGCGGGTGCCGGGATGTTTCGGACGGCACCGTCCGGTAGTTCTCACTCGCCCCGCCGACCACGGCAGGAAGACGCTTCGTGACCGAGGCGCGCCTCCGAGCCTGCGACGAGCTGACGAACCCGCGGACGAGTTTCTACGGACGCAGGTGCCGCTCTAGGAACGCGCGCTGCCGATCGACGACCCGCTCGAACGTCGCCCCGTGATAGACGTCGAAGTGTCCGACCGGCAACCTGAGCCGTTCGACGTCGTCGAGTTTCGAGACGAGGCGAGCGACGGTCCAGGACGGGACGATCGAGTCCCGAGCCGCTTCGACGACGAGTGCCGGACATTCGACGTCGCTGGCCGCCGCGATCGGGCGGTAGCTCGGTACCGCAGCGAGGATTCGCGCTGGGCAAGCGTTCCGGACGGATTCGTCGTCCGGCACGATCGACTCGTAGCCCGCCTTTGCGTCGGGCGTGTTCATCACAGCGAACTCGTTGGGCTCGCCGACGATCGGGACGTAGTGAGGGTCGCGACCGGTCGCCACCCGCGCGAGGTCCCGGGACGAGTGAACGATCGCGGCCCGGGTGTAGGAGAAGCCGCCCCGTCGGACGAGGTTCGCGGCTGTCGCGAGGCCGTCCGAGAACGGTACCTGCGCGACGATCGCGTCGACGCCCGGGTCGCAAGCAGCCGTCACGACGGCGTGCCCGCCGCTGAACGACGTCCCCCAGAGCGCGAGTCGGTCCCCGTCGACGTCGTCGCGCTCGCGGACGTGCGCGATGGCGGCGTACCAATCCTCAAGGTGTCGCCGCGGACTGATCAGGTTCCGCGGCTGCCCGTCGCTGTCACCGAACGATCGGTAGTCGAAGACCAGCGCGGCCAGTCCCCGGCTGGCGAATCGGCGGGCGAACTCGGGCAGTTGCCACGTTCGTTCGCCGCCGAATCCGTGAGCTAACAGTACGATCGGCGCTTCGTCAGCCGACGCCGGGAGAAAGAGGTCGCCGCGACAGGGTTCGCCGCCGCTCCGAAACGAGATACCGATCCGATCGACCATCGTTCGAGACGAACACGTCCTGGACTATAGTTCCCGCCTCCAGCGATCGATCGGGGCGTCGAGCGCGTCCCGGTGGAGCTCCTTGATCTCATGGGTCAGCCGATCTGGCCTCGCGAATCGGTCGTCGAGCGTCCGCCGCATATCGCTGTCGACCCGCTCGACCGTCCGGTCGATCGTCGACGGTCCCCGTCCCCGATCAGGACTAGGTCGGACGCCCTGTTGATCCGTTCGAAACCGTGGACGCATCCCGACGGGCTTGTCCGGACTCTGTCTGCCAAATACGCTCGGACACCGTGTTCGCCATCGCGAGAGAACGTACGCGCTACAGCCCGACGCCAATCTTCGCAATTATTTCAAGTATTGTGATTATCTCTCGGGTAGAGTCGGCGATCGCTATGCCGCCGTCGACCGATCGACGGTCGCTGACGATACGATACTGGCGTGACGGCGAGAGGCAAGCCACGAACGATGACGATCGCGTGCAAGAGCGACTGAGAAGGAGAGGCGGTTGGGGTCGCCGGACCGGCGCGTGTCGAGCCGGCCGGGGGTCCCTCAGCTCTCGGCGGTTACGGCGCCCTCGTTAACGTGCTCGTACTTGTCCTCGAACTCTTGGATGAGCTGCCCCATCTTCGCGTACCAGTCGTTGAGCTTGCGCTGCATGTCGCTGGCGATCTGGGAGGGGTCGGTCGGGTAGTAGACGTGGTAGTAGCCGCCCTGGTCGTAGTTGATCTGGTCCTTTTGGATGAATCCCGCTTGGAGCAGTCGCTGGATCGAGCGGTAGGCGGTCGAGCGCTCGCGGTCGACCCGCTCGGCCACCTCGTCGATCGTGAGCGGTTCGTCGCTCTCGACCATCGTCTGGAAGCACTCCTTGTCGAGTTGCTTCAACCCGTGGATACACTCGAGCAATCCCTCACACTCCATATCCTGCTGCAGTAGTTCTGCCATCGATTGCGCCATTATCCTATATCGGGGTAGGAATCGTGGCAGTATAAGGGTTGTGTGAATATTGCGCAAGTGCGCTAAGCGGCTGATTGAGCAGTCACCATCGGATGACAGTATTTTCCGACGCAAGGCACCGTCGCTGAGCGCTGTCACTGCGGACGAACGGTTACCAGCCGGCTGCGAACGCATCTAGGAGGGCGTCGATTTCAGCGGCCGTATTGACGGCTTGAACGGAGACGCGGATCTCATCCGGTGACGGTAATGCCCGGACAACGAATCCATCAGCTCTGAGCCGTTCGACGGTTTTGCTCGGCGAACCGACGTCGATCGTCACGAGAACAGATTCGGGGTCCGACGGACTGAGCAGGCGTTCTGTGGGGACGCCCGACGCGAGTTGCCCGGCGAGTTCCTGGATCCGATTCTCGATCCGATCGAGGCCAACGTCGGAGATCGTCCGAATCGACTCTCGCAGAGCGACGTGCGGGCGGGGTTTGCGGATCCGATCTCGAATCGGCGAGCACTTGCAGCGAACGTTGGTTCGGCTGCCGTGGGCGTCTCGACGCTTCGGTAACCGCCCGCGGTTCGAGCTGCTCGGCGACGTCACAATCGACGTACATGAAGCCACCCCCCCAGAGACCGGGTAACCACTTGTGCTCGGCATCGGCAACGATATCCGTGCCTCATTCGGCGACGACCATCGGCAACTGTCCCGGCACCTGTACGGCGTCGACGAGCGTGAATGCGCCCGCATCGTGCGAGATGACGACGAGGTCCGATACTGGGAGTTTCGTTCCGTGGGTCCAGGTGACGGCGCTAAACGAGACGAGTCTTGCGTCGGCAACTGCCTCGGCGTACGCCTCGCGATCGAGACGCCCACCGCTGGTCTCGACGGTCCGGACCTCGACCCCCTCATGTTCGAGGCGGTGCCAGAGGAGAATCCCGGCCGGGTGTTTGAGGTCCGTACGGACCACGACATCGCCCGGCTGCCAGTCAATTACATCGGCGATCGCGTTGATTCCAGCGGACGTACTCTCCGTCAGGGCGATTTCGTCCGGATGTGCTCCGATAAACGACGCGACCTGGGTTCTCGTTTCGTCAAACTCGCTGAACGCCGTTTCGTACGAGTCGGCCGAAGCAGGCACGTCGTACTCGTGTCGTTGAACGAACGCCGTCGCAGCCTCGACTACGTACTGCGGACTCGGTCCGTGTGCGCCGTAATTCAGTTACGTCGCATCCTGTAATGTAGGGATATCAGCCCGGAGTTCCGTCGGCGTTATCGAATCAGCCCCATCGTGGACAACTCCATGTCGAATCGAAAGCGCCAGTTGTATAATGATTTTGGGCTAGAGACACAATACGGGATGGCAAACACATCTGTGTCGACAGCTACATTAAACAACAGCACTAGTAGAATAGTCCGGATAGTGGCTGTAAGACCTATGTAGCTGCAATATGTACTGCTCCCACTCTCTCGGTACCGTTCGAGTACTGGGATCGGCAGCGATTACCTCCGACACGCTTTCTATAGAATTGGGCACAACGCGCAACACTTTTGTACCGCAACATCCGACACAGTATTGTATGACTACCGAAACACATCAATCAATGCCGTTCGATTACGAGTGGGAGTACTCTCCGCGAGTAACGGAATTGTTCGGAGTATTCACGCTCGTCGCGGTTCTCGGCTGGCTCGTCACTGTCATCCTGACGGCAATTCACCTGTTCGCAATCCCTGCAATACCGGCCGATGCACCAGTCCAGGGAAGTATCGAAGTGATCACCAGTCAGTGGGCGTACGTCTTGGGCATCCCGCTCGCGACTCTCGGCGGATTCTACTACCTGACGACAATCGGGCTCGCACTCTGGTGGTTCGACACCCGACACCCGCTGCTGATCAAAATCCTGTCGCCAATCACGGCCAGCGGCGTCGCCTTCTCGGCGTACTTCGTCTATCTGCAGCTGGGCGTCATCGGTGCGGTCTGCCCGTTCTGTATGGTGTCTGCCGCAGCGACGGTCATGCTGTTCGCGCTCGAACTGGTGATCCTTCGCCAGAGTACGACGCCGTCGCTGTCCAGCATGGGCAGTGACATCGGTCGCGTCCTCGAGAATACGAACTACGCACTCATCCTCGTCCCGATCCTCATGGGACTGGTCACCATCGCAGGACTGTTCATAGTGCCCGTGCTACCGTTGCCGGAAGTGGTTCCGTTCGCCTAAACAGGGAATCCAGTGGCGTTCACCGACAGCAGAGACTCGATTTTCACACGACCGACCGCCACGACGCTCGGCGTCGGCGAACCGTTGCCCTCGAGCAGCGACAGAAACGTGCTCGGACGGAAAACGTATAATCGAAGAGAGTCAGTTCCGACACAACCGCGATGCTAGCGGCGGTCGCGTCGGTAAATCAGTACAGCACTCCGTCTCAGTCGTGAGGGTGAAACCGCTTGATCGCGCGATCAACGGCATCGGTCTGACCAAGGAACGTCACACGGTCACCTTCTTGGAGAACGTGATCACCCGTTGGAACTTCGGTCGCGCCATCTCGGTGAGTAAGTAACCCGACGATGACGCCGTCGGGGATTTCCGCGTTGAGATCGGCGATCGTCTTCCCGACGAGGTCCGTGGCTGTCACCTCAATCTCCTGGACGTCGCCGGTACGACCGAGTTCGTTCATCCACGCCGACAGCGACGGACGCTCGAGGACGTTCTCGAGCGACCACGCGGTCGCCATCGAGAGGTCGATCGCGTGGACGCCAAGAGATTCGAACGCGTCGACGTTGTCGGGTTGATTGACCCGAGAGGCGACGTTCTCGACGTCGAACGTCGTCTTCGCGAGCTGGCAGACCAGCAAATTGACGTCGTCGTCTGGTGTGGTTGCAATGACCGTCTTCGCGTCGTCCGCGCCCGCTTGATCTAGGACATCGGCGTCCGTGCCGTCGCCGTCGAGCGCAGTGAGACCGCGTTTGCGTGCTTTCTCGACCGCGTCGGAGTTCTGGTCGACCAGCAGTACGTTCTCTCCGTCCTGTTCGAGTCGTTCCGCGAGCGAGAGGCCGACTCGGCCCCCGCCAACGATTATCGTGCGCATTGGTGATACGTTGAGTGCGTTCGCGATCTGTCGGGCGAGGCCGGCCTGGAGGACGACCGTCGCGAAGATAATGAGAAAGACGGTGCCGGCGAGCAACTGGGCCTCCTGTGGCCGGCCGAGTGCCTGCAACTCGACGGCGAACAGCGTCGCGACGCTCGCGGGGATGATCCCGCGCGGGCCGACGGCACTCAGGAAGAGCCGCTCGTTGTGTGTAAACCGCGCGTCGGTTGTCGAGAGATAGATGACGGCCGGCCGAAGCACCAGCGTGATCGCGACGACGATGGCGAGGCCGGCCAGCCCGAGCGCGCGGATGTCCGCGAAGTCGATCAACGCCGCCAGCGCGACGAAGATAAACGAGAGGACGACGACCGAGAGGTCGTCGAGGAAATCGATCATGTCCTCGTGGTAGGGAAGTTCGATGTTCCCGAGAACGAAGCCAGCCATCGCGGCGGCAGCGATGCCCGTCTCGCTGGCGATCGTCTCGGAACCGGCATAGGCGACAACGACGCCGGCGAGGACGATCAATCGTGCATGCAGCGGTGCTGCACAGGATCTGGATCGTGCGCGATCAAGTATCAGCCAGACGACGCCGGCGACGAGGGCCCCGAACGCGAGGCCGACGAAGAGCCGAATCGCAAAGTCACCGACGAGCGCGGCCGGCGTCCCGTTTCCGGCAACGAGGACCTCGAAGACGACGACCACCAGAATCGCCGCCGTCACGTCGTTGATCACGCCCTCTCCCTCGAGAACGCTGGCGACGTGGTCCCGCACGGTGACGACTTGCAGGATGGGGCCGATCACGGTCGGGCCGGTCGCGATCAACAGTGCGCCGACCAGCAGGCCGACCTCGAGGCTCGTGTCGAGAAAAACGACGACTGCAGCGGCCGTCCCGAGCCAGGTGATCGCCGCGCCGACGGTGACCATCCGGGTCAGTGCCGTCGGACTTTCACGGAGCTTATCGAGGTGGAGGTGGTACCCACCTTCGAAGAGGATGATCGCAACGCTGACGCCGACCATCGCCGAGAGGCCGCCACCGAACGTCTCTTGTGAGACGAGTCCGAGCACCTCGGGACCGATCGCGATTCCAGCGACGATTAGAAAGAGGACGCTCGGAATCCGCAGCCGATCTGCGAGGACGCGGGAGGCGACGCCGAGGGCGAGCACGAGCGCGACGATCGCGACGAGGCTCACGGCTGGGTGTGGATGCCTCTCATGGGCGTGTGAGGACGTGGTTCGATACCGAACTGGCGCTCAATCACGTTATCAGTCACCTCCGTCGGTGGCTGGTTGCGCGTTCGCGTCGTCTCTGCCAGCCGATTTGACGACCTGGTAGAGGATCATCGACGCAACGGCGAACGACGAGCCGACGAGCAGGAAGACGCTCACGAGATCGAGTACGTCCGTCCCGAGCCAGTTTGCGAGTTCGGAAAGCGCGATGCCGGCGCTCGCGAGCATCATCATAATGCCGAAGTAGACGATCACGTCGTCCTCGTCGACGCGCGTCGTCGCCCCCGATCCAATTCGCGCGCCCAGGGCGCTGCCCACCAACAGTAGGGAGACGACCGTCAGGTCGACGCTGCCCGACATTCCGTAGGTGAACGTCCCGAACGCTCCCGAGAACAGTCCTGCGAACAGGCTGGTCCCGACCGCTGCGGTCAGCGGTGTCCCGATGAGGTAGTAGATCGCGGGCATCCGGATGAAGCCGCCGCCGACCCCGATCAGCCCCGAGATCAGGCCGACGCTCCCGCCGGCGCCCGAGATCGTCCACAACGATGCGCGACCACCGGAGGTCAGCGAAATCATCGGTGGCACGGTGTACGACTGGATCTTCTGGCCGACCGCCGGTATCTCCTCGTCACTAACGGCGTCTTCGTCATTGTCGTCGTCCGCAGCGTCGAGAGTGGCGGCTCGCCGGAGGAACAACAC
>LKMJ01007225.1_pt1 | contig 10463 bp, 15 predicted proteins | sample 643391 | NCBI WGS metagenome assembly LKMJ01 (sample SAMN04112250, study PRJNA286221) | soda lake metagenome | biome: soda lake; feature: Kulunda Steppe; material: water; isolation source: sample PL-Br10 brine of Picturesque Lake | place: Russia: Kulunda steppe | collected 2010-07
AACACAGGCCCAACACAGGCACCTGCGCCATCATCAAACACAGGCCCAACACAGGCACCTGCGCCATCATCAAACACAGGCCCAACACAGGCACCTGCGCCATCATCAAACACGCAGCCTAACACAGGCACCCGCGCCATCATCAAGCCGCCACCCACGCCACCAACCAGCGACGCGGTGCTGCAGTGCAGGAACCGATGTGATGCAGTACTTGCTGCCAAACAAGGATCGCTGTCTTGTGAGAGCACACTCACAAGCCCAGTACCTCCCCGGCATCCATGCAGGCAGCGCACGCAGCCCTCCCTGTTTTGTGCATGCTGACAAGGATGCAGCAGCGCCACTGCCGCGGCTTGGGTTGTGCTTGGAAGGATGCAGAGGATTCAAGGACGCAGCAGCATGCCGCGTGCACTCACAGTGCCAGGGAGCAGGCAGGATGTGCGAGGCCAGGCCCATGGCAATCATCAACACATCCGCACCCATCGCCACTGCGGTGCGCTTCCAATGAAAGTCCGACTGCGACAGTGCGGGGTGGCAGTGACAACAATCTAACAGCACAAACTGCGCAGGCTTTGAGGTGGGTGTAGACATGCACGCATACATGACTGGTAGTGCATGTGTGCATGTGCATGCATGCACGCGGTGTATGAGTGTGTGTGTGTGTGTGCACGCGTTTATGCTTGTATATGAGCGAGAGTGTGTGTGTGTTTGTGTGTGTGAGTGTGTGTGGGTGCGCGCGTGTGTGTGCATGCGCGCACATGCATGCCTTAAGTCTACCCACCTTCAAGCACACTCATGCATATGAAAAGAGACTGCTAAATTTGCTGCAAGCAGCACGCATAGCAGCTCACTGGTTCATTCCCGTTCTACTGTTCTGTCCTTGGTCCATCCCATGAGGTGGCAAGCTAGACAGGCAGCCAGGAGGGCACTAGACTTGCAATGAGAGCGTTCATGCATATGTGCGTGCGTCATGCATGTAAGCGTGTGTGCTAGTGTGCGTGTGTGTTGTAGGGGTGTGTATGCGTTTGTGTGTGCATGTGTGTGTGTGCACGTGCAAGCTTGCAGACATGCGCAGGTGGGCACTGCACGCACCAGCTTTGACAGGATGAGTACCATCAGAGGTGTTGTCACAGCCCATTGTGCATAGCGATGTGGGATGAGCCTGAACAAGTGTATTACCATCAAGGGCAAGGCAGCATTGCCAAGTGTATTCCACAAAAAGTGAACAGAATCTTGTTAACCAATACCCTTCTCGCTCAAGCTCTACCCAAATCATGTCAAGGCAATCTACGACCATACAGAGACAATCCACATCCCCTAAAATGTAGGCCATCCATCCTCATCCCATCCCTTATAAGGTTGCCAAAGCGGAGCACAGATCTATCTAGACTCCTTGAGCAAAGACACATGGCCAGACATGCAGGTCATGTATATACATAAGTCCGAACATGAGTATGGAGTCCAGCAGAGACAATGCTTTTCAGTGCATGCAAAGTAGCCCCCTGGTTCAGCCCAAGTGCATGAAAGATGCGCCCACTCACACAGAACCGTGCGCGTCAAACACAATGGGCAGCCTCCCAGTGGCCAGCATCAGGTCTGTGTAACATGCGGCCGCTTTGATTGTACAGGAAAGGAGTGCGAGCTGGCGCTTGGTGACAGAGTCTTCAAACAAAAAGGAAGTGAGATTGAGCACCATAGCGGTGAAGAACGCGGTCGCGCTCATTTGGCCGAGGACGATGGGCACCTGCGCACACAAACGCTTTGTTGCGAGGGGTGAGCGCACATGTCATCATGCAAGCCTGCACAATTGGAGCAAGTCCAAGCCGTCCCGTGTATGAGCATCAAAGTTTGGCCATGAAATGCATGCGCTTGTGTGCTTGCATGATTGTGCGCGGAGCATTTTCATTATGCATGCTGATAGAAAGGACCTCCGATTGAAGGCATTTGTGCATTGCTGTGTGTGCGCAGGACGGCGTGTGTGCTTTTGAGAACAATGTTTGCAATGCCGACGCGTCACATGATGCAGTTTACCACGCCTGCGTACATACCTCAGCATGCCAGAGCTGCATGGCCGCCTGGTCTGTGGGCAGCAGAACTCTGAGGCAGCCCCCCAGCCCAAAGTAGGCCAAGCACGCACATCTGCAGCCAGCATTGTTCGTCCTTGAATTCTCCTTTGAAGAGGTAAACTTGGAAACTGGGCAAAGGCCAACGAGGGAAGGCCAAAAAATCAATCACAATTCACACTTACAGAACAAAGAACGAAGCTTGCGCCAGCTCAATGCTGTCCGTCTTCCTCTGCGCATGGAGGGCGACAACGCCTGGAGAAAGCTGGCTCCCAGACCTGGACGCCCTCTTCCCGCGACCACCATCGCTGTTCCTACCCATGGAGATATATTAAAGGCCTGCAGCTTGCAGGTGCGAAGCAATCCTGCAATGTCCTTCGCGTATGATGCCGATGCATGCCATATTATGTATCCTCCCACATCGCTTGTATCGAAACGGATGTGGATGTGAACTCAATTGTTTGACATCAAATGCAATTAGTCATCTGTACTGTAATGCATGCTCAATCGATCAGATCAATCTGACGTGTACTTTTGGTGCCCGTTTGTGCACAATAACACACATGATTCGAAATGGTGAACACAGATACACGCACACTCACATTTGAGGAGCTTCTTAAGTACAACGGTGCCAATGGAACGCCCGTTTACGTGCGTGTGTGTGCTTACGTGTGGGGACGGGTGTAGGTAAATGTATGGGTGGGTGGGGGATGCGCGCTTGCGTGCATGCATGCGTGCTTGCGTGCATGTGGGCGAATGTGCGGGCGGACGGGCGGGCAGGCAGGCACGCGCGCGCGCGTGTGTGTGTATGTGCGTGCGTGTGTGTGTGTTTGTGTGTGTGTGTGCGTGCGCATGTGCATGTTTGGTGTGTTTGGGGAGAGGCACGTGAAGGAGTGCTTGTGCTTAAGCTTGTGAGATACTTTGAACTATGTGCTCATGCTTGCGGGCTCTCTTTTACGCTCAATCCCTTTGTAAATCTGCAGGTTTCCGTTCAGAGAACAGTATATGATATGAGCAGTGGGGCAGCGTTTTATGGGCCTGGTAAGTACAACAGAGGAACTTCTGCAACCTGCCTGTGAAGTAGATGTGGACTTACGTTTTAGGACATTAAGAACACCGACTAGCACAGAATTTTCAGAGCATTCCAGCGTCCTTTCAGTTGAAGATAGTCCTGTAAGCAAGAAGCACTTTCTGAAGTGTGAGGCTGAGATGGTGCAGTATCCACTAAAAGTCATGCTAGCATTCCCACCCTGCAATCAAAGCCACAACCCGATGGTGTGCATACGCGCTTGCCTTCGTGTTCCCAGGTGGCCCCTACTCAATCTTTGCTGGGCATGAGTGTGCAAGAGCTCTGGCAAAGATGAAGGCGAGTGGGCGCCATGCTGGCATGCTTTGTTCCATGTGCCATGAGTCTGCTCATATGGGAACAGCTAGGTTTCCCAGCTGGCAGCCTCCAACTGGCACATACAGGTATTAAATCAGTGGTGTGAAAAAGTATGTGCTTCTGCCATGATGGCTTGCAGATTGATGCAAATGAGCTCAATGACAACCTAGAGGACTGCAGTGAAAAAGAACAGAAGACGCTGCAAGATTGGGTAAGCGATTTGGGTATCGTGGCGGCAGCAAAGAGCTTCCTAGTTGAATGGTGATTATACTTCGAGTACCATTGTCAACACCTGTAAATACCATGGTTTTATCCGCAGGTGAAAAAGTTTGTTTCCAAGTACCCCATTGTCGGGGTCATCAGAGACTGAGCTTGAGAGTGCTACATAAAGGTTCTGCAGACCAGGCCCTAAGGATCACTTCGTACCCACCTGATGGGATGAAATCCCAATCATGGATGTGACACAAGCATATGCTTTGCTTGTAGGCGCCTTCCTGTACCATATGGCATATGATACGAAATGATTTAGGTATGGTGTTTGATACCATCTGGAATCACCCTTGGTGCCTTAGGGGGCACACCTGATGGCATCCCTGTGACCGCTCCCACATCCCTGCCCCGAAAATGAAAAAATCCCTGGGCAGGGATTGCCCCCCCCCCCAATCCCTACCGCCCTGAAATTTCCAAAATTCGCCGGAAGGGCCCTGAGGCCTCCGCGGATGGTGTGCATCATAAGAATTTGCCCGGGGATTTTTTCTGCGGAGCTGGGCAGCGGAATAGGACATTCCTCTCAGATCAACCATCAAATGATGGCAGCATCACAAGCAGGGTCAAGGGGAGAGGTCAAAGGTGGAGTAGGGTCCTGTGGGAAGTTCAGGAGAGTCTGGTCAGGCCCCTGGGATGCTCCCCTTCCGTGCTTGATGCAGCCCTGCTCAGACGTATGAGCACCTCAGTTGTTTCACATGGACTGCGCAATACAGCCCGCCCCATGTGCTGCTAGATGTGTGCACGCACAGCATGCTTTAGGCAGTGGTGTGACCAGGCGATCCAAGCCTGCGCATGTGTGCGTCCGCTGCGTGCGTGCACGCACAACATGCACACATCATCCATGCTTGATTTTGCACCAATCTGGATAAATACCGTCAACGATCTGTCTAGCTTGGTGGTCCTCCAAGGATGACGGGAAGCTGGTGAATCCAAAGATGATGCCCAACCCGGGGGAGGGCCCTTGCAGCGCTTTATGTTCACAGGTTAATTGATCCATGCTCAAATATCAACAAAACAGATTCTTTTGACACACAGCACGCAAATGAAAATTCTGAACCAGACTGAGGGATTTGAACTTGACATCCAGTGTGACCGCCTTCCACATCCCTATCCCTAGGAAATTAGGATTTTTCCAGTTGGAAATTCATATTCACACACTTCGAATCCCACGGAAAAAAAAGTCATGCTCCTGCAGAAATGCTGCATCCCAAAGCCTAAAAAACGGACACTTGGAAAAATACCCGGAGACTGATTTCTCGGGTAGGGATGCCATCAGGTGTGACCGGACACTTGGAAAAATACCCGGAGACTGATTTCTCGGGTAGGGATGCCCCTTACATGAAAAAAAAACTACACCAGCAGAGATACTCTGTTGGCGCAAATAAAGGGACAGCTGGTGCAAGCACCAAACAATCATCCTGCCTATTGGATAGAGAAGTGGAACGGTACCGTGATATCAGTAAGGGTCAGGTGGGTTGTGGACAGTGTACTGATGCCTTGTGGGACCGTACTGATGTTATAAGCCTCGATGGCTCAACAAAGTCTGGTTTTGCCTGCAAATGTAGCCAATAGGGCCCTTCCCCAATTACTTCCCTTTTGGCGGATAAAATTCGATCTTAATGGACCAGATGCTAGTTACGTACTGCCAGCTGGAGAGCTTGTTGGAAATCATAGGTAAGGTAAGGTTTTCAAGACTGTATCTGCCGAACGAGGGCAGCTTAGTTGGTTGTGAGCCGCCTCCTGTGCGTTTCGAGCCCCGAACGCACAGGTTGCGAGGGTGGACAATCGACTTTCCATTGCAGGTGCCCCGCCTCCTGCTCGAGTATCCGGAGCTAAGCACCTGGAAATCATAGGTTACATAGCTGTGCCTGCCGACCAAGGGCAGCTTAGCTGAAGTCAAACAGGCTTGCAACCAAAACCAACAAGTTTATAAGTTTAATTTTGACCTTCAGCCAGGTAGTTTGACTGTTCAGGTTGCTGGTGAACACCAGCCATACAGAAAACATTCATAAGCCATGACATAAAACGAAAGAAATCATTAGTTTGTCTCTGGAAAAAATTGAAGACATCCTTGTAAGTGCTAGATTTGGTTTTCTAATTGAAACCAAGTGTGCCGATGATTCTCCTTTCTGAAAGAGAGCAGTTCGGTCACAGGACTTTTGGGCTGGCCTGACGCAGAGCGGAGTACTTGCCTGACCGTGAAGAGGTGTCTTCATAGACGTGGTATAGTTGTTACATGTCGACAAGTGATACAAAGCCAACACGGATCCAGCAGACAAAGAGAAAGTAAAGTCTGGACTGATTTCTTACCAATGACACAACTCGCAATATATACCAACTCTAGTCAATAATAGCCACACAAATGTATATGTGGTCGGCAGCATTACAAGTGGCTTCAGTCTAATCAACAAACGGTCCAAGTTAGAACCTCTCACACCGTGAGGCTCTCAAACAGTGTATAATAGCCACACAAGATTAAGTGGCACCATCTTCCATAAGTCCACAACAGAGTCTTCCCATATGTTAAGCATGTTGGGATATATATGTGTATACTATAGGTCTTGCGTACAGCTGCTCAAAGTATGTTGTCAATAGCACAAGCGATTGCCAATTTAGGCCCTTCATTTTGAGGTCTCAATTCATAGCTGATTAGTGTACAATTGTGCATATGATAAATTATATTGCACATGAATGCTCAGGTAGCATTTCACTTTCTTAGTGCGCAAGCAGGCGCATATATATGGTACAATATAGTACAACTGGGCGCAAGCTCAAGTAGCTTAAGCATAGTAACCTTTTGTCTTAGGCCTCCTCAATGCAAATGTGTGTCTTAGAAGGCAGGTGCTTTGTAATGTTTCGCTAAGTCATGATATCTAGATGCCATCCAGAGGGTGCAAGCAAGTTATGACCTCTCTTGGTGTGCATTTCCTCCTCAAATGTGATGCAAGATGTGCAAAGTCTTCCCTCCTTTCCTCTTAGACTTTGTGGTGTGTGATGCACAAAAACACAAATATTGTATTTACAATCCTCAGAATAAGCTTGGGAGAAACAAAATGCTCCAGTCTGATTGACAGTAATTTTGTGTGCCAGTGGTAAATCATGAAACAGGTCTGCAAACTGAAGCCTCAAAGAACATATTTGCATGCAAGGACACAGGAAAAGAGCGTGTTTTTGGTCTTGAATTGCTAACCACACTTATCACAGCCTGTGATCATGATGGTACCTGAGGTACCATCATGATGTTCCCAGCTTCTTGTCTCGACACGCAGCGTATGGGAATGTAACCTGAAACATGCCACATTGCGCAGTGTTTGCCTACCCAAATCCAGATGCAAAGATGTGCGCGTCTACTTGTAGTTAGTTTGTGCGCATAATGCATGGAATGAGCATGTATTTTAACGGCAGTCTTGCGGACCCTTTGTGAATGATGGCCGAGTTTTTGAAGATTATGCAAAGTGTTTGAGGTAGAAATTGACCTCCCACACCAAGAATGATGGTGTGAAATGGAACCTTTTAAGTTTTCAAGCGTCTTCATAGCGTCTTGTGCTGCTTGCTAGAGAACTCCAGTTGGTGTCCTCACAGTATTCGACCTCTATCAGATATAACTCCTCTCATTAACTTTGAGATTGTGAACTCTGCGCAATTCCCCTTGAGATTTAGCGTGCTGCACCAGTTGCAAGTGAGGAGCGGAAGGTGGTTCGGATTGAGTGGGTGAGTGAATACCAGAATGGCATCAGGGTGAGTTGAGGTTAGCCTGTCTCTGACAGATAAAACGGGCACCAAAAAGCCAGCTGGGTAAAGTCCTGTAAAAAAGACAAAAAAGAAAAGACAACGCCGACAAGGTAACCCCTGTTTGCGTGAAGTAAGGAAGAAGTTTACATCTGGTGCAAGCACCAGGCAAACCTCCACCATCAAACCAGGAAGAAGGTCATTAGTGAAGGTCGGGAGGGTTCTGGAAAGAGCCATGTGTTCTTTCCTTCGTTTTTTTCAACCTCCTACTTGTGTTTATGATCTTTGTTGCATATTGAATAGAATGAGTATTTAGATCGAGAGTAAATTTCTTTCTCTACACTTGTCTAGGCCAAGCTTATTGAGGGGTAATTCAGATGGCATTTATAGATGGTACCCATCATTCTAACCAGGATGGTATGTAGGCTTACTTTGTTGCATTGCTGTGCAGGGGCGTGTTTCAGTCTGATATGCTGCTCAGTTGCTCTTGCTAGTTGTTGCTCTGGTCGTGTGTCATCACAATATTTGACATCAATGAGTTGAACATCCCAGCGCAAAGGATGTATAGCCTGTATGTCTCTTTGATGGCTAATTTTTGTTTCAACTGGCAGCTGGCCTGGAGCAGGATCAAAGTTCATCTGCTGAAAGGTTTGGCGCCATGGCTACCATGGTAGCAGCCATTGGGGTAAAGTCCTGTTGGCCACATGTGCCGGCAAGACCAGACTTGGTTGAGCCATCCGTGTTTCACTTCCAATACCTGGAATAATGATGTTTCCTCCAAAATTGCCTTTGTTCAAGGTTTGGATGATGAGCCTGGAGCAATGTTAGGTCTTTTAGTCACCATGTTCTAAATTGAAGCATTCTAACAGCCAGAAAGCATATGGATTTGGCTGTCTGGCTGATGACACGACAGACAAGATGAACTAGTGGCTCTGCCGTAGAGGTGGGCCAATTTCTGAGTGTAAAGAGTACCCGTTCTAAATTTTATGACATTCCTTTTCTGTGATACATTTATTATTGTATCGTTTAAAAAGAATTGCTAGTTGTGAGATTCATGGCGGTCTCTTCCAATAGTTATAGTAACCTGAGTTGGTATTTGCATCTCCAAGTCTGTGATGCTAGCTCATGTGAGCTTTTAGTTTGTCCTTGATGTTTTGTAGTGATGCAAGGCTGTTTTAGTGGTAGTGTCATGATGACACTGATCAGTGTAGACCCACAGACGCCAGTCTGGAATCTTCATATTATTATTATTATATTTATTATAGTCTTAGATTATCATTTGTGAGCGCTGTGAGGTTAGGGGCCGTAGTGACAGATCTAGGATTCTTTGTGAAAGCTGAGTCATTCAATTTCTTCCGAAATGATCATGGTATTTTTATTACTTTTGACGCGTTCTGAGTGGATGGACGTGGGCAGGGCTGAAAAATTGCCTCGGGTATGGCATAAGACAAGGCTGCACACCACCTTGGTTTCTCATCAAATAGCATGTGATGTGCTTCAACCATATAACAAAATTTCAAGATCCCATTCAGGAGCTGGAGAGCTTGCATTGTTTCCAATCCAGAAATATTGTCTGCGACAGCTATCCTATAGGTCACTGATGCCTGAGGAATAGTGTCCAAGATAGTACAATGCTCTGGATACTTTTTAAGAATCTGCATGAAAGCATTTGTATTAAGGCCCTTCCAATTTGGCACTTTCAGTGGAGAGAGATGTGTAGATTGCATGACGAGCCATATTAGGCATGACACTATCGTCGTAGAGAGGGTGGCATACCGAGAAGCCTGTAAACTTAGTAGCTAAAGGATCGAAGTTGGATCCAAAAACCATATATGTTTTCCCCTTGCTCCACACCTCATTAAATGTGGAGCCATAGCTTGAATCAAATGCTTTTCTGTCCTTGGTCATCATAGCCCATGCTTGAAGTGCTTGAAGTATGTGGTCAGATAAGGCTCGCATGTGTAAGTCTTTACCTTTTTGACTTATTTGTTTATGGACCTTCTGAGGTGCATTCCTTCTTGTAAGATAGGAGACTAATTCAGAGTTTAGGTCTTTGGGCGGAGGTATGACTTGATTGTGATAACCTGAATCTCTTGCATGGTGGAAGGCATTTGCGAGATTTATGTATAGCTTAGTACTCAGCATACCAACACATGTTCCATCAGGGGTGTATATACAAGCCCTTGTAGCGTCTGAGACTTGTGGAAGAGTGGCACTGTAGTGATTATAGGAATCTCTGTATCAATGCGGTGAGCTTTTGTCCTTGCCAGCTTTACTTGAGTAATTTGGTTGATCTCTCTGATCCATACTTCGCATTTCCCAGTTGGTTAAATATCCATTTCTGGTTTAGTAGGCTGCATATCAAAGACAGCTTTTTGTCTGATCGTATCTCCTTGTGTTGTTTTCCAAGTATTTAAAGGATCTGGATGAAGGCCGAAGCCTTGGGCATTCCAGGATATCATAGCTTGTATCTTTTAGTGCTTGTACTTGGGATTCATATTCAGAAAACCTTCTTTTGAGGCTCTTCCATTCATTTAATAGTTCTTCTGGCTCTCAAGTCGGAGCCCAGATTATTTCTATTATTGCTCTGAAAAGTTATTTCTCTCCTTTTTTGGGGTAGGGGTCAGGTGGCTACAAACAGGACATGCCCAATCATTGTTTGCTATGATACCATGACATTGGGCATCAGTATAGCATTCTAGGTCCAAGAGGCACGGCCAATGGTATAAGAAAAGAAAAGAAAAGAAAAGAAAAGAAAAGAAAAGAAAAGAAAAGAAAAGAAAAGAAACTACGCAAGCAGCTCCTCACATCAATTAAGGAAAAGGGGCCACTTGGGAAGAAAAGCCCCTTCACCAGAAAAGAAAAGGGGGGGTCAGTGAGGATCAGGAGGGTTGTGGGCAGACAAGCCAGAAGACCTCTCCTGATTGGTTTGAAGGTGGGGAGAACGCTCAAGAAAACGTCTGGTCTGAACAAGCTTATGAGCATAGTGCACAGAATGAGCATGGAGTTTGAGAGCAAGTTTC
>LKMJ01007226.1_pt1 | contig 10461 bp, 11 predicted proteins | sample 643391 | NCBI WGS metagenome assembly LKMJ01 (sample SAMN04112250, study PRJNA286221) | soda lake metagenome | biome: soda lake; feature: Kulunda Steppe; material: water; isolation source: sample PL-Br10 brine of Picturesque Lake | place: Russia: Kulunda steppe | collected 2010-07
GTGGTTTCATGAGCGTCGATACCTGCTCGAGCCGGAGAAACGGTCGAAAAACCGTGTGAACGAATACTTTCGTCGGGCGCTGGCCACGACGACCACTCAGTCATCGACCTACGATGAAGTCGTGGGCTTCGGTCTCGAATACGTGTGAGCCGACAGCAATGCCCGCCAGGGTATTCGCCGCCGACTCTATGCGACCGGTCGTTCGCTTCGAGAAACACAACCGATTCTTTGTTCGATTGACGTAGAAAAGCCTCAGTAGACAATCTAGAACCGGGTTTATCCACAGGCCAATAGCAACCCAGACCTACCGATGGCGAAGCCGTCGAGCGGCATCTTTTATCAGATAGTTATTAATATAAACAGCATCTGGTCTTGGGTTTTTACTGCAATTCTCTTCGGCTCGCGATTGATTTCTGATACCGAGGTCTTCTGACGACGAGACACCGATCCAGCTGCTGGGTTCCTGCATCGATTGACCGAAAAACACGATCTCTCCGAGGCTGTGTTATCGTCGATGGGTACAGCAATCTGACTGCCCTATTCGATAGGGTTGAGCAGTCATCGCAACCATTTAGACCGAAATCTGATCGAAAAATGGTTTCACACGCTGAAGATTCGAGTGGATCGCTACCACACTACGTGAGTATGCGGTCGGGCAGGTGTCAGCCACTTGCTTGTAAGTTTTTTACACTACTATAGCCATAATTGGCCAAATTAATCACTTAACTGGTAGAATCTGACGGAGTCCTAAACCAGGTGATTCTCCGAATCGGATCGTATCCTCATTGCAAAAATACATCGCCAGTGTTCTGTCCGGTCACATCAGTTCGAAGACGTGAATCGGCCAGTCCTCCTCGTAGGACAGGTCGAATTCAGGATCAATACCGACTGTCTCGGGATCACGGACCTGGAGTTCGACGCGGTCGCCGATGGATACCTCCTCGAGCGGCGTCTCGACGCGACCGGTAAGCCGCGCAGAGGAGTCAAGTTCGACCACCGCAACGGTGATCGGTGCCAGATGTGCGAACGCCGACGGGGGGCGGTTGACCGACGTGTACGAAATAACCTCGCCGGACCGGGGCTGTTCCTCGATCGTAACTGCCCGGCTACCACAGCCGTAACAGGCCGGCCGGGGCGGGAGCATGTGTTGGTCACACTCCGTACACCTGGCGGCTACCAGTCGGTCTTCCGCCAACGCGTCGAAGAAGCCGGGGAGCGTGAACGGCGAGTCGGCGGTGATGTCTTCCGGTACGAGCGGTCCCGTCGTCGTGGAATCGGTGTCTGTCATCGGTGAATTACTCTCTTCGGTCATTGTGCAGTCAGAACGTGGGCCACGGTATGGGCATCCGCGACGCCGCCTTCGTTGATGAGCAGCGCGGTGTCGACGTCGGCAACTTGCCGTTCTCCGGCCCGTCCGGTGAGCTGTTCGTAGGCTTCGACCGCCTGCAACAGTCCGGTCGCCCCGATCGGGTGCCCACGGGCCTTCAGTCCGCCGCTGGTGTTGATCCGGACGTCAGTCCAGCCCGCCGACCGATCGCTGGGGTCCTCGACGGTCTCGATTCCGCGTCCCTTGGGTGCGAAATCGACGGCCTCGGCCAGCAGTGCCTCGCAGACGGTGAAAGCGTCGTGGACTTCCGCAATGTCGATGTCGGAAGCGTCGACGCTGGCGTCTTCGTAGGCGGTCGTGGCAGCGACGTTCGCACCCTCGACGTACGTGAGGTCCCGTTCGGCGACCGCGAGGTTGTTGGCAGCCGAACCAACGCCCGCCACCCGGACCGCATCCTCGCGATCCAGCAGATCGCTCGCGACCTCGTCGCTCGCGACGACAACGGCTGCGGCACCGTCGGTAACCGGCGCACAGTCGTAAAGCTTCAACGGCGAGGCGACGTCGGCAGAGTCCATCACGGTTTCGACATCAACCGCCTCCTGGAACATCGCCCGGGGATTAGACGCCGCGTTCCGGTGGTTCTTCACGGCGATCCTGGCCAGGTCTCGTTCCGTCGCGTCGGTTTCGTGAAGGTATCGCCGCGCGAGCAGGGCGTACGTGGCGGGCGCGGTGATCCCGGACCGCTGTTCTAAGGCCCGCTCGAAGGCGGCACCGAGCGCGTTCGTGGCACCTTCGGTCCCGCCGGCGGTCATTTTCTCGACGCCACAGGCCAACACCGCGTCGTGGACGCCCGCCCGAACGTCCCGTACTGCGTTCTTGAGCGCGAGCGCACCAGCGGCCGCACACGCCTCGACACGTTCTGCGGGGACGTTCCGCAGGCCGGCCCATTCAGCCATGAGTGTTCCCTGCATGATCTGATTCTCGTACCGTTCGGACTGGGCGCCGACGTACAGTCCGTCGACGACATCGGCCGGGTCCGGCAATTCCTCGAACGCCTCGGCCAGTGCCTTCGAAAACAAGTCGCGGCCAGGTAGGTCTGTCCTGCCCAACGGTGAGGCACCGACTGCGATGATATGAGCTGTGGGCATCTTCTGTATATCGTCAACCATTAGTATTAAAAGTTCGGCCGCGAAGCCGTCAGAATTTGACTCCGGTCGTCGCGACCGCTCGGAAGTTGGTGGTCTCAATCCGTCATATGCTCGACCGAGAGGAGGTGTATGATAATGCGTTTCAATTCCGACTATGGTTGCTTGATAGCTCAGCCACTTGCGATCCGTTACCCTAAGCCCGACGCCTTCAGGCTTTCATCCGTGATCTCAACTGGATTCAATCGTGCCGTTGAGAACCTTCGCACTGGTCAACACTGGATCCCAGGTCGGACTGTACGCCGGTGCGTACGCGAAGTCAAACTGTTCCAGTTCCCCGACGGTAACTTCGGTGTGGAGCGCCGCGGCAACGGAGTTGATCCGCTGGGCCACACCTTCCTCGCCGACCATGCTCGCGCCAAGAAGGCGGCCACTATTTTCGTCGGCAACAAGGGTTACTGTGAGTTCTGAGCCTCCCGGATAGTAGTGTGCTCGCGAGGGTAACTCCAGCGTTTTGCATACCGGATCGAATCCAGCTTCGGCCGCACGTTCCGGATCGACGATTCCGGTTCTAGCCACCTCGAGGTCGAACGCTTTCAGGGTGGCCGTCCCCGCGATCGGGCCGGTTCGTGTTCGTTTCCCGGCAAGCGTCATTCCGATCGCCCGTCCGTGTCTATTGGCGGTTAGGGCGAGCGGGATATGGTCCGGCTCGCCGGTGACGACGTGAGTCCCCTCCGCGCAGTCGCCCGCTGCATAGACGTTGTCCACGTTCGTCTCCCCGTATCTATCGGTGGCAATCGCTCCAGACGGCCCGAGATCGATGCCGGCTTGTTCAGCGAGTTCAGTCCGCGGATCGACCCCTGCCCCCATGAGGACGAGATCGACCGTGAAGGTATTGTCAGGCGTTTCCACGCCGACAACTCGTCCGTTATCATCCTGAAACGCTTCCACGGGCGTCTCGAGATGTACGTCAACACCCTTTTCGCGCAGGTGGTCTTCGACGACGCGCGCGGTCGGTTCCCCGAACGGATTCAGCACGTGTGGCAACATTTCGAAGAGGTGAACGTCGAGCCCTCGTTCGTGGAACGCTTCTGCCATCTCGACGCCGATATAGCCGCCGCCGACGATCCCGACAGCTTCTGGTTCGATTCGCTCCCCGTCGTGTTCGAGTCCATCCTCGAGGACCTGTTTGACCTGCCGTCCGGCATTCATTGATTGTAACGTGAACACGCCGGTAAGATCGATCCCCTCGATCGGGGGCGTAAGCGGACCTGCGCCCGTCGAGATCAAGAGGTTGTCGTAGCGAAGTTCGAACGTTTCACCGTTCGACTCGGCAGTAACGGTTCGTTCATCAGTGTCGATCGCGGTCGCTTCGGTACTGGTCCGCAAGTCGATATCTCGCTCGTTTCTGAACTCCTCCGGTTCCATGACAACCAGATCTTCCAGACTGTCGATTTCACCCTTCACGTAGTACGGGAGTCCACAGGCCCCGTAGGAAACCCACTCCCCGCGTTCGAGGACGATCACTTCGTGATCCGGATCCTCACGCTTGAGTTTGCTTGCTGCACTCAGTCCTGCTGCATCGCCGCCAATAATGATGGTCGAAACCATGTTGGTAACTCGCACATGTGTGTTTGATCACTCATTATTTATATCTACTGTCCGGTCCTGGTGTAGTGGCCGGTGAGTAAATCCATAAATCCGGAACACAGGGGAACTTATAATGTTCAGTGTTACACTGTGTCAAATATGGCATTCGTAAAATCGGTACAGAATGTGGGTAAACGGGTTGCTGTTGCGTTTCTGGCCGTCCTGGTGTTTGCGTTCGCTATCTTCTCGTTCCTTCAAGGACTGCTCTTGTTTTCGATTGTCCTGCACCTGGTGGGATTTGTACTCACGGTATACATTGCAAACGAGAGTGCCCCCCGCGATGGGTTCTGATGGCCTTCCCAGTCTACGTGTTTACTGAGATGGCCAGTGGGGATTCAATCCATCATCATCATCGTCATCGGCCGCTCGGCGGTGACTAGTACCTCCTGGGTGACGCTCCCGAAGATGGCTTGTTTGCGGTAGGATTGTTCGGCCACTGATGATGTCATCGACCACGACTGAAGTCGTAGGCTTCTGCCTCGAATATGTGTGATCGACGTCGTTGGACTGGGAAAGATTGACGAGCTTTTCAGCTGCGTCCCGACCCCTTCCTATAGTCGAGATAGCTGAACACAGCGAGCATGATCCAGCCGGCAGCGATGAAGCCTGTGACCTGGTTTTGCTGTGAGGCAGCGACGGCCGCGGTTCCCAGACCGATGAGTAGCCAGACGAGCGTGCCGTAACGAGTGCCGTATACGTTCATAATTGTGAGATGCGCGGATTACCAGGGCTGGATTCCCCAGTAGAGGATTGGGAGCATGAGCAAGGCGAGGATGATAAGCGGTACTGCACTGGTGAACCGCTCCTCACCGCTCTCCGGGTAACCGTGCATCTCGTTGATGAGTGCCCTGTTGTCTTCAGGGTCGACTTTGAGGGAAGGGATATTCTCCGCAACGAGTGAAACGCCGACAAGCGTGATGATCGATACCGGGAAGCCGATCATGATCGCGTCAATACCGAGATCAGCGGTCAAACCCTCTCCTCCCGCACCGATACCCGTGAAGACGTGAGGTGAGAGGATAAGGATCACAAAGAATCCGATGACACTCGATGTGATCGCTCCGTACCGGTTGACGCGGGCTGACCAGACACCGAGAACGATGACTGGAGTGATTGCAGCCGCACTGATGGCGAACGCCCACAGGATACTGACGACGAGGAATGCAGGTGGATTCAAAGCGATTAGAACGATCAAGAGCGCGGCTCCGACCACGGAGGCGTAGCCGAACCGTGTCTTGCGGTCTTCGGTGATGTTGAGGTCGAAGGCTTCGATGATGTCGTTCGCGACGGCAGCACTGATCGCGAGCATGTGTCCACTCACGGTCGAGAGACCGCCTGCGATCGCGCCGGCGACGACGAATCCCGTTATTGCGTCGTCGTTGAATGCGAAGTTGAGATAGAAGATCATCTTGTCGTAGTCAGCCTCGTCCATTGTGATACCCTGTGTCTCCATCCACATGACACCGGCAAATGCAACAGAGTAAATCGTCGCGAATATGAGCCCATTCACGACAATAAACCAGAGGCCAGTCTGTTGAGCGGATTTGACGTTCCGACTCGTGAGAATACGCTGGGCAAGATGTGGCATCCCGATCGGACCGAGTGCCATTGCCAGGAACATCGCGAAGTACCAGCGGGTATCGTAGGTCATATCGAAAAAGTCAGGGGTGAATTCCATCATCTCTCCGGTCAGGTTCCCGTACCCCAGCGGTGGGAAATACCAGCCGCTCGCCCCAAGATCTTGCAGAATGAGCATCATCGGGAAGAATGCGGCTGCGAACATAAGCCAGAACTGCAAAGCAGCGTTGTATGAGACACCCCACATCCCGGCTATGACGACGTACCCAGTGACCAGTAATGCGATGGTAAAGAGTGAGAGGGTGTAATCCCACCCGAACAGGATCTCGGTAATCTGTGCGAGCCCGATGAACTGGCCGAGCGCGTACATCACCATCACGAACACGATGAGGAACGCCATGATGGTAGACATCGTATTTCCGTACCGATTCTTACAGAACGTCGCTGGCGTATACGAGCCTAGTCGTCGGAGCGTCTGACCGTAGAGGATCACGACCAACGGAACCGACAACATGAAATTCGCCCACATCGCGAGGAAAGGCATCTGGACCGTGAGTATGAGAGCGGTAACTCCCATGAACGTCGCCAGACTCTCCCAAGTTGCAGCGATTGCCGCTCCGTTGATGAACGGACCGATCGATCGGCCGGCGACCATGTAGTCGTCCGTACCCTGGATCTTCCGTTTCATATACCAGCTGATCCCGTAGTAAGCGACGAAGGTTACGCTGATCAGGATTATCGGAATCAACAACTCTTCGAAAACCTCCTGGAACTCGTAACCAACCTGCAGTACCCCAGCAGTGGACAGCGGGTCCGTCTCAATCATCTTCATCACCTCCAACTTCGGTGGTTACGGCCGGTTCCCCCGCGCCAACTTCTTTTTCGGCAGTAGTTTTCATCTCGTCTTTTTCCGGCTGTACCCGTAGCGTGATGAATTTGAAGTACCCCCAGTAGACGACGAACATCGCGAACGGAGCTCCTGCTACGAACCAGAAGTAATGGAACGGAAACCCGAGCACACTGAAATCGGGTACTCCGAACAGTGTGAACCATATACCGGCGTGTACCAGCGATACGATTAGGGCTACAGCACCTAACGTTGCAAGTGCTTCTTTAACATGTGTCCGCATACCATACACAGATATTTCCACGTATTAATAATTATTGATTTGTTCAACGTGCGTCAGCCTTAGCGTGAAGGAAGCCGCCGACCTAGATTGAGTCGGTGACTCAAGAATGCTCTACCCCTGGTGGAACAAGCGCGCAAGTAGAAAGTATCTACGCGTGAGGACACGCTGACGGTGTGGCGTTTCTGTAGCTACAAGTGTCGCTCGGATCGGCAAAAAACGGCTCACTCGTTGCTCTCTCGATACCGAGCTTGGCGCTAATCGCTCATCAAAATCGTCACCGGTTGCCGTGCGTTGAGCAACACCGACTGTGCAATACTTCCGAAGAGAAGCTTTCCGGTGGGACTCTTCTTCCGACCACAAATGATGATGTGATCGCCGCCAACGTCGTCAGCGACGTCCATGATCTGATCGGTCACGTCACCCTCTTCGAGTCGCATCTCGGTGTCGACGCCGTACTCGGTGAGCAGTTCGATGGCGGTAATCACACTCTCTGGAACCTCCGCGTCGTCCAGTTCGCTTCGTTCGAGTGTCTCGAACTCCTGTAGCCACGGTTGTTTCACCGATTCGGAGACGTTGAGTACGACGGCCTGTACCTCGCTTTCGTCCCCGGGGAGGGATTTGACGACGTCGACAGCTCGTGTTGCACGGTCTACGCTCTCGTCAACCGGCATGATGACGGTATGCATGGTTTTGTGTTGGCTCCTGTCCTTTTAATTATTATGACTGTTGTTACCAGCCAACTCGTACAGTGTTAGCGTATGCGTTGCGCGGGCAAGGTATGCTGCGGAAGATGTCCCGGACCCTCCCCTCGGCTGAAGGAGTCCGGATTCACGAGACCATCACGACCATGTTGGCCCGTGGAAACGGCAAGGACTCGGTCAGCCTGGACAGCTCCAGTCTATCCTCGGTGGGCAAGAACTCAGATCAGGGAGAGGGGATCGCTGGGCAGTGAATCCTGGTCACGGTATCCAACAATCCGAGAGAAAGAATTTTATATTTCACAGTTACATCTTGGCATGCTATGCATCAACAAATGACGACGCTCGACTTCCTCGACAGGGGTGTCGACGTCTACAGCGACGCCGTCGCCGTAGTCGCCCACGACGGCACCGAGTACACCTACGCCGAGTTCGGCGAGCGGGTCGACCGCGCGGCGGCGGCGCTCTCGGATCTCGGCATCGAGAAGGGCGACCGGGTGGCGCTGCTCTCGCCAAACACACACTGGTTTCTGGAGACGCTGTTCGCAATCAACGTCCTCGGGGCTATTTCAGTTCCACTCAACTACCGGCTCATCCCCGAGGACTACGAGTACATCCTCGAGGACTGCGGGGCCCGGGCAGTCATCGCCGACCACGAGTACGCCGAGAAGGTCGAGACGATCCGTGGCCAGGTCCCCGCCACGACGTTCGTCGCCAACCCGGCTGACCGCGTTAACGGCGACTGGCGCGACTACGAGTCACTCCTGGAGGGGGCCGACCCTGGCGAGGTCGAGCGCGCGGACATCTCCGAGAACGACCCCGCGACGATCAACTACACGAGCGGGACAACCGGCGACCCAAAGGGCGTGGTCCGGACCCACCGGACCGAACACTACCACGCGCTGATCACCGCCCACCACACCGAAATCACCGATGACGACGCCTACCTCTGGACGCTCCCGATGTTCCACGTCAACGGCTGGGGCTACCCCTACGTCATCACGGGTGTCGGCGGGAAACACGTCTGCCAGCGCCACTTCGACGCTGCCGGCGTCTTCGAGCGCATCCACAACCACGACGTAACCTACCTCTGTGGCGCGCCGACGGTGCTGGACAGCCTCATCGACCACTACCAGAACACCGGCGTCGCCGCCACGGGCGAGAAGCCAGTCAGGATCGCCACCGCCGCCAGCCCACCGCCCGAGTCGACGATCAGGACAGTCGAGGACGAACTCGGCTGGAACATTTTGCACGTCTACGGGCTGACCGAGACCGGCCCACTAGTCACGACGAGCAACTCGCCGCGACGGATCGAGAGCGAAGGTCGCTTCGAGATCAAGACCCGCCAGGGCCATGCCATGCTCGGGACTAAACTCCGCGTCGTCGACGAGGACGGTGAGGACGTCCCTGCCGACGACGAGACGATGGGCGAGATCGTCGTCCGGGGCAACCAGGTCATGGACCGCTACTGGAACAAGCCCGAGCAGACCCGCGAGGCGTTCAACGATCGCATCGACGGGTGGTTCCACACCGGCGACTTCGCCACTATCGACGAACGCGGGATGATCTCGATCAAGGACCGCAAGAAGGATGTCATCATCAGCGGCGGCGAGAACATCTCCAGCGTCGAGGTCGAGGACGCCCTCTACGACCACCCCGACCTCGAGCGCGTCGCCGTGATCGGCGTCCCCCACGAGAAGTGGGGCGAGACGCCCAAGGCAATCGTCGTGACCGCCAGCGGCGCCGACCTCACCGAGGAAGGGGTTATCGAGTTCGCCCGCGACAACCTCGCGCACTACAAGTGCCCCACCATCGTCGAGTTCGTCGACGACCTCCCTGAGACCTCCACGGGTAAGATCCGCAAGGTCGAACTCCGAGAGTCCCACGCCAACCCCGTCAGCTGACTCCGTCCATTCCGGTTCCGTTGTCGTCATCGCTCGACCGAACACTCGGCTCTGCACGAGTATAAGTGCGGACGATAGAGACGCTGAATAATCTCTTTTCGACCGTTTTGGACGACCCCTACCCGTTCATTGTCTCGCTACAACCGTCGTTTCTGCCTACGGACCAGATCAGTGTTCTCTGTCGGAAGTATCACCACAGACACCAGCAGAAACCACCACCCTCGGCATCTCTGTCGTTCCCCGCCGAGGTTGACACAACCATCTGCTCCCTTGGCGCCCGCCAGCTCGAATTTGCAGCATGCAAAAGACTATGTGGGGGCAGTAACGTATGAACTATCATGGCAAACAACACGAACTCGGGGGGTTCAAGGACGATTGCGGCGGTGGACAAAAGTTGTGCCATCCTCGATGGGCTCCACGAACTCCGAGGTGCGACGCTGACAGAACTCGCAGACCACCTGGGGTTAACGCCCGGAACAGTCCACCCGCACCTAGTTACGCTCCACGAGAACCAGTTAGTGGCCAAGAAAAACGGCACCTACTATCCTGGCTTCAAGTTTTTGCGAGTCGGAGAAACCCGTCGACGGGAGAATATCCTCTACAAACACGCATCGAATAAAATTGAAGATCTCGCCGAAGTCACAAACACCCGGGTGCAGATCTACGTCGAGGAGTTCGGCGTAGCAACCTGTATCGACCAGAGAGGCAGCTCCAACAGCATTCTTCCACTCGATAAAGTAGGTGACCAGGTACATCTCCACGCCATCGCCGCCGGCAAGGCGATGTTCGCCGAATTCGCCGACGATCGCGTCAAAAAGATCGTTGAGCAACACGGCCTGCCAGCGTACACCGAGAACACCATCGTCGACGAAGCGGAACTCTACGACGAATTATCGGAAGTATCCGAACAGGGGTACGCGATTAACGACGAGGAATATATTGAGGGACTGTCGGCAATTGGAGCTGCGATTACGGCCGAGAACGGGGACATCGTCGGAGCGGTATCCGTCGCTTTCCCTGCCAGTAAGA
>LKMJ01007228.1_pt1 | contig 10458 bp, 9 predicted proteins | sample 643391 | NCBI WGS metagenome assembly LKMJ01 (sample SAMN04112250, study PRJNA286221) | soda lake metagenome | biome: soda lake; feature: Kulunda Steppe; material: water; isolation source: sample PL-Br10 brine of Picturesque Lake | place: Russia: Kulunda steppe | collected 2010-07
GAGCCGCAGGGCCTCCTCGGCGTACCGGCCGAGCTGTTCGGGCTGGGCGAGGTAGTCGTCGGCGAGGTCGGGATCGAACCGGTAGAGGTCGCTCCAGTCGACGTACAACGAGCGCTGCTCGTTCGGATACCGCTGGGCGAGACGCTTGATCTCGCCGTCGTAGTAGCTCCGGAAGAACTCCTCGAAGGCATCGACGAGCTCGGAGGTTTCCGCCTGGGCCATCGATCGACTCTAGGTCGACGATACGGCATAAAGGGTGGCAAAGCCGGGTGGAACTGGTCGGGGCGAACATCGCCTGGGGACCGATCGGCGACCGCCACCGTTTGGCCGCCGATCGATCGCGTCACAGTCACGACACCGGCCGAACCGTGATCACTCCGAAAAGAGGCTCTCGGGGAGGTACGCGGAGACGACCCAGTTGGGGGCGTCGACGACCTCGTTGATCTTCAGGTCGACCGCGGCCGAACAGAGGATGTACGCCTCCTCGCGGGTGAGCCCGCGCTCGGCAGACAGGTGGTCGATCATCGATCGAATGGCCGACTTCGTCGCCGCCATCAGGTCGTCCTCGACGCCCGAGGTGGCGTACATCCGCTCGTCGCGGCCGGACGGGGTGAACGGGCCATCCGTCTCGAACTGCGGCTGTTCGATCTTCAGGTTCCGACGAACGTCGAACCGGACGGTCACCGACATCGGTGCTTCGATGCCGGTCACACAGACCTCGCCGTCGCCCTGTGCGGCGTGACAGTCGCCGATGCTGAACAGCGCGCTCTCGACCCCGACGGGCAGGTACAGCGTCGAGCCGGCCGTGAGGTGTTTGATGTCCACGTTGCCGCCGACCTGTCGTGGGGGCGTCGTCTCGTGATGGCCTGCCGATCCGGGCACGACGCCGATACAGCCGGGAAACGGCGCTATCGGCACCTCGATGTCGTCCACGAACTCGGCGATATCGTCGCGGAGCTCCCAGACGTGGAGCCCGGCCCGATCGAACTCCTCGGGTAGCAGCCCCTTCCCCCGGTCGCCATCGTAAAAGTACGTGACCCCGTATCCTCGGTGGTCGAACGCCAGGAGGTCGACCTGTAACACGTCGCCGGGCTCGGCCCCCTCGACGGCGACGGGACCGGTGAGCGGATGACCGCGGAACGTCATCGATCGGAGTTCCTCGACGGTCGCTCCCGGTCCGAGCTGTCCGTCCGTCGCATCTCGACAGTCGAACCGGACCACATCGCCGGGCTCGACGGTCAGCCGTGGATCGCGGTCGTTACTCCAGTCGTAGTGGACGTTCGCATCGTCGCCGCTCAGTCGGTAATCCGCGGTGGGTTGCTCTCGGCTCACTGTTCCGTCCCTCGAGACCGATCGTGATCAACGGTCCGGTCGGTGCCGTTCGACGGTCCGAGCGACGGCGAACAGCTCGTCGTCGCCGCCCGTTTCGGCGATGAGCTGAACGCCGACGGGAAGCCCATCGATTCGGCCACAGGGCAGGGTGACCGCGGGAACGCCGGCCAGGTTCGCCGGGCGCGTGTTGTACGCCAGCGGTACGTCGTAGTCGTCTTCGCCCGTGGAGTAGCTGTCGGCGGTCCACTCGCCGATCTCCGGTGCCGTCACGGGCGTCGTCGGTGCGAGAAGTACGTCGTGATCCGACAGGGTCGTCTCGAAGCTGTCCCCGAGCCGATCGGCCGCGTTTCGTGCTCGAACGTACGTGTGGCCACCCTCCTCGAGGAGCTTCGTGCCGACGATCGCCTTCCGGCGGGCCACGTCCCCGAGCTCGTCGCCACGGTGGGAGAGCGCCGCCGCGGCGGCGTCCTGCCAGACCACGTCGAGTGTGACCCGTCTCCGGACGGGCACGAGGGACGACCGGAGGGTGTCGGCGAACTCGGCGTTGGTTATCGCGTTCCAGACGCGAACACAGCCTTCTATTTCGGGGATCGACACCTCCTCGACGGTCGCGCCGTCGGCTTCGAGGTCGGAGGCGACGGCCCGGACGTGTGTCTCTATCGCGTCCTCGACGTGATCGTCGAACAGCTCGATCGGAAGTCCGAACGATAGCTCCCCGACCGCCGGCGGATCGGCGACCGCACCCTCGGCCGATCCGTCGAGGTAGGCACCGTGTGCGGAGGACGGATCTCCCGGATCCGGACCGGCGATGACGTCGAAGACGCGGGCGGCCGTCCGAACGTCCCGCGCGATGGGACCGACGTGATCGAGGGTGTACGCCATCTCGACCATCCCCGTCCGTGGGACTGCTCCCCAGCTCGGCTTGAATCCGACGATTCCACAGAAGGCGGCCGGAATCCGGACGGAGCCGCCGGTGTCGGATCCGAGCGCGGCATCGACACGCTCGGCGCCGACCGCGGCGGCACTGCCTGAGGACGAGCCACCCGAGACGTGGTCCGGCTCCGTGGGGTTCGATACGGGACCGAACCCGCTGGTCTCGCTCGTCGGGCCGTACGCCAGTTCGTCCATGTTCGTCTTGCCGACGATCGTCGCCCCGGCCGACAGCAGACGCGCCACGACTGTCGCGTGACGGGCCGGGATCGCCGACTCGAAGACTCGGGATCCACAGGTCATCGGAGCGCCCGCGACGGCGACGTTGTCCTTAACCGCGACGTCAAGATCCGACAGCGGTCCGTCCGTCTCCGGGTGGCCAAACAGGCTGGTAAATGCGTTCAGCGGATCGGTGTCGACGGCAGGATCGAAGCGGACGTCCCAGACGGGATCGTCGTGTCTCCGTGGCGTCGCGAGCCCGGCAAGCTCTGCGTATCCTCTACCCTCCTGGGCGATCGCCTCCGCGTACCGTTTCGCCTCGGCTGTCCCGACAGTAAAGCCGAGGTCGGCGCCGATCGATCGAACGCGGTCGGCCGACAGCTCGGTCATCGCCACCGCCGCCGTTCGCGGGGCGTTCGTCTCGACTCACGGCCGACCGGTGGTCGAACGTCCGTCATCACCTCAGGTAGCTATCCTCGAGATGTTATAGCTTGGCAAGCCGGAACCGATCCCCTACAACCGCTCGATTGACCGGCCGATCCGGAACAGCGACCGCTCGTCAAAAAACGAGCCGACGAGTTGGATGCCGACCGGGATGCCGTCGATCCGACCACAGGGGACCGACAGCGCCGGATGGTGGGTGTGATCGAACGTCGCGGTGTTTCGGTGGTTCTCGACGATACGGTCGAGGCGGTCTCGTCGACTCAATGACTCGTCCCGTTCGTACGGCCCCATCGGAACCGTGGGCATCGCGAGGGCGTCCAAATCCGAAAGCAGCCGGTCGTACGCCCGCCGCAGGCCGAGAATCGCGTTCTTACACTCCGCGTACGGCTCGACCCCGTGGTTCTCGCGGAGGTATTCCCCCAGCAGCAGGGACTGTTTGGCCGTCGCCGGCAGCTCCTCGGCCCGGGACCCCATCCGTGATCGGCTCTCGCGGACGAGCTCCGTCCAGTACCAGCCGTCCTGGTGGGTCGGTACTCCGTTCTCGAGGACGGTCCGATGGCCGCCCTGGGTCTCAAGTGGGCCGATCAACGAAAGCACCTCGCGGTGATCCGGGATGGAGACGCGCTCCACTGTCGCGCCTCGGTCGGCCAGATCGTCGACGGTCGAACGGACCGTCTCGTCGATCGTTCCGTCGCTGGCCGCCCAGCCGAACCCCTCCTCCAGTACTCCGATCCGAAAATCCCCGGGGTCGGCGTCGAGGTCCGCCGCGTACTCTTCGCCGGCCACGCCGCGTGGCTGGCGCGGGTCGAGGCGGATCCCATTCCGCTCGTCCTCGCCCGCGATGGCCGACAGCACGCGTGCGGTCGTCTCGACGTTCCGTGCCATCGGTCCGACGTGATCGATCGTCGGGTCCAGGGGGTAGATGCCCGTGTACGGAACGAGGCCGTGGGTGGGTTTGAGACCGACGATGCCACACCACGCCGACGGGATCCGTATCGAACCACCCTGATCCGTCCCAATCGCTGCCTCACAGTCGCCCACGGCGACGGCCGCCGCGGAGCCGGAAGATGAGCCACCGGCGAGAACCGACCGATCGTGGGGGTTCGGAACGGTCCCGAAGTCGGAGATGTCACTTGACCCCGACCAGGCGAACGCCTCCATGTTCGTTTTGCCGACGATCGTCGCACCTGCAGCGAGCAACCGTCTGACGACGGTGGCGTCGAACGACGGCTCGAAGTCCCGCAGGAACGTCGAACCACACGTCATCGGATAGCCTGCCATCGCGACGCTGTCTTTCAACCCGATCCGGATCGTCGAGAGCGGCCCATCGCCGCCGTCGACGGTAAACCGGGTGATCCACGCGTCGAGTTCGTCGTCTCCTGGCCGACCGGGCGGACGTTCGACGTCCGCACGTCCCGGCGCCGGAAACGACGGTGGCCGGTACTCGTCGATTGCGGTCGCCGCCTCGTCGACGATCTCGGCGAAGTCGGCACGCTCGGCCACCGACAGCGAAATGCCGAGACGGTCGGCGAGCACCTCTATCCTCGCCTCAGCTTCCTCTGGATCGGACATCGATACAACAGCTCCCGGGACGGATATCAACCTTTGCACGTTCCCGTCGAGGCCGTGTCCTCGAACGTCGAGACCGTGTCCTTGGGTGGGATCGTGTGGACGCCTGGGCGAAATCGTGTGGGCGTTCCGTTCTACTGACGGAACGATTAACGATTTACCTTCCAGACCAAACAGATAAAACTATTATCGTGGATATAATTTATATCTGTGAATCGAAGACGCGGAGACGGTTTTGCTTGGAAAGATTCAAATAGCGTCGAATGTCACGAGTATTCATGCCACGAGAAAACACGGCTCGGGATGGCACGGATCAACGCCGGAGACGGCTGCTCGCGACACTCGGGGCCGGGACCGCCGGTGCCGTCGCCGGCTGTCTCGGAAACGGTGACGACGATGACGACGTCGGCGACGACGCCGACGACGGAGACGACGAGGACCGCGACTTCGATACGCTCCGGGTCGGCGCGTACGGCCCACTCACCGGTCCGGTCGCCAACATCGGCGAGGCCAAACAGACCGGCTGGGACGTGGTGGCCGAACTCGTAAACGAGGATGGAGGTGTCGCCGGCGCCGAAATCGAGCTGTTCTACGCCGACAGCGAGTCCGAACCGGGTCGCGGCCGGAGCGCGGTCAGCAGGCTGATCCAGGAGGAGAACATCGACATCCTGGGCGGTGGCTACCACAGCGACGTCACGCTTTCGGTGATTGAACTCGCCGACGAGAACGATATGCCGTTTGTCATCGACGAGTCGGTCAGCGGCGCGATAAACGAGGCGATCGTCGAACAGAACATGGAGACGGTGTTCAAGACGGCGCCACCCTCGGAGGCGTACGGCGCGGCGTGGGGCGACCTCGTCGAGGACTTCGACGAACAGGGCGTCGGCTACTTCCCGTTCGAGGACAAGACGATCGCGATGATCGCCGAGGACACCTCCTACGGCATCTCCGTCATGGACGAAACTGCCCGGCAGGTCGAGGAAGCCGGCTGGGAGGTCATCTCCGAGGACGAGGTGCCACTTGACGAGACCGACTTCTCCCCGATCCTCTCGCGGATCCGGGCTGAGGAACCCGACATCGTGTGGGCAGTCCAGACGAACTCGGCCGGAACCGGTGCCCTCGCCGAACAGTTCGCGGAGTTCGACTTCGGCGAGGCTCACTTCTTCCACAACTTCGGACTGACGGCCGACGAGGCGATCGAACGGGCCGGTCCGGCCGGCAACGGCGCGTTCACCATCGTCCATCCGGCCGCGGTTCCCGAACTGCTCGGGGAGCTCGGCTGGGACGAGGCCTGGGAGGCATCGACCGACCTGGGTATGTCCGGGTTCGCGGCCACGTCGATGACGAACATAGGGGTCATCTCCGAACTCGTCGAGAGCGCCGGTGGCGTCGAAGCGCTCAACGACATGAGCCGCGCCGAGTGGGAAGAACATGTCATCGATCACGAACCGATCACCGGCGGTATCGGGACCATCGACTTCCAGGAGAACCACCAGGCTGCGTGGGGATCGCCGGAGACCATTCCGTCGATCGGCTATCAGGTCGTCGACGGCAGTCTGAACTTCGTCTGGCCGTTCGAACTGGCCGAGTTCGACGTCGACGAGAGCTTCTACGGCTGATTCCGTTCGGCCGTCGCGAGCATCGCTCGCGCTCGTATCGGCGGCCACCCCGATGATATCACAAATGCATACATCACCTTCGATGACTGACTTCGAAACGCTCCGCCCGGGATGTCGCGGAGACGGTTTCCCGGTCCGGAGCGACCTGTCGATGAAACCGATCAACCCATCCGAACGGAACGGCTACACGGAGGATCGTCATGGTCAGCGTTGAACTGCTGATCCAGCAGTTCGTCAACGGGCTGTTTTTCGGCGGTCAGCTAGCGCTCCTCGCGGTCGGATTCACGCTGATCTGGGGTGTCGCCCGGGTGCTCAACTTCTCTCACGGCGGCGTGTTCATGATCGGGGCCTACGTCGGCGTGTTCACGATCACGTTCACCGAGAGCTGGATCCTCGCGATCATTCTGGCGATGACGGTGACCTTTCTCATCGGCGTGGGGACGGAAACCGTTCTCGTTCGTCCTCTCAGGGGCCGAACCGAGTTCGACATCGCCGCGATTATCGTGACGCTGGGGCTGTGGTTCGTGCTCGAACACTCGATGAGACTGGCGTTTACCTCACAGCAACGATCCGTTCCGCCGATGACCCGGGAAATCTGGATCGTCGGGGGCATCGTGATCAACGTCAACCGACTGCTCATCTTCCTGATCTCGATCGCCGCGATCGGGGCCCTGTTCGCGCTCATCAAGTACACCAAGTTCGGACTCGCCGTCCGGGCGGCCGCGGAGGACGACCAGACCACGAAACTGATGGGCGTCAACCTGCCCCGGACCTACGCGCTCACGTTCGGTATCAGCACCGCGCTCGCCGGGCTGGCGGGCGTCCTCCTCGGACCGATCTTCTCGGTCTACCCGTCGGTCGGGGATCGGCCGTTCCTCCTGGCTTTCATCGTAGTCATGATCGGCGGCCTCGGAAGCGTCCGTGGAACGCTGATCGCCGCACTCGTACTCGCGGTGATCCGGGCCGTGGCGCTCATCTGGACGTCCGCGGAGGGCGCCATGATCCTCCTTTTCGCCTGTATGGCCGCCGTCCTCATCATAAGCCCTGAAGGAATTGGGGGGTGGCTCGACTCATGAACGGCGACTCGATCGGGATCCTCGTAGATCGGGTGCGTGCCGACGTCGAGCGAAACCTAAAGACAACGACGGGAAAGGCGATCGTGGCCGGTCTGCTGGTGGCGCTGGTCGTTCCGTTCCTCGTTGGTGGTTATCCACTTGACGTGGCGACCCAGGCGCTGATATTCATCCTGGTCGTCACGAGCTGGAACTTCATCGCCGGATATTTCGGCATCCTCACTTTCGCACATGCGGCGCTGTTCGGGGTCGGTGGATACGCCGCAGCAATCCTCTCGGCCGAGCTGGGAATCCCGGTCGTGTTCGCGATCGTCCTCGCCGGCGTCATTACCGCGGCGTTCAGCTTGCCGATGGCGATATCGCTGCTCAACTTACACGGAGCGTACGTCGCGATGCTCACGATCGCCTACGCGGAGATCATCTTCTTCGTGTCGGTGATGTGGCGTGACGTTACTGGCGGACCGACGGGTTATACCGGATTCCCCGCGCTTTTCGGCGGCGATCGGATCCTCCTCTACTACTTCGTGTTAGTCGTCGTGACCGTGCTGGTAGCGGTGCAGTATCTGTTCACCATCAACCGATTCGGCCTCGTCGCCCGCGCGATTCGTGAGTCCGAGGACGCTGCCCAGATGCTTGGCAACAACACCCGCCGGTACAAGCTACTCGGCTTCGTCTTCGGCTCAACCATGGCCGGTGTCGCCGGCGGCCTCCAGGCGTTCAACATCCGGATCATCTCGCCACCGGTATTGGAGCTAGAGCGGATGATCGAGTTCATGGCGATGGGGATCGTCGGCGGGATCCGGTCGCTCAGCGGCGGCATCCTCGGAACGATCGTAGTCTACGGGCTAATGGAGGCGCTCCGACCGATCGGGGGAGCTCGCCTGCTCGTCTGGGGCTTTCTCCTGATCGTTGCGATCCTCTACTTCCCCAACGGCATCGTCGGATCGAGCGAACAGCTCGGGTCGGTTCGGGAACGAATCACGGAGCTCTTCCGTCGGTCGGACTGACGCGCGTTTGTTTTTTGAGGAGTCGTCGACCGGTAATTGGGCGGGGATCGGTTCGACTTGCGAGCTAGTGTTTTCCGAAGTACATTTCCATCAGTTCGTCGCTGTCCATGAACTCCTCGGTGGGACCCTGATAGGCGAGCTCGCCCTGGTCGAACACGTGAACGAACTCGGCGATCTCGAGGACCTTCCTGACGTTCTGTTCGACGATGACCATGTCGATTCCGGCGTCTTTGAGCCGTTCGATCTGGGCGAACACGTCGTCGGTGAGGTTCGGTGCTAACCCTGCACTGGGTTCGTCAAGAAGGAGGATCTCGGGATCGGCCATGAGTGCACGTCCGATCGCGACCATCATCTGTTGACCGCCGCTGAGATCGCCGGCCCGCTGACCCCGGCGCTCGTCCAGAACGGGAAAGATGTCGTAGACGCGTCCGTACCGCTCCTCGAGCTCCCCGTCGTCGTCGGTCAGGTACGCACCTATCCGGAGGTTCTCTTTGACCGTCATCTCGGTGAACACCTGCCCCCCCTGGGGAAGCATCACGACACCGCGCTGGACGATCTCTCTGGTTCCCAGATCGGTTATCGACTCGCCGTCGACGTAGATCTCGCCGCTCCAGACGGGGAGCAGCCCGGAAATCGTCTTCAACGCCGTCGACTTCCCGGAGCCGTTCGGTCCGATTATCGAGCTGACGTGATCGGACGCGATGGACATCGAGAGATCGTGGAGTACCTCGTGGCTCCCGTACCCGGTGGTGACCTCGTCGAGTTCGACGGCCGCCGACTCCTCTAGGTTCACGTTCACGCTCATCCGAGATACGCCTCCTTGACGCCGGCGTCACGGCGGATTTCCTCGAAGGTACCACTCGCGATCTTCCGGCCGCTGTCCATCACGATGATCCGCTCACAGAGCTCGTCGATCACGGACATATCGTGCTCGACCACGAGAAACGACTTCCCCCGCCCGTTGAGCGCGTGGATCCGGTCGATGATATCGTCCATCAACGCCGGGTTGACCCCGGCAGCCGGCTCGTCGAGGAGGATCAGTTCCGGATCGAGCATCAACACCCGTGCCAGCTCGAGGAGCTTCTGTTGGCCCCCGCTGAGCTCGTTGGCGTTGTGCTCGGCGACGTGGTCGATATCGAGCTCCTCGAGGATCGACCAGATCTGCTCTTCTTGCTCGCGGGAGTACGTCTGCGTGCTGGTGTTCGGCACCAGCATGTTCTCGAACACGGTGAGCCGACCGAACGGCTGAGTGATCTGAAACGTTCGGCCGAGTCCGCGTCGGGCGACGTCGTACGGGCTCTCCGACGTGATGTCGGCTCCGTTGTACGTCACCGTTCCGTCGTCAGGCTTCAGAAAGCCGGTGACGAGATTGAACGTGGTGGTCTTCCCGCTCCCGTTCGGCCCGATGAGTGCCGCAATCTCGCCGTCCCGTACCGCAAACTCCAGGCCGTCGACGGCGACGAGTCCGCCGAACGTCTTTTTCAACCCTCTCACTTCGAGCAGTTCCCCCTGTGTCCCACGCTGGGGCTGGGTCCGTTGGCTCATACTGCCGTCGTCCGGACCGATCGGCGGTGCGCCACGGGCGGCGTGGGTTTACTGACCGTAGTGGGGCCAAAGCGGAGCCGGGCCCGACCGGCCCGTCCGATCGCCCCCCAGGGCTGTTTCTGAGTCATCGTGTCTACTGTTCCACGCATGCGACATAAAGACTCCCAAACCGGGTGACGCTGGCGAGGACCTCGGATCGGGCAGTGTGGTCGACTCGTCGGTTCCGAGGGCGTGGCCTCAGCCGAGCGGGAACCGCGCCACGGTCGCGTACTCCGGGCCGTCGGGGGTGAGGGTGCTCTCGGTCAGCCGGAGCTCCTCGATCCGGCTCTCGCCGACGGTCGGCTCGCGTTCCCGGACGCGCTCGCGGACCAGCTCCTTGCCGCCGGCGTGGTCCATCCGGGCGAGGGTGACGTGTGGGGTAAACTCGTGGTCCTCGGGCTCGAACCCCAGCTCCGTCGTCCGGTCTTCGACCGCACGGTGGAGCCCGGCGAACTCCTCGCTGCCCTCCCCGACGCCGAGCCAGAGGACGCTGATGTACTCGAGGCTCGGGAAGACCCCCAGCCCCCGAAAGCGGGCGGTGAACGGCCCGACCCCGGCGTCGTCGACGGCGGCTTCGAGCGCCCTCTCCAGGGCCGGCAGCCGCGTCTCGGCGACGTCGCCGAGGAACTTCAGGGTGACGTGGGCCTGTTCGGGATCGGTGAACCGCAGCCCGCTCGCCGC
>LKMJ01007229.1_pt1 | contig 10458 bp, 14 predicted proteins | sample 643391 | NCBI WGS metagenome assembly LKMJ01 (sample SAMN04112250, study PRJNA286221) | soda lake metagenome | biome: soda lake; feature: Kulunda Steppe; material: water; isolation source: sample PL-Br10 brine of Picturesque Lake | place: Russia: Kulunda steppe | collected 2010-07
AGTGCTGCCTGGTGAAGTTCAGGGTGCTGCCTGATGGGTTTGGAGCGCTGCCTGGTGGGCTTGAGTGCTGCCTGGTGGGTTTGGAGTGCTGCCTGGTGAAGTTCAAAGTGCTGCCTGATGGGTTTGGAGCGCTACCTGGTGGGCTTGGAGTGCTGCCTGGTGGGTTTGGAGTGCTGCCTGGTGAAGTTCAGGGTGCTGCCTGATGGGTTTGGAGCGCTGCCTGGTGGGCTTGGAGTGCTGCCTGGTGGGTTTGGAGTGCTGCCTGGTGAAGTTCAGGGAGCTACCGGGTGGGTTTGGGGTGCTGCCTGGCTGCATTGTTGCGCGGGGCTGTGCATTGGCGAGGCCCTGCTTGCCTGAGCTGTCTGAACTGGAGGATGGCTGCTTGCCACAGGCCACCTTGGCTGAGGGTTGTGCATGCGCGCGCCCCTGGGTGCGCAAAGCGAGGGCCAGAGTGTCGGGTTAGCCCACCATTCCATTCAGGTTGAATCATTCAGGATGTTGTGTCGCCAAGCCAATGTACCATTCAGTATGAACCATGCAGTCGCACAGTGTCTGTAGGGACCACAGCTGCCCCCCCACCCACAGCTGCAGCCTTGCACTCAGTCCGTCTTGCAGCCTTGCACTCAGACCACTCAGTCCGTCTTGGGTCCCTGAGTCACTCCATCCTCGCATCGTCCGGGCCACGCCAGCACAGCTGCAGCTGCAACCCTCACACACGCACGCACGCACGCGCGTACGCCGTGCCCTGCTCCATGAATATGCAAATTCTGCCATCGCCACGCGCACACGCCACACCAGCGGGTGACTGTCTTCAAGGGTGTGAACGTCTTGGTACCACTCTGATGGACGCAGATCTCAACGCTGTGGAACCAGACACACCCCATCGTCGTGGTGGCTGGCTTTGAGGTGCGTGCGTCTGGCCGTGGGCCAATGGCAAAGGAGTGGGCAAAGCCAAAAGTGACGCTGGTCAAGTTTTCATGCATGCGTTTGTGCGCTCAGTGTCTGACACTACTTCTTTGCTCCCCTGTTCCTGAACACAACAAGCTGAGCTTTGCATTCAAGACGTAGCCGCTCATGTCTACTGGCTCACGTGCTGTGGGTGGCGAGGGATGTGGTGCACAGCCAACATGTGGCAGGTATTGAACAGGGGATGTTCGTGCAGCGTGACGGCACGGCAGCACCGGGCAATTTAGATGGGGTGGTGGTAATGGTGGTGGTTATGAGAGCGCATGTATATTTCCCTGCCCACATGCACCCGCTGCTTGCTGTGCGCGGCTGTAGGTTGGCCGTGAGGACGCGGCAAGGCTGCTGGTGCGCCAGCCAGTGGGTACCTTTGTGTGCCGCATCTCGCTGTCAGGCACCGGCGGCCTCGCGCTGGCGATCAAGGCTGCGCCCAAACACCCGCAGGTGCGTGTGTGCGCGTCTACGTGTGCAGGTGCCCTAGTGTGCGTCCGTGTGCTTGCAGAAACCGCAATATTGTTTGTTGTGTGCACCGGTGCAGAAGTGCGCGTGTGTTTGCACACGCCCAGGGGCAGATGCAGGGCGAGGTGCCGCAACCCTCCCGCCACTGGCATTTATTGGGCCCACTGGCATTTATTGGGCCCACTGGCATTTATTGGGCCAATGGCATTTATTGGGCCCACTGGCATTTATTGGGCCAATGGCATTTATTGGGCCCACTGGCAACTGCACAAACGAGAGCGGTAGACTGCATGGTGCCTTCGCTGTTTGTGCCACAGCTCTGCTGTTGGCGTAAGGGCTCCGCTCCAGCATGGGTGATTGCTGTGCTCCAGCGTTAGTGTGGGCTCCGCTCCGTCAAAACCCTCAGGGGTAATTGGAGGGCGCTGCGTGCACACGCCTTGAAAAGGGCACGCGCGCAAGCGCATGCACGCGCGCACTAGCATACACGCACATACCGCCACAGACACATGCACACGCACACACACCACACCACACCTTCGCACGCGTGCTTGCGCCTGCAGGCCGGGCCGGACGGCATCGTGCATGTGCTGATGACGACGCATGACCTGTCGATGCGGCGCGCGGATACCGTCGTGCGCGACCTGCCGGGTGCCTCGCACTTGCTGGACCTGTACTCCTGCAAACGTGTGGACAAACGAAAGGTGCGTGCCAGCCAAGGTAATTGCGTGGGGGGAGGGGAGAGACAGGTGCGTGTGTGCCAAGGCCAATTCGTGAGAGCGAGCGTGCTTAGTGTTGTGGAAAGCCACATGGATGCACGTGTGCGTGGGTGTGCGTCCACGGTGTGTACCAGAAGTATGGGCTTGTGTTGATCCTGTGTAGATCCTGTGGTTTGTGTTGATCCTGTGTTGATCCTATGGTGCTCAAGTTGGTTAATCCTGTGGTGCTCCTGTGTTGATCCTGTGGTGCTCAAGCTGGTTGCGCGCGTGTGGGTCATCTTGTGCATGTCCACTGCAATTGACCGCCTGCTTTGCTTGCGTGCGTGCGCACGCAGATCTTTGCCACCAACTACACGCACCTCAAAAAGCTGGAGGGCTTGTCAGAGCCATGCTCCAGCGCGGCTGCCGCCACCGCCCACTGCGGGCAGGGGCTCCTGCAGGGACTGCCATGGCAGCAGCAGCAGCAGCAGCAGCAGCAGCAGCAGCAGCAGTTCAGCCTCGCACAGAGCATGCAGATGCAGCAGGTGGGCGCGGGGATGTGGGCGTATGGGCGTGGGGCTGTGAGTGCGAGCCCAACACGCCCGCAGACGCAGCTGGGAAGTGTGTGTGCATGCACGTGAGCACGGGCATGTACGTATGTGTGTGTGCATGCACGTGAGCACGGGCATGTACGTATGTGTGTGCGCATGTGCACACCAGGCAGAGATCGGGTCATAGCGTGCTGCGGAGCCTGTAGCGGCTGAGCACTCCTGGGCTGTGGCTGTCTGTGGTGCAGGTGGAGGTGGCTGGGCTTGTCCTGCTGGACTGAGCAAGCCCTGGTACACCATGCCTGCCTGGTGCTTGCAATCTTGGCGTGTGGGGATGTGTGCGTGGACGCTCGCATCATCACGCGCGCACGCAACATGTCCGGGTGGACATGACAGCACGTATGCCTGCCTGTGCACCTCCTCGTGGGTCCCGCCAGCGCCCCAAAAGGCGCAAGGCCTTCTTTGAACTCCTAAACAACAGAGCCTGGGCACAACCCCTGGACACATAAGTACACAGGGACACACGGGGGTGTGCTCATACACGTACCCATGTGCGCCAGTGCCCCTGCTTGCAAAACCATGCCGTGCTGCACCTGGTGTGCCTCCTGCAGGCCGCCACCCAGGCACAGGCGGATGCCAATTTGGAGTACCCGCTGGTGGACATGCCGGTGTGTGGGCTGGCATGGAGGGGGAGACAGCGGGGCCGGATGAGGGTGTGGGTGTGGGTGTGGGTTTGCATGTGCGCGCGTGTTTACATTTTCATGTACTATGACCCTCGTGGCAGACACGTGGGCGAGTGCTTGTGGGCACACATGCAGCGGATCGCGTGCCCTTGGAAGGGGAGGAGGGTGCAGCATGCATGCATTCAAGCTGGACCTCCCAAGCACTCCCCGCACGCTTCCTCAACCTCACACGTGCTCACTGGTGAAAAGGGAAGGCCTTGCGTGAGGGGTGCGCTGGCCCTGACACCCAGTAACCCCCCCACCCTTTACACTCGTGCAAAGCAGCGCGCAGTCAGTCAATGAAAGCAGAGCGAAAGGCCCTGCCGGTCATTGCAAAAGGCCCCACCGGAAGGCTGTGCTGTGTTGGACTGTGGGCCTCCCGTGCTGGTGCCAGAGGGCTGTGCTGTGGGAGGGTCAAGGCCACCCGCGTTTGCGCAGGAGCCTGCGCCAAGTGCTGGCGCTGAGGCCTGTGTTCTAAAGTGCTATAGTGTACGTGGCGGCCCCGCAGGTGCTGGAAGGCCTAGGCGCAACGATGGCGGAGGGGCCTGCTGGCTGCAACCCCCCCTTTGCGGCGATGACAGCCTCTCCTACGCCCCCTGCCTTGGGCGTGGGCATGGGCATGCCCACGGTGCTGCCCAAGCCTGAGCTGGAGGCCAGCCCGCCTGTGGGTGGCCACAGCAGCACACTGGCACCACCACAGGTGCGTGCGTACGGGTGTGGGTGCGTGCATGTATGTGGGTGCGTGTGGTTCACTGTATTGTAATATTGGGGGAGGCACACAAGTGTTTGTGAGTGCAATGGTGCGTGTGACCTGAAGGGTTGTGAGGCATTGTGTATGGAGATCTTGGAAGCTGTACGTGCGTATGGTTTCTGTTGATACATACTTTCTAGCTGGCGCATGGCGCACATGCATTTTCAGTTCCGGCACAAGAAGGTCAAGCACGCTGTACGTACGCAAACATGCACACCCACAACCCTGGTGTTTTGCACAGTGGGTGGAAGCTTGTGCGCATGCATGTGTCCAATGTTGGCAAGCCTTGTGCTGATGCACGCCATCACATTTAGGCATGCACATGCTGTCCGCGGGTAGCAGTGCATTCATGGTCTGCGCGCACACACCAACAGCTGCAGCTGCCTGCCGCGCGGCCTGCCGGCGGCGCTCCTTGCGTCAGCCTCTGCACGATCTGCCGCCAGTACTCTAGACGTCAGCCCCTGCATGATCTGTCGGTGGCGCTCCTGACCTGACGTGAGTGAGCCCTTGCATGATCTGCCGCCGCTGCTGCCGCGCAGCGCATCGGCTCGACCCTGCCGACCACGGCGCCGTCCATGTACCCCTCGCTGACGCTGGACATCCTGGACCAGGGCGCGTGCATGGCCATGCTGAATGACACCAAAGGCTCAGGTGGGGAGCGGGCGCCTAATTTAATTGCGGACAGGGACAGGGCAGGCTGAGTATGTGGGTGTGGCTGTGGCTGTGTGTTTGCTGCTGGGGGGGTCTAACCCCACCTTGGGTAACAAGGAGGCTCTGTGCCAAAGCAGGCTGCCGCCCATGCTGCCAGAACTGCCCCCTTCTGCAGCCCTGCCAGCAATGTCGAGGTGTGTGTGTGTGTGCGCGCGTCTGCGCGTGCCATTGCTTCTGCAGGCGCATGCATCGCCCATGCCCTCGTGGAAAAAGTCTGACTGCACGCGCGTGCCCTGCATCGCCATGCAGTCCTTGTGCTGCCCCGCCCTCGTCGCCTGCCGCGTGCAAAAGCACCGCAGCCTGCCCAAGCGCTTGCTCCCTCTCACAGCAAACTCAATCCACACATACGCGCATGCACCCCAGCCTGCCTGTGTGTGTGCGCGGACACCCCCAACATGCGCACATGGGCACCCCAGCCTGCCTGCATGCGTAAACACCCCCGACACGCACATGCGCGAGCACCCCAGCCTGCCTGCGTGCGTCAACACACCCCGCACGCATGCGTGGTCCCCCCAGCCTGCCTGAGAAGCGGTGGCTCCCTCCCACAGCAGACTCCTCCCCCCCCTCCCCCAATCCCCACTTGCCTCAAGGCAACCCAGCAAATGCGCTTGTCTTCTGACAGCAGAGCTGCACTTGCCTTGCAGCAGTGCCTGTGCTTGCCTCGCAACAGCTCTGCGTCTGCCCCCAAGTGTGATGTGCTGTCACAGCGCATGCACCTGTGCATGCTTTGCGCCCACTGCTTCCTCCCCTTATTCTCTCATGTGCACAAACAAACTTAAGCACACCCTTGAGCACACAGACAAACGTGTTCACTAATGCTTGCATACACCTGCTTGCTCTTGTGCTCGCACGCGCACACACGCACACAACCACCGCCACCACCACCACCAATGCACCAAAGCACCAACGCACCATACAAGACACAAACATACAGCACAACATGCACACATACAACGCACGCGTGCGTGCAGGTATGGCCTCCCACGCCTCCCTCGACGCCTCGTTGCTGCGCGGCGCCAGTCTGCTGCTGGACTCCAACCCGGACCTGTTGTCCCTGCCAGCGCCGGCCAGCATCTCGCAGGCCATGGAGCCCTCGCCTGCCCCTGGCCCCCTGCCTGCCACGCACCCGCCCGCGCCGCCACCGCTGCCCCCGCCCGGCGTCATGGCCACGCCCTTCCTGGGCATGCCGGACATGCCGCCCATCCTGAATAAGGAGGAGCAGAGCATGGTGGACATGCTGATGGACGGGTGAAGGGGCAACTGGGCAGGAGGGCTTGCGCGTGCGCGCGTGGTTGGGAGGGCGTGCCATGCAGGGAGCCAAGCAGGAGGGTCCCTTGGGGGGTAAAGGGGAGGGCGCCTGAGTGGCCACCGGGGGGCTTGCTGCGTGTGTGGGAGCAACAGGGGCGGTTGCGTGCGCGGCGCAGACAGGGGATGATCGTGCTGCCTGTGGCATGCCACAACCAGGGTGTGGGAGTGGGGTGCATGCAGGCAATGGATGGCTGCAAGGAGAGAAGGCGGGGGGAAGCAGGCAGACGCGAGCGCGCGAAGAGATTTGTATCTGCGCCGTGTGGCATTTTGTGTGGCAGTGGATTGGGGTGTGCAGTGGGCATTTATGCGCGTATCTGCTTTCCGGGGGGCAAGGGCTGCGTGCAGGCTGGACATGACCCCGCAGCCCCAATGCAGGCGCTTGTTCCCATTCTTCCAGCATGCGTGCAGCGATGCTGGAGCCGCAATGCTGCCGCGCGTGAGGGCGTGGGTGTGGGTGTGGGTGCGGTCGCAAGTGTGGGTGTGTTTGCCCTACGCAGTGCTGCCCAACCAGCCGTCTTCATTTGCTGGAGCCAGGTGCTGCCTGGAGGTGGTGGGCGCCCTTGGTTGTGAGGCCGCGGCCATCCGCATCACCTAGTTAGGCCATAAGTATGTATGATACCCCCGGGGGCACAGCTGAGCTGAACAGCAGGCCTGCTTGGCTTGCGTTCAGCGACGCCTGGAAACAAAGCCATGATGTTCCTCTCTTAATGTGTCTGCTGGGGGCTGGGGCCATGCTTTTGCCCTCCGCGCTAACACAGGCAGGCATCTCGATGCACGCCACCCCCAACACCACAGGGCAAGCAGCGGTCCACAAGTTTTGAGCTCTGGACAGATACATGCAGTTCCGTGCGCGCTTCGGCCCATGCTTGTTGGGTGCATGGTCTTGTTGATGCAAGTGCATGCATGTAGTATTAAGGTGTGGGTGTGGATGAGATTGCATGATTGGGCAATTGTAGTAAATTCAGGCTGTGTGGGCTACATCGGATAAGGCCTTGGTTCAAGGGCTGAGATCCTTATGCGTGTGAATCATTTGTGTGTGTGTTTGCTGTCTGCAAGTCGCCTTAAATACACCAAACAATGCCGCTCAGAACGCTCACCTTCAGGTCATGGGAAGGACTGGGTGGGGATGCCCTGAACTTTTCAACACTTGAGCACTTGTTGTGCCCCACGCGCCTCACTTTGCACTGGCATTGGTCACGTCGCAGCTCTGGCAGCACCCGTGCATGGAGTGTGGCACTGTGCTGCTCTGCAGCGCATCATGGGGCCTTGCACTTGCCCCAGGGGCAGTGCCAGCCGCTGCACACAGCCGTGGGCCCAGCTGGGCCCCACAGGTCCATGTTTGGATGGGGCTGCATACGCACACGGACAGGCATGCTGGAACCATGTGAGCATATGGGCTCAAATGGCACCTGCAGGCCTCCAGCCTGCATTGCCAGCAGCCTGTGTGTATGCTGGAGCTGCCGTATGCCAGGCCTCTTGTTTGTCTTGCAAGTATCACATCAGAACTTGGGACCACGTGCAGCTGCGGCGTATGGCACACACTTGTGTGTCGTGTGAGCCCTCGGTGCACTGTTCCTTGCTATCTAGTACATGGCATAACCTGTGAAGAGCACTAAGGCATTGCAAAGAGCATACTTGGCATTGCTTGCTGCTGTCATATGATGAATACCTGCTTCCTGGGGGGGGAGGCGCTTCCCATTCTCACCCATTCTGAGCTGAGAAAGCACAACGGTACTACCATGTGACCTGAGCTGCTGCTCTTCCGCAACGGGGAGAAGGCTGGACAGCTTTGGTTGACAATCTACAGCTGGCAGGGGGTGCCTTAAAGAGTGATGCAAGACATTTGAAAGTATTGGAAGTGAGGATCCTGGGAATGAGGATGGCATACGCAGTCCTCTATACTACTACAAACGCTCGTAATTATTACCCACTTTCAGTGCTGCGGGCTGACTGCCGTCTGCTTTGCAGGAGAAACGTATGTATGCTACTTTACGATCTAGGTCTGTTTGTGCACCCGTCGCTGCTGGCGTGTGCATGCTCATGTGGGTGTGTCTGCCTGCTTGTACGCTTTCAAGCGCACTGTGTAGCCAACGCAACGAGGGGGGTGTGTGAGTGGCTGGCCAGGCTAGACGATTGTTGCCACGTCAGACTTTTTGCACGTCATTTCCTTTTGCGCTTCACACCACGTTGTCTTGAGAATGGTGGCTTTTGCTCAGGCGGCATATGCTTTCTTAAGCGCCTTCAGCTTCTGTTTTACTCCCCCTATCAGCCAGAGCATCTTATGTGGGTGGATTCTGTGACATAGGGTGCCCGTTTACGTGAATAGCTGCATGGTTAGTTTGAAGTGTTGAGACGAAAGTAATAAACCGCTCCACTCAACATTGATTCCAGAGCGTTGGGAAAGCAGGTGAACTGATAAAGTCGGCAGTACAGGGCTTGCTTGACAAGACCAGTGCTTCATTGAGTAATCAGACAGGGTGACGTCTATGTACATTTTGCATCACGTGTCTGAGGGCAACCTACAACAATGCTCTATTTCTCTTGGCTTCTGCTTTTTTTAATGTCTTTGCAGTGAAGTTGTCTAGTAACTAGGCTCAAACAGACGTCAACTTATCTTAGGATTTTCCTATCATTGCCTGTGATATATCCTGAGGATGATGATGTCACACACGGTGCAAATGTGCACATTGCAAATGTAAAATAACGGAGTGGGTTTGTCCAAGGAGATGAAGAATGGACTCACCTACGTCAGACTTGTCTACATTCAGGATTGGTCTATCGGCCAGCCTGAGAGCTTGCTGGGGCGTTGGTTAGGTAAGGTTACACAGCTGTATCCGCCGAGCGAGGGCAGCTTAGCTGAAGCGTGAAAGGCCTGCATCCAAATCCAAACTATCGCTGGGGCATTGCCAGTCTGGAAAAGCCCTTTGTATCTGAACTTCGGACTTTAAATCATTGCGAGATTTATCAGTATGATGTAAAAAAATGGCCTTATGAGATCTGTTTAACTTCAAGTTAAAACTGCAAGCACTCATGACAAGAGAAAAAGTCTAAGAAAGTTATCCTTCACACCATTCTTCTTGGTGTAGGAGGCTCTATCTATATCTATACTTTAAATCATCCTCAACTTGAAGTCTTAAAGTTAGAGCTTGGCCTTGATAGAAAGAAAGAATACGCCAACAACTTGTTGGCCTTGAAGGTAACCCCTGTTTGCGTGAATTAAGGAAGAAACTTACGTCTGGTGCAAGCACCAGGCAAACCTCTACCATCAAACTAGGAAGAAGGTCATCAGTGGGGGTCGGGAGGGTTCTGAGAAGAGCCATATGTTCTTTCCTTGATGTTCTTCAACCTCCTACTTGTATTTATGATATTTGTTGCGTATTGAATATAATGAGTGTTTAGATCGAGAGTAAGTTTTCTTACTCTACACTGGTCTAGGTTAGGTTAGGTTACATAGCTGTGTCCTACACCGGTCTAGGCCAAGCTTACTGAGGGGTAGTTCAGTATGACATTTATAGATGGTTCCCATCACTGATGGGCACTCCACTGTGGCACTCCAATCAGGATGGTATGTAGGCTTACTTTGTGGCATTGCTGTGCAAGGGCGTGTTTCAATCCATTATGCTGTTCAGTTGCTATTGCAAGTTGTTGCTCTGGTCGTGTATCATCACAATATTTTACTTCGATGAGGTGTACATCCCAGCGCGAAGGGTGTACAGCCTGCATGTCTCTTTGATGGCCATTTTTTGTTCCAACTGGTAGTATGCAAATAGCATCTGGCCTTGAGCAGAATCGAAGTTCGTCTGCTGAAAGGTTTGATAGAAGCCATTGGGGTAAGGTCCTGTTGGCCACATGTGTTGGCAAGACCAGACTTTGTTGAGCCATCCGTGTTTCGCTTTCAATATCTGTGAAAATGATGTTCCCTCCAAAATCACCTTTCAAGGTTTTTATGATGAGCCTGAAAGCAATGTTATGTCTTTCAGTCACCATGTTTTGAATTGAAGCATTCTGACAGCCAGAAAGCATATGGATTTGGCTGTCTGGCTGATTACACAACAGACAAGATGAAGTAGTGGCTCTGCCGTAGAGGTGGGCCATTTCCTGAGTGTAAAGAGTACCCGTTCTAAATTTCATGACATTCCTTTCCTGCGATACATTGATTCTTGTATTGCTCCAGAAGGAATTGCTAGTTGTAAGATTCACGGAGGTGAGCAGTCTCTTCCAATAGTTATAGTAACCTGAGTTGGTATTAGCATCTCCAAGTCTGTGATGCTTGCTCATGTGAGCTTTTAGTTTGTCCTTAA